>ERZ1643247.302-NODE-302-length-61491-cov-114.261882_pt1 | contig 61491 bp, 57 predicted proteins | sample MGYA00579264_ERZ1643247 | MGnify/ENA primary metagenome ERZ1643247 (study PRJEB29033, sample SAMEA4952262) | chicken gut metagenome | biome: Broiler Chicken; feature: Gastrointestinal Tract; material: Caecum | place: Ireland | collected 2018 | study: Broiler... | reverse complement strand
GGCCAGGATCTTCCTGACAGCGGCGTTGAGGTAGAATCCACCCGTCAGACTGCCTACGTGGTCAGCTCTGTCAATGTCCGGGCCGACGCCCAGAGCGGATCTGAAATATTAGGGATCCTGGACGGAGGAGATTCTGTAACCGTCACAGGGATCTGCGCAAATGGCTGGTACCGGGTGATCTATGAAGGGCAGACCGGTTATGTGTGGAGAGATTATCTTTCTTTATGATCCAAAAAAGGAAGTTTCCAAGGACCACCGTCCTGGAAACTTCCCTTTTCTTTATATCAAAACTTTTATTTAACTAAATATACGTCTGCGTAATTTACGCCCAGTGCATTTGCCCTGTCATGGTCGTTGACGTAAATATCGATCCGGTTGCCCTCGATCGCTCCGCCACAGTCCTCTGCGGTAAATACATGACCATTGATAATAACCTGCGTGCCATATGGGATCACGTTTGGATCTACTGCAATAGTCTGGCCTTCCACTACCGGAGTGCCGGTAGCCGTAATTCCTGTCTCCACATCACAGCACAGCTCGCAGGAGCAGTAATAGGTCAGTTTATAATTTCCCAGATATTCCCCGTACATATCCTCTGTAGCGTTGACTTCTGCGATGTCTCCGCTGGAATATACATAATTTGTATCATCCAGCACTCTCGTAGCCCACACAGCGTTAGCTGTATTCAGGTTTCCCTGGACAATACCGTATTTGGTACCCATAGCCTCAACTGTCTTTCCGTTTCCCGCGTAGATCACCACATGGTATATATAACCGTCCTTTGCATAAAAGATCAGATCTCCCGGCTGGGCGTCTTCCACAGCGATCTTGGTCCCATACTGAGCCTGATCCGCTGCAACCCTTGGAAGGTCTACTCCATATTCCTTATAAATGCTCTGGACAAATCCTGAGCAGTCAGCCCCTTCCGTCAGGCTTGTACCGCCCCAGACATAAGGATTTCCAATGAACTGAGAAGCAAATTCTACAACAGAGCTTCTCACCTCTCCTCCCGGTACTCCTGATTTCACAGAAGTGAGGGTATAATAACAGGCCTGGTTGTCGCCGGGCTCCACCAGCTTATCAGCCGTAGCATAACTTTCCTCTCCGGCCTGCTCCACAGCAGTCTTTACAGATTCACCATAATCAATATATTGTCTGCTTACAAATCCCCGGACATCTCCGGATTCTATGTATACCCAATCCTGATCCTTGTCCGCCAGAATATAGCAGAGACTTCCCTGGGAAAGAGTACCTACGATCCTAGCGTCTGTGCTTTTTCCCTCTCTTACATTCAGAAGGCTTGCAGTGGTTACTGCATAATCTTTATCCACAACTGTCTGATTTACCGTAGCTCTCAGATATAAAAAAGCATTGTTTTCCAGCCACGGAACTAATTCCTGAGCCATAGGCGCCGTTCCTTCGATGCCGGTATATTCAGTACCTTCCGCAGCGGCTTTTTCCTTTGCCTGTTCCTGATATTTTGTAAGAAGTTCCTGGGCCCCATCGCCGGTCATCACCTGTTCTGTCTGTACAAAACCTCTGACTCTTCCAGACTCCACATACAGCCAGCCATCTTCTTCCTTAAGAATATAGCACAGTCCGTCTTTTTCCAGGCTTCCGATGCTTCTGGATCCTTGATCCATTTCCTCCTTGATCTCAATGTTATCAACGGCAAAAGCATATTTTCTGGCCACTGTCCAGAAGCGGAAGTCTTCCACCATTACCGGAAGCTGTACGATCTGCTGCTTGGCCACAAGTTCCTCGTTAGTAGAAGGCGCCTCTTCGCTGACTGCTTCAATCTGAGGAGAACCGTTCTCCAAAAGGATCACAAAGCCGTTTTCATCCAGAACATACTGATATCCTTCCGGCAGCACATATCCGGTTCTGGCCTCGTAGGCTTCCGGAGTCTCATTCTCAGGTTCCTCACTATTTTCTTCTGGTGTTTCTCCGGTTTCTTCCTCTTCCGGGGTTTCTGTTTCTTCTCCCTCCGGCGCTTCAGGAGTAATCTCTTCTGCATTTTCTCCTTCCGGAGTTTCGCTTTCCATTTCCTCGCCTTCTCCGCTTTCCGGCGCTTCAGGCTGATTTCCTTCTACATCTCCGGATTCCGGATTTTCCGGCGCGGGATCTTCTGTCCCCTCTTCCGGCATCTCCGTTTCCGGATCTTGGGTTTCTTCCTCTGGTATCTCCGTTTCCGGATCTTGGGTTTCTTCCTCTGATGTCTCTGTTTCCGGATCTTGGATTTCTTCTGATATCTCTGTCCCCGGATCTTCGGTTTCTTCTGATATATTCTCCTCCATCGCTGCGCTGCCATCATCCAGGATCGTCACAAGTCCGTTCTCATCTAATATGTAATGAAACCCCTCCGGCAGACATCCGCCTCCGGCTTCATATTCCTCTACTGACATTTTTTCTCCCGGCGCCGCTGCCCAAACACTTCCCGGAACCGCAACAGATACCGCAACAGATAGAGCCAATACTTTCTTCAGCTTTTTTAATTTCAATCTTAACCTCCTGCCATTCTGTCCGTAAAATATAACTTATTTCACTATAAATTCATAAATGGCAACTCTTCGCTTATGTTCAGGCTACTTACTACAAGATCTCAATCCCAGCCTCTTCACAGGCCTTTAATGTCTTCTCATCCCAGATAGAAGACTGTACTTCTCCGATATGCGCTTTTTTCAAAAGCAGCATACAGATCCTGGACTGCCCGATCCCACCGCCGATGGTAAGGGGAAGTTTTCCCTCCAGCAGCATTTTGTGAAATGGCAGCTTTCTTCTTTCATCACAGCCCGCCTTAGTAAGCTGCTCATCCAGAGATTTTTCATCTACACGGATTCCCATAGAAGAGATTTCCAATGCGCACTGAAGAGGTTCATGCCAGAACAGCAGATCCCCATTCAGTTTCCAGTCGTCATAATCAGGAGCTCTGCCGTCATGTTTCTGACCGGAAGCCAGCAGGTCTCCGATCTGCATGATAAAAGCAGTCTTATGCTCTTTTACATAGAGATTCTCCCTCTCCTTTGGAGAAACTTCAGGATACATATCTTCCAATTCCTGAGAAGTAATAAAAGAAACCTCCCTGCAAAGCTCTGTATCCAGATTTTCATACTGATATTTCACCTCATCCAGAGCATTGCAGATAGCTCCCGCAATACGGTTCACCGTATTTTTCAGGTATTCCATATTTCGGTCTTCTCTTGTTATGATCTTTTCCCAGTCCCACTGATCTACATATACAGAATGAAGATTATCCAGCTCTTCGTCTCTTCTGATCGCATTCATATCTGTGAGAAGTCCTTTTCCTACATGAAAATCGTAACGATAGAGGGCCATTCGTTTCCACTTTGCCAGAGAATGGACTACCTGAGCCTGGGTTCCCGCATCCGGGATATCAAAAGTAACAGGTCTTTCCACTCCGTTCAGATCGTCATTTAATCCGGAAGCCGGGTCTACAAACAGCGGGGCCGTCACTCTTTTCAGCTTTAAAGCCATACACAGCTTCTTTTCCATCACATGCTTGATCACCCCGATAGCTTCCTGGGTCTCGTACCTGGACAAACAGGAATGATAGTGTTCCGGTATTATCACATTGCTCATATTTTATCCTCCTGAAACCGGTTCAGAGCGGACATCCATATCCGTCTGATATATCTAAACAACCTTAGTATCTTCTACTGCCTGAATGCAGCTAAATCCTGCCTTTTATTCTATTACAAAAGCTTTCGGATGTAAATATAAACTTTTTCTTATGTTTGAACTTCCCCTGAAAATATGATATCCTAGTATAAAGACGCCGGGGCAAAGATCCCGGCTACGATACCCCGGATCGTGACCTGTTGCCTGCCGTCACAATCCTCCCCATATTCGACCCTGGTATCTTATAAATACATTATAGGAAGGAGCCGCTGTCATGAAGATACAGGAATCAGCAGAAAATTATCTGGAAACTATTCTGATCATCGGAAACCGTAAACCGCAGGTACGTTCTATCGATATCGCCAATGAACTGAATTTTTCCAAACCCAGCGTCAGTGTCGCTATGAAAAATCTTCGTCTGAACGGATATATCCAAATGGATCACGATGGATTCATCACCCTTACCCCTTCTGGGAAAGCGATCGCTGACAAGATATACGAGCGCCATCGTCTTCTCAGCTCATGGCTGGAGCAGTTGGGAGTTGATCCTAAAGTAGCTGCAGAGGATGCCTGCCGTATGGAACATGTGATAAGCGCAGAAAGCTTTGAGGCTATTAAGCGTCACACCCGTCTCATGGAGGAAAAGCTCCAGACTTCAGAAAAGGATTCCTAATTTTCAAAAAAGCCGCTGCGTAAAGTCCTGAGAAGATCAGTTCTTTACGCGGCGGCTTTTCTTTGATTCCTGCCAGCAGCGAGCCAAGCGGACATACTGGCATGTCCATTTGGCGGTGCTGTGTGCCAACGGTACATATTTAGCACCCACCGAAGGGGTATTTTTTACCCTATTTTTCTTCCTGTGCCACTTCTTTTTCAATCTTTTCAATCTGTTCTGCGATCCGTTTTTTAATACTGTTCATATCCTGATAGGTACCTGCCAGCTTCTGCTGGGTTTTATTCAGGACATTCACGTACTCTGCGATCTTATACTGGACTTCTGATACCGCACTATGTACTCCTTCATAATCCGCTCTGCTTCCGATTTTCCCCCTGGCCTCTTCCAGTTTTTCCTTCAGGATCTTATTCTCTTCTCTCAGACGGAGGATTTCTCTGGCCAGCTTGTCCTTGATCATATTTTTCATCTGTTCCGTCTTCAGATAGTCCTGCTGGGTAAGTTTCAGCTTCTCTTCAGAAACCGTCAGTTCCTCCTGCAGGCGGTTGTTTTCCTTAGTCAGGCTCTCCAGACGCTCATCCTGTTCTTCTGCCAGCACGGTGCATTTTCCTTCTTCCTGCTTCAACAGATCTTCCAGTTCCTGGATCCTGTCCTGATATCCCTTTGTCTCTTTCTCATGAGCCCTGGTCATCTGATCAAGCCTATCGTTCATGTTTTCCACGTATTCCAGAACATCATCTTTCTTGTAACCGCCTACCGCGGTCCTGAATTCCAATTCTTCACCCATTATTTATAATCCCCTTTCTTCCTGTCACTGCCAGTGTACCGGCACGGCCATGATCCGATCGCTGTCGTTCCTTTAAAAATAATCGTGTCCGCGCCTTAATTCTCCCGGCCTGAATGTCTTCTGATCCAGTCGTCTCTCAAAACTGCGTAAAGCTCTGCATTTGTAGCCGCCTGATAAGGCGATACCCAGAAAATCCCTAAAATCCCGCATGTGATCACAGAACCCAGCCACCATCCGATAAAAGAAAGATCCAGTCCAAAAGCTTCCAGCTTCTGTCCTCTCATCATTTCCTTACTGATAGCAAAAGCATCGGTGCTGCTGATATCCGGCTGTTCCGCAAGAATATAAGGGACCATCCTGTACTCGTAAGTTTTTATAATACCCGGAACGATCAGAAGCAGTGTCCACAAAAATATGAACAGATCTCTAAGGAACATCACAAGCACCACATTTCCGTAATGGCCGGACTGAAATCCGAAAAGGATCTTGGAAATCCCCGCCTGATAATCCCGGTTTTCCACATAAAATCTGCAGGCTCCCATTTCCAGTACAGAAAATACCAGGATCTGTATTAAAAGGACCACCGCCCCTGGGATCAGGATCCATAAAGCAAATATATGGTCATCCATCCACCTGTCTATATAAGTGGTGACCCCGGTTCCTGTTATCAGACTGATGATCAGGCTGACCAGAACACAGCTACCATAATTTCTCCGGAATTTCTCTTTTCCATCCGTCTTCAGTCCTATCCGATCCCAAAACATAAAGCCCCCTCCTCCCAAATCGTGTATTACGGTTTTATTCTATCATGTATTGTCATAGTATAAAAGTGAATTTTTTAAAAATTTCTTATTGACATTTCACCGATTATCCCTTATAATTGTCTCTGTTGTCAAGGAAAACAACAATTTATATGTGCGTTTAGCTCAGCTGGATAGAGCGTTTGACTACGGATCAAAAGGCCGGGGGTTCGAATCCTCTAACGCACGGTATTGACCCTTATGTCTTCGGGACATAAGGGTTTTTGTTTATAAAAATATATACGAAAGGAGTTCCGTATGTTTACATCCACACAGCTTCGGCAACAGCTTTCCTCTATAAACCGGAAAAGCTATCCAGCCTATAAAAGCCTGAAAGGAGTTTATCGCTTTCCCGACTATCTTCTGTCCATCGATCATGTACAGGGGGACCCCTTTGCCTCCCCCTCTCACGTAAGTATTTCTGTTTCCAGAAAAAAAGCCGGATTCCCGGATCTCTGTTTCCGGTCTCCGGTCACCAGGATCGCTCTTCAGGACCTTCTCACCAGAAAATTTGAAGAACAGATTTCTGCTTACAGTTTCCGGGCGAAAGGCTCCGGGAAAAGCGGCCTGATCTCCATCACCCGCTGCGGTCAGGAGATTTTGGAGCGGACCGCCTGTGAGATCACAGATGAAGAGATCATTCTCCGTTTTACCGTAGGATTTCCTGCAAACGGGAGAACTATAAACGCTCCAGAACTGGAAAAAATCCTTTTTGATTTCCTTCCTCTGTGTATTTCAAAAAGCCTGTACTATAAAAATCTGTCTGCCAAAATTGTCGAACAGACGATTTTTCTGGCAGAGGATCAGGAATATATCCGTCAGGAGCTTCCGAAAAGGGATCTGGCCGCCTTTGTAGCAGATCATTCCATTCTGCCAAGACAAAGCGGCATTTCCCAGAAGCCTATGAAAGGGAGCATTCCCTTCCTGTCTCCGGAATCTCTCCGGGTGGAGATGGATCTTCCCCACAAAGGCCGGATCCGGGGCATGGGTATCCCAAAGGGCATAACACTTATCGCCGGAGGAGGATACCACGGAAAATCCACTCTGCTGAACGCTCTGGAAAGGGGGGTTTACAACCATATTTCCGGTGACGGAAGAGAATATGTGATCACGGACTCCTCTGCGCTGAAACTACGGTCTGAAGACGGGCGTTTCATCAAAGATGTAGATATCTCCCTTTTTATCAACGATCTTCCCAATAAAAAGGATACCCACTGTTTTTCCACTCTGGATGCCAGCGGAAGCACCTCCCAGGCTGCCGGGATCGTAGAAGGCATGGAGTCTGGCACCAGACTGCTGCTCCTGGATGAAGATACCTCAGCTACTAACTTCATGGTCCGGGACGCTTTTATGCAGGAAGTGATCAGCAGGGAAAAAGAGCCCATCACTCCCTTTCTGGAGCGTGCGCGGGATCTTTATGAAAAAGCCGGGATCTCCACCATTCTGGTTGCCGGCAGTTCCGGAGCTTTCTTCCACATCGCAGACACAGTGATCCAGATGGACAGCTATCAGGTTCTGGATATCACAAAGAAAGTAAAAGACCTGTGCGGAAAGTATCCTCTTAACGCCTCTCATGCTCCGGCCTTTATTATGCCGAAATCCAACCGGATCATGACCGCGCCGCCGGTGAAAGGGGACGGATATAAGGATCTGAAACTGAAAGTCCATGGAAAAGACTCCTTCTCTCTGGGCAAGGAGACCATAGATTTAAGATATGTCGAGCAGATCGCAGATCCCGAACAGACTGCCGCGCTGGGCCAGATGCTGAAATATGCCAGAGAGCATCTTATCGATCACAGGAAAAGCCTTTCCCAGGTTATCGATCTTTTAGAGAAAAAGCTGGAAAAAGAGGGGCTGCCAGGCATCTGTTCCTCTTCCTACACGCCCTGCGGTCTTGCCATGCCAAGGAGGCAGGAAATCTATTCCTGCTTTAACCGGTACCGGAGATAAGATCTGCCGCGGAATAAAAAATGCTGTGTTTCAAAGTCTCAGAAAACCAGGCAATGAAATACAGCATTTTTTATTTCCGGATCTAAATCTCCGCTTTTTTAAGGATCCCCACTCCAATGGGATAGGGGCCCGTATGCACCCCGATGGTGGCGCCGATCTGGATCTGGAGCCATTCTTTTACCGGATACCCTTTCTCCATCAGTTTTCCTTTCAGATAGTCTTTAAAAGTCTTATACTCCGGCACATCCAGTCCCACGCCGGTGACCAGCAGATATTCCTCAAGATCGATCTTCTTCTTTTCCAGATACTCCATAAACATGTCAACGACTTTCAGGAGCGACTTTTTCCGGCCCCTGCACAGTTCTGTAGGCCCCAGTTCTCCGTCATAATACTGGAGAAGCGGCTTGATATTCAGAACGCTCCCCGCCAGAGAAGCCGCCTTTCCGATCCGTCCCCCATGTTCCAGATATTTCAGGTCTTTTGTCGTAAAAAAGATATGGCCTGTATTTCGGATCTTTTCCAGAGCCTCCACTGCCTCTTTCAAAGAAGCTCCCATATTCCGGATCCTCACTGCTTCCTGTACAAAAAGCCCCTGTATGGCTGTGACCACCTGGGAATCCATCACATAGATCTGGGCCTGCGGATAGTCTTCCAAAAGCTCTTCCTTGGCATTTATGGCAGACTGCATAGAACCGCTGAATTTCTTCGTCAGGCAGATACACAGCACCGGCATTCCTTTTTTCACAAAAGGCAGAAAAGCATCTATATAATCCTGAACCGACGGCATGGAAGTCTTAGGGTAGCACCCCTGGTTATCCGCCATCTCCTGGTAAAAATCAGAGACCGCGATATCTTTTCCCTCTCTCAGATATTTTTCCCCGTCAAAGGATACATAAAATGATACGATAGTGACCTGCTCCTGCTCTGTATATTGAGACGATAAATCACAGGAACTGTCACTGACAATGCCAAATTTCATCTTTCATCCGTCCTTATCTTACTTCTTATTTCAGCTATTAGGTCTGCAAAAACCTTGTCATTTCCCGGCCTGCGCATGCTGGCAGCCGTTCAGTCATTCCTGCGTTTTCTCTGCCGTTCCCAGTGAATCTATGATCGTTATGACTAATCCCCGGATATTATTTTCTGTTGTACGGTACGGCGCGATACGCAGCGTATAATAGCGTCCATTCATAGCAACAACTTCCCGGTCGATAGGCATCAGGCTCTTTAACACTTCCTGGGCATCTTTGATGATATCTTCATGGGGGAAACTATGTGCAAAGATCTGCAGCGATCGTCCCACATCATGTTCCATCAACTGAAATTCCCGTCCTACATACTCGGTAAACTTCCGTATATTCAGATTTCCATCTACAAAGAGGATTCCGATCATTGTCGATGACAGGAAATTGGAAAGGTCATTCGTCAGCATAGTCAGCTCGTCAAGCTTCTGCTGGTATTCCGTATTGACCGTATACAGCTCTTCGTTGACGGACTGCAGTTCCTCGTTAGAACTTTGCAGTTCCTCATTGGCTGTCAGAAGCTCTTCATTAGCCGCCTGCAGTTCCTCATTGACCGTTTCCAGTTCTCCGATCGTAGCCTTTAGATCATCCCGTGATTCATGAAGCTCCTGCTCCAGATCCTGGATCCTCCGGGCAGCAGTGGTGTCTACGTCATATTTCTCTGTGATCCCCTTAACCACCGTAGCCTTTTTCTCCCAGAATAAAACGGCCACAAGGCCCGTATCGGTATTGTCTTTTCCCATTACCGGCGCAATGGTCAGATCTACGGCCTTCCGCCCGTTCCGGGTGTCCACGGCGATCCCCTCATAGGTTACCGGCACATGCTCCAGACGGCAGCGGTTCAGCGCAGTAGAAGCTGCAAGGCTCAGATCTCCGATCAGCATCGCGAAAAGGTTAAACGTGGCCTTCCCCGGAGCAATGGTCAAATAATCCTGATAGTTTCCAAAGAAATGGATCACATTATCTGCCTCATTGAGCACAACAGAAGCCGGCATAAACTGTTCCAGGTAATGGATATATGTACTTTCCAGTTCGTAAGTTGCGCTTTCCCGGCCCGATGAGCTTCCAGTCTGGGGAGAAATCGTATGGACATTGGGGATATGGAAGGTCGAGGGACTGATATCCTCCAATTTTCCTTCTCCATTATGAATATAGATCTTCTCAGCGCTGCATACTGGCTGGAAGATATTTCCATATTCCCCGGCAGTTTCACTTTTTCCCAGAAAGAGATATCCGCCCTGCTTCAGCGCAGAATGAAAGATGGCGATCAGTGTCTTCTGAAGCACCGGCTGGAAATAAATCATCACATTCCTGCAGCTGATCAGATCCAGCCGCCCAAAAGGCGGGTCCGACAGCATATTGTGGGGAGCGAAAATGATCATCCGGCGGATCTCCTTGGATACAACATACTGTTCATTCTTCTTTGTAAAATATCTGGACAGCCGCTCTGGAGAAACATCCTCCAGGATACTCTCCGTAAAGACTCCCTTTCCTGCCTGTTCGATGGCCCGGGTATCTACATCTGTAGCAAAAATCTTCACATCACGTGTGATTCCTGTCTCTTCCATGACTTCACTGAACAAAATAGCAAGGGAATACGCCTCCTCGCCGGTGGAACATCCGGCGCTCCATACACGGATAGCCTCGTTTTTATCGGTGTTTTTTACAAGGGGATACACAGCATTCTGCTTCAGTTTTTCAAAATAATTTCCATCCCGGAAAAAGCTGGTAACACCGATCAGGATTTCCTTAGCCAGAGTATTGCGCTCCTCTTCATTACTTTCCAGGAAATCCACATATTCAGAAAGACTGCCGCAGTGGGTCACCACCATTCTTCTCTCCAGCCGCCGCAGGATCGTCGTCCTTTTATAATTGGTAAAATCTATACCGCTTGACTTTTTCAAGTTCGTATAAATCCTTGCAAAGGTCTCGTCATCAGAGAAAAGGACCTCTTTTTCATGAAGCTTCGTGATCATTGGATTGCTTGAAAAATTCAGAATCTCCTCTACTATCTCCTCTGGCGAGAGAACGAAATCTGCAAGCCCGGTATTGATCACGCTTCGGGGCATACCGTCAAATTTCGCAGTCTCCGGCTGCTGTACGATCACAAGACCGCCGTTTTCCTTAATGATCTTAATACCGCTTGTACCATCGGAGCCCGTACCGGACAGAACTACGGCAATGGCCTTATCCTTCTTTTCCTTTGCCAAGGAGGCGAAAAATCTGTCTATAGGATGATTCAGTTTTCCCACTTCCACATCCTGGAGCAGCAGCCGTCCATTTTCTATAGTCATATTATGTTTCGGCGGGATCAGATAAACGGTATCCGGCTCGATCTCCATGCCGTTTTCCACCTGTATCACCCGCATTTCCGTATGCTTTCCCAGTATATCCGCCATCAGGCTCTTATAATCCGGAGAAAGATGCTGGACCACCACGAAGCTGAGACCGCTGTTTCCCGGCATATTTCTGAAGAACTGCTGCAAGGCCTCCAGGCCGCCGGCAGAGGCTCCGATTCCGATAACAAACGGTTCGCCCTTTTTTCCTCCTTTTACCGGGCGCATAGCATCTATTTTCTTTTCTTTCGTCATTGAAAACGTCTCCTTCCTGTTCTTTCACCGAACGGTCGGGCAGATCCAACCGCATCTTTTCTTTACAGTAATAAGTAAGAACTTGTCTGCTTTTCCTACCTGGCGAAAAACTTCTCTTCAAACTCCTGAGCGGGTATCGGCTTGGAATAATAATATCCCTGCCCATAAACACAGCCCATCCGGAGTAAAATATCGACCTGTTCCCTGTTCTCTACTCCCTCGGCCACACAGTACATATCAAAATTCTTGCAGATGCCTGTGATATTTTCTACCAGCATTCTGCTGATATCGTTGCTCTGAAGATCGTTGATCAGGCTTCTGTCCAGCTTGATCGTCCGAAATTTTACATTACTGAAAACCGCAAGGTTTGCATAACGGGAGCCAAAATCATCTAATTCAAACCGGATGCCGAATTTCCGGAACCGATCTACCACATCCGCCATGGTGGCAAACTCTATATTTCCGGCAGTCTCTGTGATCTCCAGCTCTAACTGCTCGGAAGGGATCTCCGGATAATGGCTCTGGATTGCCAGGATAGACGCAAGCGCCGTAGGGTTGAACAGCGTCCGACGGGAAATATTCACAGACACTGTGATCTTGTCATAGCCCTTTTTGTGCCATTGAGACAGTTGTTTTAACACACTCTCCAGCATAAAGAAATCAAGCTCCCGGATTTTCCCGTTCTCCTCCAGGATTTCGATAAATCTTCCCGGCTTGATTATATTTCCTTTCTTATCGATTCCTCTGACCAGGGCCTCTGCCCCAACCAGCCTGCCATCCCGCATATCTATTTTCGGCTGGAAATAGGGCACATAACGCACCACCGGAACAGATTCCATGCCCCGGGAGCCGCTCAGATTTTCCGCCAGACTATCCTTCCGGGGGGATTTCTGATTTTCAGATACCTCGCTGTTCATAAGAGAGCGGGCTTCCTCCACCAGTTTTTCTGCCGAAAAGACGCCTTTCGCCCAGGTATATCCCACCCGGATATATCCAGGATATTTTTTCTGCAGCAGCGCCCTCATCCGGATGCACCGGGCGGAAAAAATTTCATAAATGATATTCGGAAACAGTACGGCAAACTCATTGTCTCCAGTCCGGAATACTTTAGAAATACCGAAAGTGGTGTCCAGGGCTTCTACAATATTCAGCAGGATCTCTTTCCCATAAGCAAATCCCCGAGTGTTGTCCAGTTCAGACAGTTCCGGTACGTCAACCGTAAGGGCCCCCATAGTGCTTTTCCTGTCCAGATTCAGCGTGTAGACCATCTCTTCAAAATCTTTTCTGTTGGGAAGACTGCTCAGGATATCCTTAGAAATACCGTCGATCCTATACTTTTTCCGCCTATACCGTTCCGGTTCCTTTTGCAGATACGGCGCCACCAGGTCCAGCAGACCGCTTTCTCTAATATGTATATGGGCATTTTCTACACAGAGAAATCCCTGGATCTGTCCATCTTTCAAAAGCGGATACGCCATGAAATCCCATTTGTGCTCTTTGTCGGACTCCGGCGGCCGCTCCACAAAAACTGCCGATCTTTTCTGCATACATCGCTGCAATACAGGGATCCTATCCACTTTCAGCCGCAGGACCGACTGTCGGATGCTGGGCTTCCCCTGGGCCATCCACTCGTAAACCATGCCGACCTCCCTGCGATCCTCTTCCTCTGACAGCAGCAGTTCGTAAGTCCGGTCTGCGCAGTAATATTTTCCGATCACCTCCAAGGCGTTCCGCAAAGACATCTCCAGCGTCTCACTTTTCAGCATAGCTGCTGTACACCGGAACGCCGCCTTATGTTCCTCTATTTCATCACTCAGGGAAAGTTTTTCCTCTGAGGCCAGCGTAATATCCGCATCCCTTCCATCGTCCCAGTCGAGATTTCCGTATTCATCTGAAAAGACCACTGCATCCATAGATGCATTTCTCCATACATTGCACAGACTGGAAACCTGGTGCAGCATCTTGTCCAAATCTGCCTGTTCCGAAGTCTCCACTGTAACTCCAGCGATAAAACGCAGATTTTCCATACCCGAAATATCTCCAGTACTGGTCCGGACATAAATAAATGTGTCTTCCAGCCGGCGTTTAATATCAAAACGGTTACCCGTGGTTGAAAAAAACACCAGGATCCTGTCATCACTGTAGTGTCCTATCAGACAGTCGGAACCAAGGGCAAACAAAAATGCTATCTCGATGAAATCCCGTACTCTTTTTCCCGGAGAAACCTCCGGGCCGTCCATCTGTTCCACCCCTCCGCTGACATGGATCAGAGCCATGGCACAAAACTGATCAGAACTCCTGTCAAGAAGAATATTGGTCAGATGACAAAAGGTATCCATCGTATAGATCTGTCCGGTTTCATCATAATCGATATTTCCCTCATATGCATTTTCCAGTTCATGAAGTTCCTGGATATCTAAAACACAGAGAAACATCACCAGAGCTCTATTCCGTTCTTTCCTCTGCAGATTGATCACTGCCCGTACCCAACGGATATTGCCTCCCTTATCAATTCCCGGGTATTTTTTCACCTGCCAGCGTTCTCCCCGTTTGTATGCCTCCTGCAGTTTCTCCGACTGAAATTCCTGAAATACCTCCTCCTGGCTCAGCCCGAAAGGAAAGGCTCCGCTCCCCCGCTTCTTAAACAGCTCTGAATAGGTATATTCTCTGATCAATTCCGGCCATTCTTTTCCTTCCTCCCAGAGTTCCTCCACCCGATCCTCTGTAAGATTAACACAGATTCTGATGATCAGATGGTGCCTTACTGCCTCCGGCAGCGGTCTTCTGTCGTAGAGCATTGAGTCGGCGCCGGTAACCACACTTGACATCCGCTCTCTGATGCCGATGGCCTTTATCGGTATTCCGCTCCGGTTCCAGAGCATCCGGTAGGTAAGTGCCACCCATCCATAGTTGCTGTCCTTTTGGTTTTTCATAATGAAATTTCCAGTATCCGCTTTTTTCCCCCGCAGGATCCCTCTTGCAAATTTACGGAAGTTATCTGCTGAGTCCGGATGGACCATCCCATTTTCGATCAGTCCTTCAGGAAAATTCGCAGTGAAGACATTGTGTTTCATAATTCCTGTATTGATATCGTCTTCCATGGTATAGAGCGTAAAATCCTTTGTTTCAAGATCTACCTCCCAAAAAATATTGGGTGTCTGCCCGAAAGCTATCCACAACTGCTCATTACTCTCCCGAAGTTTTTCTTCGGTTTCGATCAACTCCGTAACATCTGTGGAAATCTCAAGGATCACCGGCACGCCGCTATCGGAAAATTCTGTCCGTACAGCCTGTACCCGCCTCCATCGCCAATTCTTTCCATCTCCCGAGATTCTGTGGACATGGATGATCACGGATCCTTTCGCTGCTTCCAAAAGCATATAACGATACTCTTCCTGGATCTCCGGATGGATTCCCAGATCCTCAAAGAGGCATGGAACCGGTTTTGTTTCCGCTTCTATACCTTCCATTCGGTAAAATCCCGGGCTGATATAGGTCGCCCTGATCTGATCCCGATCCCTCACTTCCAGAAAACAAATTCCCAGATCGCTGAAATTCAGCAGTGCGGCAAGAGGCTCTGAATATACGATCCGGGACGTATTAACCGTCTCCCGTTCTTCTCCTCCCTGCACGCTGGCTCTGACACAATAGCTTCCAGTACACTCTCTCTTCGCCTTCTCAAGAGCCTGTCTTGCTTGTTTTAGCAGAGTTTCTACCGTAAAATCACAGCCGGAAACCATATATGCGCCAGTGGAAAACGTCAAGGGCTGCGGCAGATTTTCTTCCATGGAGAACTGCAGATTTGCACAGATACTGTCCGCTTTGTCTAACACGTTTTTTTCTGTGATCCTGCCGCAGATAAAAACCAAAAAAGTTTCGTCCTCCACACATGTGATCAGATCCGACCCACGGAACATTGAAGAAAGTACTGTATATGTGCGTTTCAACAGCCGGCGATATTTTTCCGTTTTACGGATCTGTTCTTTCTCCCTGCCAAGATTGAACTCAATGAGAAATACTGCGCACCCGTCTTTCTCCGTCATCCGCTCCCTGCATCTGACGATATAATCTTCCGCTTCCTCTTCCTGCAGAAGCCTTTTATCCCCCATTTTTCTTTATCCTTCCTTCCTGTTAATGCTCCGGCAAATCCCCGTATACCGCCCAATATCAGCACTTTCAGATTGCCGGATTCCCCGTACAAAATCACTGTCTATTCTGCCAATCATTACCATATTTTTTAAATTCAGTATTATCTATTATTTTAGCACAAAAACAGCGAAATATGTAGATATTTGTCGAAATAAAAAAGAGACTAAAACCGCAACGTCTTAGTCTCTTTGCGTAGTGCCGCAGACCGGAATTGAACCGGTACGGGAGTATAAGTCCCGCAGGATTTTAAGTCCTGTGCGTCTGCCAGTTCCGCCACTGCGGCATTTTGTACTTTCGGTTTACTGCAAAGGGCATACGCGCCAAGCACTGTCCCTTTTAACTTACTCGTACAATGGGCGATGGTGGATTCGAACCACCGAAGGCTTTGCCAGCAGATTTACAGTCTGTCCCCTTTGGCCACTCGGGAAATCGCCCTTATAATTTCTGTTCTCACAAGTTAAAATTATAGCATACCCCTCTAAAAATGCAAGCATTTTTTCGTATTGAGATGTATGAAATCCTTTCAGTATCCGGCAGGGCTGTTCTCTATAACGAGACAGCTTCCCGCCGTTCTTTTTCCTATTCTTTTTCAGTCGCTATAGTTCCTGATCCAGCACGCATTTTACAATGATCGCTCCATGGGAAGGCACCTCCAGATGGATCACTCCAGCCTTGCATTCGTGGATCTTCTTTACCAGGCTGTATCCGAAATCTCCCGTTACCATAAGCTGCTTGAATTTGCAGGTTCTGGATCTGGGGATCCCCAGCTCCCATACGGAAAGCTCCACCATCTTGGTCTGGTCACTGTTATTAATAGTTACCACCGTCTTCTCTTTATCTGTAAATCTGCCGTAGCTGATCTGCTGGTAATCGTTGGCCAGAAATTTCACAGAGCCTCTCAGCAGTTCGCGGTTTTCTTTGTGGATCCTGATAATGTCTTTATGGAAATTGATCAGTTCCTGATCTTCCCTCCCCCAGGGATACGTCCTTCTGTTATCCGGATCCGTAAATCCGCACAGTCCCGCCTCGTCTCCATAATAGATGGTAGGCGCTCCCGGCCAGGTCATCTGGATCACTACCGCTTCCCGGAAAACAGCTTTGTTGATATCCTGTTGGGCGGCTTCACTTCCCAGATTTTCTACCCGTCCCACTTTATGGTTGGTCCTGGTAAGGAAACGGGAATGGTCGTGGTTGGACAGCTCGTTCATGGCTGTCATTAAAGAGGGCGCATAAAAGCTGGACATATGATATTTCATAGAACCGATAAAGCAATCGCTGTTTCCCAGCATGCCCTCGTTAAATTCATCACTGTGCTTCTCCATCCCTGTAAGGAACCAGGTCACAGGCTCCATAAACGCATCGTAATTCATCACTGTATCCCACTGGTCCCCTTCCAGCCAGGATTTAGCCTCCCCGTAATGCTCTGCAAGGATCAGTGCATCGGGATTGGCTTCTTTCACATTTCTCCGGAATTCTCTCCAGAACTGATGATTGTATTCGTTGCTGTGACCCAGATCCGCAGCCACGTCAAGGCGCCAGCCATCCACATTATATGGAGGGGACACCCATTTTCTGGCTATGCTCATAATATAATCATAGAGCCTTGGAGATTCCTCATAATTCAGCTTAGGCAGGGTATCATGGCCCCACCAGCCATCATAAAACTGATTATAAGGCCAGCTATACTCATTATGAAAACGGAAAAACGTCCGGTATGGACTATCCTGAGAGATATAGGCGCCTTTTTCATATCCGTTTTGGTTCTCATAGATCTTCTCCCGGTCCAGCCATTTATTAAAGGATCCGCAGTGATTGAACACTCCGTCCAAGATCACCTTCATCCCTCTTTTATGGATCTCTTCCACAAGACTGACAAAGAAAGCATTGCTTGCTTCCAGATTTACCTTATCTGTCACCCTCTCAATATATTTGGTGGCATGAGCATTGTCCTTATCACCTTCTGCCAGGACCTCTCCTCCGTCTTTTATGATCTTTCCGTAATGAGGATCGATATAATCGTAATCCTGACTGTCGTACTTGTGATTGGAGGGAGATACAAACAGCGGATTAAAATAGATCACATCTACTCCCAGATCCTTGAGATAATCCAGTTTATCCAGAACCCCCTGAAGATCTCCTCCATAGAAATCCCTGACGTCCATAGCCTGGGGAGGACGGTTCCAGTCTTCCACTTTTTTCACATGTTCATCAATATAGGCATATTCACCTGTAACCACATCATTGGAAGGATCCCCGTTACGGAATCTGTCCACAAAGATCTGATACATAACTGCGCCTTTGGCCCAATCCGGTGTCTTAAATCCCGGCACGATCCCGAAGCAGTAATGCTCATCAATTTCCCTGGTAACGCCTATCTGGTTATAATAGCAGTGGATCTTCCCTGAAATGATCTCAAAATAATAACGGATGGTCTCATTTCCCAGTTTTACATCTGTTCCGTAATAGTCAAACCCATCCTTAGACTCCATCCACTCCATAGGCTGTCTCACATCATCATATACTAAAAAAATAAAGTCCACATTATTTTTCTTTGTGCGGATGCGGATATTTACCGTGTCTCCGGCTTCCGGTTCTGCCGGCGTCCTGTAATTTTCTGTCTCATCACTAAAAACCGCACGTTTATTGAAAGTGGGCCTCATATTAGTCACATATTCCTGAATTTTCCTTGCATCATTAAGATTTTCGTAATTCATACTGCATCCTCTCCATATTTTAGCAAAACCTAATCCTGTTCCTGCTTTGTTGAATTACTTCATATTATTATTCTATCCTACCGAGTCCATATATACAACCACTATTTCCACAGATTTTTCATACATTTTTTGTTATTTTTACTTAACTATTCAGCCACAGGCACCTGGGCGGAGGAAAACTGGCGCAGGCTCGCGTGCAAAAGTTTTATATTGCTGAATAGCTGTATTTTTGCATAGTAAAACAGCCAGTCTGCTGACTGGCTGTTTTGGAGAAGGTATTTCTTCTTATGGGGTGTAGCAAAAACTATATAATGTATTGGGGGGTTTTTACAGTAATTATAATAGCATGCCCCACAAAAAAAGTCTGCACAATCTTGACTTTTTTTCGTAATTTTTTTTGACCAATTTTAACATAACTGGTCCGTCCACTTTTCACATATCTATGATATTCTGCATAAAAACCCGCTAAAACAGAGCTTCAAACTCTTCTCTGCCGATTTTTTCCTTCTCGATCAGCAAAGCTGCGCATTTATGGAGCACTTCTTCATTCTGAGAAAGGATTTCTTTGGCCTTGATATAGGACTCATCAATGATCCTCTTGACTTCACTGTCAATAAGAGCCGCCGTCTGGTCTGCATAATTCTTGGTATGACCGAAATCCCTGCCAATGAAGACTTCGTCTTCATCACCGCCATACTGGATCATACCTACCTTTTCAGACATTCCATACTGGGTCACCATAGCTCTGGCCATCTGAGTAGCCTGCTTGATATCCTGGGAGGCGCCGGTGGTAATGTCATGGAAGATCAGCTCCTCTGCTACACGTCCGCCCAGATCCACCACAATATTCTCCAGCATCTTCTTCTTGCTGTTAAACATCTCATCCTGTTCCGGGAGAGGCATGGTATAACCTGCCGCGCCCATTCCTGTAGGGATAATGGAGATCGTATGAACAGGCCCCATCTCCGGCAGCAGATGAAAGAGAATGGCGTGGCCTGCCTCATGGTAAGCAGTGATCTTCTTTTCCTTCTCAGAGATCACCCGGCTCTTCTTCTCTGCGCCGATCCCGGTTTTTATAAATGCCTGACGGATATCCCCCTGGTTAATAAAAAATCTTCCGTCTTTGGCAGTAATAATAGCTGCCTCATTCATAAGATTCTCCAGATCAGCCCCTGTATATCCGGCGGTAGTCCTGGCAATTTCTTTCAGATCCACATCCTCGCCAAGGGGCTTCTTTGCCGCATGGACTCTGAGGATCTCTTCTCTGCCCTTAATGTCAGGCCTTCCTACTCCTACTTTCCTGTCAAAGCGGCCGGGACGCAGGATAGCCGGGTCCAGGATATCCACCCGGTTGGTAGCTGCCATCACGATGATCCCTTCATTTACCCCGAAACCGTCCATCTCTACCAGAAGCTGGTTCAAGGTCTGCTCTCTCTCGTCGTGGCCTCCTCCCATACCGGTGCCTCTTCGTCTTGCCACTGCATCGATCTCATCAATAAACACGATACAGGGAGCATTTTTCTTTGCTTCTTCAAACAGGTCCCGGACACGGGAAGCGCCTACGCCTACGAACATTTCTACAAAATCTGAACCGGAGATAGAAAAGAAGGGAACGCCGGCCTCGCCTGCGATAGCCTTTGCCAGAAGGGTCTTACCGGTTCCCGGAGGTCCTACAAGAAGCACGCCTTTGGGGATCCTGGCCCCTACCTTCACATATTTCTGAGGCTCCTTTAAGAAATCTACGATTTCTTCCAGTTCTTCTTTTTCCTCCTGAAGGCCTGCCACATCTTTAAAAGTTACTTTTTTATCTGCATCCGTAGACATTTTTGCCCTGCTCTTGCCAAAATTCATCATCTTGGCGTTGCTGCCGCCGGACATCTGCCGGTTCATCATATTCATGATAACCAGTACCAGCACTACTGTAAGGATCAGGGGAAGCACAGAGGTCATAAACACATTGTCCCCCGGTACATCCGCCACCTGTATGGCCACATCGCTCTCCGCCTTCAGAGTATCCTGAAACTCTTTTACGTCCAGAGAATAAAAGCTGTGCTCTTCCCCATTTTTCATACGGACTGTTACCTGGCCGGTAGGTGTCTCTCTGTTTGGATGGATATATACCTGCGATACCTCTCCTTCCTCTATGTCCTGCTGAAATGCCTGCTCTGTATAGCTGTAGTCCCGGGTCATCTGCCTGGAGACAAACCAGAACCCGAAAACTATGAGCAATAGAAGCACCAGAGCCGACATCCAGTTTCTTGCCTGCTTATTCACGTCTTTGTTTCTCCTCTCTTTCCTTATTTCGTCTGCTGCCGCAGCAGTTCACAATACAAAGCAGCATCTTTTGCTGCCATGCCGCGTTTTACTGAACCGCTGTTTAAAATTCCACCACACCGATATAAGGCAGATTTCTATATCTCTGCGCGTAATCCAGCCCGTAGCCTACTACAAATTCATCGGGAATGTTAAAGCATACATAATCTACCTTCACATCTTTTACTCTTCTCTCAGGTTTATCCAAAAGAGTACACAAACGGATACTATTGGGATGTCTCTGTTTCAAGATCTCGATGAGATAGCTCAAAGTCCTTCCGGAATCTATGATATCCTCTACGATAAGCACATCTTTTCCCTCTATAGCCTCATCCAGGTCTTTGACAATACGCACTACACCGCTGGAACTGGTATCATTTCCATAGCTGGATACAGACATAAAATCAAGACTCACCGGAACCGTCACTCGCTTTGCCAGTTCACAGGTAAAAAATACGCCGCCTTTCAATACGCATATCATATGAACGGATTTTCCTTCATAATCTCTGCTGATCTGCTCTCCGATCTCGCAGATCCGCCGGTTTACTTCCTCTTCACTTAACAGTTGACGGATTCTTTCACTCATCTTCCTTTACTCCTTTTACATGTACTTCTAACACTCGTTTTGTCTGACTGGTAATCTTATAATATCCGCTGATACGCAGCCCCACCGCCCAAAGGATATGGGAGCCTTCAGCCAGAAGAGTGATCCTGTCTCTCTCCCGGCGTGGAATCTTACAGTCAATAAAATAATCTTTCAGTTTCTTCCGTCCTCCCTGGGCGCTTATGGTAAAATAATCCCCCGGCAAACGGAATCTTACCTCAAGACTGTCTTTTATTTTATCATAATCAAACCATTTCGTATATGTTTTTTCTGGAATTTGCTGTTTTTCATAGGGAAAGATCCGGAATTCCAGAGAAACTTTTTCCCTCTGCTCTTCTTCCTTCCTTCCAATGACAAGGGTTCCATATTCCAGACGGGCCTGCAGGTCATAAGGAAGCGATACGCTGGATCCGGTATCTGCCATAAGGAGATTTTTTACTGCTTCAATATGGATCCTGGCAATATCCTTCTGACTTCCGGCTGCCCGGGTCAAAACTTTTCTGAGCACATACTCCTGCATGATCTCTTTTTCACCGGAAAGTTTTCCAGAGACTACATACTGCTCTTCCTGTTTCTTTACATAGCTTCCATAGAGTTTATCCGCCTGCTCCTCCAGATATTCCTCTATTTTTGCCATATATCCGGCGGTGATCCCTATATGGCTTACCGCCCGGGGATTGATCTGCTCCATCTGCGGTATCAGGATCTGCCGTATCCTGTTTCTGGTATAGGAAAGATCCTGATTCGTGCTGTCTTCCACCCAGGAGCTTCCCTTCTGTCGCAGATATTCCCGGATTTCCTCTCTGGAAATACACAGAAGGGGACGGATATAGTTCTTTTTTCCCTCTTTTTGTACCGGCCGGATCCCGGCCAGTCCCCCGGCTCCCGTTCCCCGGATAAGGTTGTGGAGTACAGTTTCTGCCTGGTCATTTTCATGATGGGCCAGAGCAATACGGAATTTTTCGGGACTGGGCCCCCAGGCTCTTCCCTCCTCTTCAAAAGCCATGCGCCTGGCGATCCTGCCGGCTTCTTCCAGGGAAAGTTTCTGGGCAGCCGCTATCTCAGGCACCGGACAATACCGGATAGTAAGAGGGATCTTCAGTTCCTCGCAGAGTTTTTTAGTAAACTCCTGGTCTCTGCGCGCTTCTTCTCCCCGGATCCCATGGTTTATATGGATCCCCCGAAGGGCAAAATCCTGTTTCTTCTGATATTCTTTTAACAAAAACAACAGGCATACCGAATCTGCTCCCCCGGAAATCCCAAGGAGCACCTGGCTGCCCGTTTCTATCATCTTGTATTCTTCTATATAGGAAAATACCTTTTCTTCTATCTTCATCTTCTCGTATCTATTTCCTCCATAAACCTGCTGCCAGCACTGTCATATCATCTGTGGCCTTATATTCACAGTATGTAAGGACTCTTTCCAGGATCCCCTTTCCCAGCTCCTGCGCCGCAGCCGTATTTACTTCCATAATGATCTCCTTCATCGTCTCCTCCGGTTCCTCCCCAGGCAGGGCATCCAGCACTCCATCCGTGACCATGATCAGGAAATCTCCTTCATAGAGTTTTTTGGTGGAAGACTCAAAATCAGCCTGCTGTACCAGTCCAAGAGCCAGACTTGTTGAAGAAATCGCCTCCACCCAGCGGCTTCTCTTGATAAAGGTGGTGGCTGCCCCTGCTTTTAAAAAATGGCACATACCGGAATACAGGTCCACGATAGAAATATCCACTGTAGAAAACCGTCCATTCCGATTTTTTAAGTTCAACACGGAATTGACCATTTTCGCTGCAGTTTCTCCGGAAAATCCCGCTTCTACAAGCTGTTCCAGAGTATCCACTACCGTCTCGCTTTCCCTGGACGCCTCCAGTCCGGAGCCCATGCCGTCTGAAAGACAGATAAAAAATTGTCCATTCTCTTCCGCGGCGCAGGTATAGTTATCTCCGGATACAGTTTCTTTCTCCTTGGTGATCTTGGCCGCTCCATAAAGGATCTTGAAATTTACTTCCTCCATAAATCCAAGAACCCCATAATCTTTGGTGATCAAAGTCTTTCCCTCAGACCTCACTGTCATCCTGCAGCCGCAGATCTGAGAAAGGGCTTCTGCTGCTTCCCCGGCAGGGATGCAGGTGCCTCCCCTGGTACATAGTTCTGCATAATACCGCTGTTTTCCATCCGGCTGTTCTAGCGTCCACATGTTCCGCAGCCGGATATGCCGCTTCTTCAGCTTTCTGGCAAAATCGTCCCGAAACTGCATGTCCACCTCGGTCAGGTCGAAAAGATCTTTGGATAAAAGCTTCATAAGCTGAGCCATCTCTCCCAGTTGCTGGGCTACCGCCATTCGATTCTCCAACAGTTTATTATTCCAGATAAGGTTCTGCCGTTCTCTGTCCATGATCCGCTGAAGTTCCTGGACCAGTTTTCCCTGGTTCACACATACTCCCGTCAGATCTGCCCTTGCTTTCCTCAGTTTTTCCTCGTCCTTTTCTTCCAGGATCCGCAAAAGCCCGTAAACCCTCTGATAAGTCTGAGGATAGTGCTGGGTCCAGCATACCTGGTTCAGGCTGCATTTTCTGCATACCTCTTCCCTGGCCTCCTCTATCAGATCCTTCAGTTCCGAACTGGAAAGATAGTCCTTTCTGCATGGCATGCCGTAGAAGCTGTTTGCCAGCTTTTGGAAGGATTCCGCATAGCGCTGCATTTTTTCTTTCTGTGGATGCCGGTCATAATCCAAAGCTGCCGCACTTTTTTTCATCTCTGAAAAAATAGTTTTTGCCATGTCACGTAATAACAGCAGTACGCTGATCACGAGCATGGCAATAATCCATTCCTGCATCTTCTTCCCTCCCTGATTAAGCAACCGCTATCAGAAGAGTATTATAGATGCTTTTCTCTCTGAATTTTGTCAAATACCGTCTCCTGGAGAAAAAATTTTTCAGACAAAAATCCTCATTTATCCCTCTGCTTCTTCGGAGTCCCCTGCAGTCTGCCGGGAAGTATCTCCATTCTGAGAATTCCTGCTGGTCTGAGAGTCTTCTGTATTCTGCCGGTTTCCGCTGCCGCCGGTATCCTCACTGTCCTGGGTGTCCCCAGCGCTGTGCGTACCCTGAGAACTGCCAGTATCCGAGGCGCCTTTCTCCGCTTCCCCTTCTTTAAAGACGATCTCATTTTCCTTAACCAGCCCCAGCTTTTCTCTGGCTGTCTCCTCTACATATTCGTCTGTCTTCATATAATCCTTCAGATCATCGATCTCTGTGGTCCGTCCCTCTTCCTCCTCGATCTGCCGGTCCAGATCCTTGATCTGAGAATCGTATGAAGTAAGCTGTTCCTGCAGAGCAACGCTTTTCCACATCATTCCCACAAAGAGGATACCTACCACAAAAGTAATACTAACCATTGCGATCCTGGTCTGTGATTTTCTTTTTTTTGCTTTTTTCATTCCAACGCTTCCTGATTCTTTGTATGGGCTTTCGTTCATATAGGGCAATTTTAACTCTCACCAGCCAAAATTTCAACCTTTTTCTGCATATTCTAATAGGCCTTCCTATAATTCCCAGGAACCTTCCTATTTTCCTCAAAATAGCAGATATATATTTCACCAAAATCATACTGGGACCGGCATGATACAGCAAGGCGCCCAATCCTGTAAATAACAGGACATAGATGCGTATCATACCATCATTTTCCCTATAAATCAGGTTAAACAGATATATCCCTGAAGCACACCAGTACAGAATATCCTCTATACCCACCCAAAGCGGGCTGTGATCTGCAATGTTTCTGAAAATGCGGAGAATATCATAACAGACTGCCAGAAAGACGCCTGCCAGGAAGGCATCTGCGGCAAGCAGCAGTTCTCCCCGCATATAGCTGCTCATGTGGGTCATTGAAACAGCCTTTTCAGCATTCCTTCTCCCCCCTTGGCTTTGGTAATCCCCTGGCTGTATATCAGACTGTCCACTTTTCCCTCTATATCGACCTCCTGTCTTTCCAGGTCCAGACGGGTCACATGAAGCCCCTCCCCTTTTATGGAAAGGGTCCCCGCCTCTGTCACCAGACTGATCTCCTTTTCATCAAAGGAATTTACATCCCGCACCCCTTGGATACACCCTTTCTGCCGGTCTGTGAGCTGCAGGCAGTGGGCTTTTTTGATCTGTTTTTCTTCCAAAAGAAAATCGATCCCCCATATTCTCTTCCTTATGAAAGATTATATGGGAGATCGATCCTGAATATGCCTTTCCATACGGGCCTCAAATTCATGGATTTTCATGCAAGCATGAAATCCATGACCTTTCGGCATTATTCTATCTGATCACGTGACACTACGGATTTCTCCGCCCTTCGGGCTCCCGAAATCCTGAAAACATTCAAAATCCGCCCTGCCGGGCTCCTTTTTCATGTTTTGGCGGGCCTCAAATTCATGGATTTTCATGCAAGCATGAAATCCATGACCTTTCGGCCCTGGTGTCACAGGTATTTGAACAGCTCGCTGGCTGCTTCTTTTTTTACTGTTTCCTGTACGTCCAGTACTTCTACACGAACAGTTCTGCTCCCGAACTGGATCTCCAGGATATCGCCTGCTTTTACCTGGGCGGATGCCTTGGCAGGTTTGCCGTTAATGAGTACACGGCCTGCATCGCAGGCTTCATTTGCTACGGTCCTTCTCTTGATCAGACGGGATACCTTTAAATATTTATCAAGTCTCATTTTCTATTATGCGTTCACTAAATCCTTTAAAGCTTTTCCAGCTTTGAACTTTGGAGTTTTAGAAGCGGCGATTGTCATAGCCTCTCCAGTCTGAGGATTTCTTCCTTCTCTTGCAGCTCTCTCGGAAACTTCGAAAGTACCGAATCCAACTAACTGAACTTTTTCACCTTTCTTCATTTCTTCAGATACAACGTCAACGAAAGCTTTTAAAGCTGCTTCTGCATCTTTCTTGGATAACTGTGTTTTCTCTGCCATAGCAGCAACTAATTCTGTTCTGTTCATGAGTATTTCCTCCTAAATATAAATCAAGCTAAAGTCTACCGCCATCACGGTCTACAGTTATTTATACCGTGTTTCCTATGGTTTGTCAAGCATATCCGGAAATTTCTCAGGCTACAAAAATACTTTCCACAAAATTTCTCCATTTTTCTTTCTGATCCCTTAATTTTTCCAGTTTTTCCAGGTTTTTTCCCGGTATCCAGGCCTTATTATGGGTATAATAATAATTTGCCAGCTTCCAGTATTTCTCCGGATAAGAAAACCGGATCCGGAGATTTTCCATTTCTTCACGGCTAAGAGGCCGGATCTGCTGATAGCTCAAAAGGATTTTTCTGCCCAGAGCCATATCCCATTGATGCTTTTCCAGTACCTTCCTCATAAAACGGTAAAGGTCGCCTGTCTGGATGTCAAAATTCCACTTATCAAAATTTGTTACAGCTCTGACTTTTCCTTCTGATAAAAGAATGTTATGCTGGTTAAATTCTCCATGACAGACGGTTCCTCTTTCCAGTTCCTGCTGACGGAGTTTTTCGTATCCGGAAACTTCCAGTCTTTGCAGCGCCTCCTCCCCATGTCCCAGAAAATCCCGGACTGTGTCCAACAACTCCTGTTCAAAAGGATTTTTCTGCTGTTTCCCCAGTATAAATTTCCGGATCTTTTTAAGTTCCCGGTTATGACGCTGGAATTCACTGCGCAGAGATTCCCGCACATAATGCCTCTGTACCGGCATGCACATTACTTTATGTAAACTTGCCAGGGCAGAAACCCCCTTGCAGATTTCTTCCTCACTGCGGGTATCGCATTCTTTTCCTTCATACCACTTTTTTACAATATAAGGAACATTTTCACTGTCTCCCGATATATAGGAACCTTCCTTGTTGCTCAGGATCTGGTCCGTCCCTATGGGAGAGGCCCCGGAGATCTTCTCTAAAAGCTTCGCCTGGTGCTCCAGCTTCCTGGCAGTTCCCCAGTATTCACGGATCAGTACAAGACCCTCCTGAGTCTCGCAGATCAATGCCCCCCTGCCCCGGTATACGGCCCCGGCTTCCAGTCCGTACTGCTCCAACACGCTCAGACCACGGTCATACACATCGTTCTCCCCCTTTTTTCATATCCCTTTCATTGTATGCAGAGGGATCCGGGGTTAGAAGAGTTTCAAAGGCGGGACAGCAGATATTCTTTTGTATTTTTTTCAGGATCTTCCAAAACGATCTCCAGAAATCTGTTCAGGGTCTCTCCGATCTCTTTTCCCGGTTTCATGCCGGCCTGGATCAGATCTTTTCCGGAAACCGCCAGATCTTTTATAGAAACGCACTCCTTTTTCCTGAGGATTTCTTCATAAATTTCTCCAAGCCGGTCCAGCCACTCTAGTTTTTCTTTCTGATGATAAACACTCTGGGCCATAATATCTCCTCTCCTCACTTCCAGCAGAAGAGGAAAAAGCTCCGTACCCGTCTTGGAAAGCGCTCTGCGTACAGACCGGGGATCTGCCTGCCATGGACATTCATGCCAGCGGACCAGCATTCCTACTTTATTGATGGTATCGTTATCAAAGCGGAGCCGCTTTAATACGTTCCTGGCGATCTTCTCGCTCTGGGCAGGATGACCATAAAAATGATCAATTCCTTTTTCATCTCTTGTCCTTGTCTCCGCTTTTCCCAGATCATGAAAAAGAAGGGTCAGCCGCAGGACGCGGTCGGCTCGCACCTCTTCCAGCGCTTTCAAAGTATGTTCCCCTACATTATAACAATGATGGGGATTTTCCTGAGGCGTCTCCATAGCTTTATCGAACTCATACAGAAAGATCTTCGTCAGGCCCAGTTCCCAGGCGGTCTTCAGATATTGGGGATTCGGAGAAACAAGAAGCTTTACCAGTTCTGTCTGGATCCTCTCCGCGCTGATCTTTCTGAGGGTCTCTCCCAGTTCCCTGGCAGCCTCCCTGGTCTTTTCTTCTATGGAAAATCCAAGCTGGGCAGAAAAACGCACCGCTCGGAGGATACGCAGGGCGTCTTCCGTAAATCTTTCCCTGGGATCTCCCACACAGCGGACCACCTTATTTTTCAGATCTTCCACGCCTCCGAAAATATCTACCAGACCGGTCCTGTGATTATAGGCCATGGCGTTAATGGTAAAATCCCTGCGCCTTAAATCTTCTTTCAGACTGGGCGTAAAGATCACCTCTTTGGGATGACGGCCGTCTTCATATTCTCCATCGATCCGGTAGGTCGTCACTTCAAATCCTTCTTTCTCTATAAGCACTGTTACAGTTCCATGCTGGATCCCCGTGTCCACAGTCCTCCGGAAGATCTTTTTTACCTCCGCCGGAGTAGCGGAAGTGGTGATATCCCAATCCGCCGGTGAACGGTGAAGGAGGCTGTCCCGGACACAGCCTCCCACTACATAAGCATCATATCCATGTTCCTGTAAAGCATCTATGATCTTTTCCGCCTTTTTTGGAACTTCAATCCTCATAATTAATAAGCACGCCCCCAGTAAACCATTTTCTTGGCCGGTTTTCCGCATACCACACACTTATCAGACAGGTTTTCCTGCTCAAAAGGTATACATCTTGCCGTAGCCTGAACATCTTCTTTTACCTTATCTTCGCATTCCCTGCAGCCGCACCACATGGCTTTAACAAATCCAGGTTTCTCATTGATCGTCTTTTTAAAAGAATCATAATCTGTTGCCACATAGGTGTGGGCGTCTCTATGCGCCCTGGCCCTTTCCAGCATTTCTCTCTGCATGGTATCCAGGATCTCCTGTACCCTGACTGCCAGTTCATCCAGAGAAACGGTTATTTTTTCCCGGGTATCTCTGCGGACGACTACCGCCTGAGCTGCCTCGATGTCCTTTGGCCCGCATTCGATACGGACGGGGATTCCTCTCATCTCCTGTTCTGCGAATTTGAATCCCGGACTCTTGTCTGTGGCATCTGTTTTCACCCGGATCCCTGCCTCTTTTAACTGAGCCTCTAATTTTTCTGCGGTCTCCAGAACCCCTTCTTTCCTCTGCTGGATCGGAATGATCACCGCCTGTACCGGTGCGATCCTTGGCGGCAGCACAAGTCCGCTGTTGTCTCCGTGTACCATGATCAGAGCCCCGATCATACGGGTTGTCATGCCCCAGGAAGTCTGGTGTACATACTGGAGTTTATTCTCTTTATCTGTATACTGGATACCAAAAGCTTTTGCAAAACCATCTCCGAAATTATGGCTGGTTCCTGACTGCAGAGCCTTGCCGTCATGCATCAGGGACTCAATGGTATAAGTAGCCTCTGCGCCTGCAAATTTTTCCTTCTCTGTCTTCTTTCCTTTGATAACCGGAATAGCCAGTACTTCCTCGCAGAAATCCGCATAAAGATTCAGCATCTGGATAGTCCTTTCTTCCGCCTCCTCTGCTGTGGCATGGGCGGTATGTCCTTCCTGCCACAAAAATTCTCTGGAACGAAGGAAAGGCCTGGTCGTTTTTTCCCACCGTACTACAGAGCACCATTGATTGTATACCTTAGGCAGATCTCTGTGAGAATGGATCTCCTTAGAATACAGATCACAGAACAGCGTTTCCGAAGTGGGACGTACACAAAGTCTCTCCTGAAGCGGCTCCAGTCCTCCATAAGTCACCCAGGCCACTTCAGGGGCAAACCCCTCCACATGATCCTTTTCCTTCTGAAGAAGGCTTTCCGGAATAAACATGGGAAGATAAACATTCTCCACACCGGTCTCTTTAAACCTTCTGTCCAGCTCATGCTGGATATTTTCCCAGATCGCATATCCTGCCGGTTTGATCACCATACAGCCTTTTACACTGGTGTAGTCGATCAGCTCCGCTTTTTTCACTACGTCCGTATACCACTGGGCAAAATCCTCTTCCATAGAGGTGATCTCTTTCACAAACTTCTTATCCTTTGCCATTTTTCTGCTCCTTTTTATTTAATGATTTAAGCCTCCTGCATTAGGGCGTACATATCCTGTGCGAAAGTTTTTATTCTATAAAGCTGTTGCAATACATATGTCAGGAATATTTTCATTCCCGATCCATACGACAGTTCCATAGAATAGAAAAGACACCGGATCCCCATCCAGGGACCGATGTCATATTTCGGCGGTACCACCCTAATTGACGGCATACAGCCGTCCTCTCTCAGCTTTCCTAACGCCAAAGCCCGCGTCCTGCTCCTCGCAGGCAGCTCCAAGGCGGGTTCCCCTCTTCCTGGAAGGATCTCTCAGCGCTGATCCTCTCTCTGTGCCGTTCCGTTGGGGTACTATTCCTCTTCATCGCCGTTTTCTTCGTTGTCTGGCAACATTTTATTGGAATTTTTCTTATTTGTCAAGGCTGGACTCGCCTATAATTCCAGTTCCACCTTTCTTCCGGTAGGACTATACTGATAATAACGGACCCCTGCGGCGTCCAGCATCCTCTTGGAAGCTTTTACCGCCGGAGTATCTCCGTACTTGTCGCACCCGTAAACGATGGTCTTGATCCCTGCCTGGATAATGGCCTTTGCACATTCATTACAGGGAAACAGTGAAACATACAGCTTTGCCCCTTCCAGGGAACCTCCTCTGTAATTGAGGATGGCATTCAGTTCACTGTGGGTCACATAAAAATACTTGGTATCAAATTCTTCTCCTTCTCTGGCCCAGGGAAATTCATCATCTGAACAGCCCATGGGAAATCCGTTATATCCCATAGAAAGAATTTTATTATCCTGGCTGACGATACAGGATCCCACCTGAGAATTAGGGTCTTTGGAACGCATCCCTGACAATTCCGCAACCCCCATAAAATACTCGTCCCAGGATATATATCCCTGTCTCTTTCCTGACATCTATCTCACTCCTATTCCTGACAGCAGACAGCATTTAACACAATACGGCTGCTGTTTACTTCGTACCAAAGATCCGGTCCCCTGCATCTCCCAGACCCGGAACAATATATCCATGGTCATTTAAATGATCATCTAACGCCCCAATATAAATATCCACATCCGGATGGGCCTCCGTAAGGGCTTTTACGCCTTCCGGCGCAGCAATAATGCACATAAAACGGATATTTTTCACGCCTTTCTCCTTCAGCATGGAAATCGCCGCCACTGCAGATCCTCCTGTAGCAAGCATGGGATCTGTAACGAACACTTCCCTTTCCCCGCAGTCGGCCGGCAGCTTGCAGTAATATTCCACCGGCTTTAAAGTCTCAGGGTCGCGGTATAACCCGATATGTCCCACCTTTGCGGCAGGCACCATGGTCAGCATTCCTTCCACCATGCCAAGACCGGCGCGGAGGATAGGCACTACCGCCATTTTCTTTCCCGCCAGTTCCTTTGCCACCATTCTGGTAATAGGTGTCTCGATCTCCACATCTTTCAGCTTCAGATCTCTGGTCGCTTCATAAGCCATAAACATGGCAACTTCGCTGACCAGTTCCCTGAATTCTTTGGAACTGGTTTCTTTTCTCCGGATAATACCGATCTTATGCTGGATCAGGGGATGATCCATTACTAACGCTTTTCCCATATCATTTCTCCTCTGTGTCTGATGTATAAAAACAATTTTTACTCTTCGCCCTCAATAAGGTCGATCCTTCTTTGATGTCTCTCTTCATGAGAAAACTCCGTGTTCAAGAAGGTATCCACGATCTTTACCGCCAGTCCGGGGCCTACCACTCTTCCCCCCAGAGCCAGGATATTGGCGTCGTTGTGAAGTCTGGTGGCTTCCGCGCTGAAACAGTCTGTGCACAGAGCCGCCCGGATCCCTTTCATTTTATTAGCAGCAATGGAAATACCGATCCCGGTTCCGCAGATCAGGATACCTTTGTCACATTCTCCATTCTGAATGGCTCTTCCTACTTTTCTGGCATAGATGGGATAATCTACAGACTTGGTGCTGTCACAGCCGAAATCCTTATAAGGGATCCCTTTTTCCTCCAGATATTTTATAATCTCCTGCTTCAGTTCATAACCGCCATGGTCACAGCCTAATCCTATCATAAATAGCCTCCTCTTGTATTCTATTAGATTTTAATATCCGCCCTGCCGGGCTGTATTTTTATAATCTTTGATCCCTGACTCATACCTGTACGATATGATGGCCCGCCGCCTTCAAAAGCCGGTTCATAATGGCCTGCCCCATTTTAGGAGTATCAAAAGACTCTGAAAAAATAGCGTCCACCTTTTCCTCGTCAAATTCCCGGAGGATCCCGAAGAGATGACGGGCAATGCCCTCTTCATCCCGTCTGCTTCCAATGCTCTTTACCACAGCGGCCTGATACGCTCCTCTGGTCTCGTCTGTAGCAATAACGCCTGCCGTTTTGCCTTCTTCTTTCAGCTTTTCACACTGCTCATTGATATAAGCAGCAGCCGCCTCCGCTTTCCCTTCTACTATGGTAAGAGGCGCCTTGGGCGCATAATGCCGGTATTTCATTCCCGGCGCCTTTGGCCGGACCTTTTCATCTGTGATCAGCAGCCCCCTGTCTACCTTTACCTGCCCGATCACAGCCTCCATCATCTCCTGGTTGATATAGCCGGGACGGAGGATCACCGGCTCTTCCTCTGTAAAGTCTACAATGGTGGATTCCAGTCCGATTCCCACGCTTCCCCCGTCTATGATCATATCGATCTTTCCCTCCAGGTCTTCCTGTACATGAGATGCCTGAGTAGGGCTTGGTCTTCCTGAAGTATTGGCGCTGGGAGCTGCGATATAGCCGCCTCCCCTCCGGATCAGAGCCGCCGCAACCGGATGGCTGGGCATCCGCACCGCCACACTTTCCAGTCCTCCTGTAGTTTCATAAGGCACCACATCACTTTTTTCAAAGATCATAGTCAGAGGACCCGGCCAGAATGCCTCGGCCATCTTTTTGGCTTTAAAAGGTATTGTTTTAACAATCTTGTCCAGGCTTTCCATATCTGCGATATGTATGATAAGGGGATTATCTGAAGGTCTTCCCTTCGCCTGGTAAATCTTCCGGGAAGAGTCTGGATTCAGTCCGTCTCCTCCCAGACCGTAAACCGTCTCCGTAGGAAAAGCAACCAGTCCCCCCGCTTTCAGGATCCTGCCTGCTTCTTCCATTACTTTTTCGTCCGGATGTTCTTTATCTACTGTGACTACTGTTGTATTCACCTTAAAACCTCTTCTTCCTTAGTTTCTTACAATTCAGCTTTATCATACCACATCTGCCCCTTCCTTTTCCACAATTTTTAGAAATTTTAAGATACCTGAAGAAATTGCCCGGGCACATTTTTTCTGATATTCTTCCGTCTGCAGAAGCTCTGCTTCTCTGGGGTTGGTAAGGAAACCTGTCTCTACGATATTTACAATGCCTTCGCTTTTCTTCAGCAGATAATAGGAGCCATTGCTTTTAGCCTTCCGGGGTCTTTGGATCTCCAGCCCCTCATTTAATGTTTCCTGTATGCATTCTGCCAGTTCTTTTCCCTTTTCAGAACCAGTATAATAAAACACCTGAGGTCCGCAGACACTCTGATCCTGATAGCTGTTCTGATGGATACTGATGGTAAGGACAGGCGCGGTCTCCCTGATAAGGGCGCAGCGGTTCTTCAGATCCTGGTTTTTCTTATTCGGACTGTCCTCCTCATAAAGCCCCCGGTCGTCTTCCCGGGTAAATACAACCCGAAATCCTTCTTTTTCCAGATACCCTCCCAGATATCCCGCGATCTTCAGATTGATCCCTTTTTCTTCCAGCCCGTCAATCCCCACCACTCCTGGATCTATCCCTCCGTGTCCGCTGTCTATAACGATCACTGCCGGATCCCGGACCTGCTCCTTCGCCGCCATAACAGCGCCTTCTCTAGACAGCAGATAAATAGCCAGAAGCATTCCCGCGGCCATGCCTCTTTTTATCCATTGTTTCCCCATTTGTCTTTCTCCTTGCCTTTCTGTCTGTAAAATATATGCGGAAAAAAAGGCAAAAAGAAGGCTGCCCCTGAGAGTACATCGCACTCCAGGGACAGCCATGGATCTTTTTAAATATATTATTTTACGGCACCGTTTACTACACCGTTCAGGATCTGTTTCTGGCATACCAGATAGAAGATCAGGATCGGGATCAGGGCCAGCAGGTAAGATGCAAAGGCCAGGTTGTAGTTTGTACCAAACTGTGTCTGGAAATTCAACTGAGCCAGAGGCAGTGTGTTTACATCGGTACCGGACAGGATAACCAGGGGAGTCATAACATCGTTCCATGTACCCAGAGCAGTCAGGACTGCTACAGTCGCGTGCATTGGTTTCATAACCGGGAAGATAATGCTCCAGTAGGTTTTCCATGTGGTTGCTCCATCGACTCTCGCTGCTTCTTCAAGCGCCAGCGGGATATTCTTCAGATAACCGGAATACAGCAGCAGGTTCATAGGCATATAGAATACGGTATACAAAAGGATAACACCCACTCTGTTTGCCAGCCCCATCTGGGCAGTCAGCTTTACAACAGGCATCATCAGGATCGCGAAAGGCACGAACATACCACTTACAATGTAAAGGTAGATAAAGCTGTATGCTTTGCTGTGAGCCATGCTTCTTCCGATCGCGTATCCGGCCAGTGAATGAATGATCACAGCCAGAACAATAGCGATCACTGTGATCAGCACACTGTTTGCCAGTGAATGCCAGAAGTCTGTAACTTCCATAGCCTGAGCAAAATTGCTGAAACTCCAGGAACTTGGGAACGCCAGGGCTCCTGCGATATCATTTGTCATTTCTGATGGCTGCTTAAAGGCAATGATGATGGTCATATACAGCGGGAAGAAGATGGTTAAGCAGCCGATGATCAAGAGAATGGTAATCGGCCAGTTTGTACGCGCCGTCTGTTTATTTCCTTTTCTATTCATTATAACTGCTCCTCCTTACTTCCTGTAAATTTCATCTGTGCTACTGAGATCACAACGATCACGATAAAGAAGATCACTGCGTTGGCACTCTGGAAACCGAACTGTCCGCCGCTCATACCGTTGTTGTAGATCAGGTAGGAGATAGATTCTGTACTCTGTGCAGGACCGCCTTTTGTCAATGCCATGATCTGATCGAATACCATCAGGAAATTCTTCATACAAAGTACCATATTGATAGAGAAGAACGGGATGATCAGCGGGAAGGTCAGGTTTTTAAACTTGGCCCATCCTGTGGCGCCGTCGATAGCGCCTGCTTCATATACATCCTCCGGCACTGTCTGAAGGCCTGAGATATAGATGATGGTGTTCATGGCGATGGACTGCCAGCATGCTACAAATACGATGGCCAGCCATGCTGTGTTCTCGCTGGAAAGCATACTGCTGGAAAGAAAACCGATCCCCAGCTTCTGTCCTATTGTAGGAAGGATATAAGTAAAGATAAAGCTGAAGATATAACCTACGACCAGTCCGCCCAGCACGTTTGGTATAAAGTAGATACCACGCAGGGCGCTCTTTCCTTTGATCTTACTGTTCAGTCCCAGGGCCAGGATCAGGCTCACCAGGTTTGTTATAATGGTGCTGACGATAGCAAATTTAAAAGTGAACAGATAGGATTTTCCAACTCTGGAATCCTGGAACAGATCCACATAGTTTCTGAATCCTACAAAATCATAGGTCCCGTAACCTTTATAGTTTGTGAAACTGTAAATCACACCTCTGATCAACGGAAGTGTATTAAACAAAAAGAATAAAATCAATATCGGAATTGTTATGCACAGAAACGTTTTCTCTCTGTTTCCCATCTTTTTCTTCATTTTAACTTCCTCCTATTCTGCATCCGGATGCTCTTTCATGTATTCCTCCAGATTCCGGATGGTATCACGGTTATACCTTACCCATTCTGTGTCGAATCTCTTCAGGAATGTATCTGTTGCGTTGTCGCTGTCATCCAGCAGATATGTCTGGATCATAGCGTCTACAGCCATCTCACTTGGATAGTGGTGATCCTGGTAGTCCGCCATGTTTCCTTCGTCAATATAAGTCTTCATACCGTCCAGCATTGGCGCCAGTTCAAAGTCTCCCTCTTTACAGGGAACAGCGTTCTGGTCATCCAGATACATCTGAACATTTTCATCCTCCAGCAGGAAGTCGAGAACTTCGTAAGCAGCTTCTTTGTGTTTCGATTCCGCCAGTACAGAGAACTGCAGGTCGTTTCCGGAATTCAGTTTATTTACAGAAGCATCTTCACTTGCCGGCATTACAAAAGAGTCAATGTTGATATCCGGGTTTACAGACTGGATCTGAGGAACTGCATAACTTCCGATAGGATACATAACAGCTTCGCCCCTTGCAAAAGCGGTACATGCATCGTTATAGCTGTAAGCAAAAGGATCGTCCTGGGCATAGTCCAGAAGAGCTCTTGTCTTTTCCGCAACCTCACGGTAATTGTCTGTGAAGTTTGCTTCCCCTCTGTTTACCTGAGAGCAGATATCAGAATCCACCAGGTCTACTGCAATGGCGTTCCATGGTGCCAGACAGGTCCAGGTATCTCTGAATCCGAAGAAGAAGGGCTGAAGTCCTTCTGCCTGGATATCCTCGCACAGTGCGGTAAACTCATCCCAGGTTGTAGGGATCTCCCATCCGTACTGATCAAAAATATCTTTGTTATACAGAACACCTGCCGCATTGGCTGCATAAGGCACCGCGTATACGCCTTCCTGAGGCACCAGTTCCAGTTCCTTGTCCATCTGCAGATAAACATCTTTGATACTGTCCAGGCCTTGGTAATCGGAAATATCCATCAGCAGTCCTGCATCCAGGAAGTTTGAATAGTTCATATCGCCGCCGATACCGATGATATCCGGATAGTCCTCTCTGATAAACCGGGTCTTCATAATGGTTGTGGCATCATTTGGCGAGTCAATGACCAGTTCAATGTCATCATGTGTTTCATTGAACTTTTTCTCCAGCTCTTCAAACACGCCCACAGCTTCCTGTTTGTACTGAATCATTTCGATCCGGATCTTTCCGTTGTCTCCCCCTGAGAGACTGCATCCGGACATTACTCCTGCTGCTGCCATGATCCCTGCCAAGGCTACACTGACAGCGGCAAACTTCTTTCTTCTCATCTTCTCATTCCCCTTTCCTGATGATGATCATTTTACCTTCATAAGGACGAAGCCTTCCAAAAGTTCCTTCCTGGGCATAGTTGGAGATCAGGATCTCCTGGTCTTTCCACATTTCCGGAAGTTCATAAGAGACCTCCTGTCCTTTAAAGTTACATAATACTAATAGCTGCTCCTTCTCGGTTGTTCTTGTATATGCAAAAATAGAAGGATCGTTTTTAAGAAGAAGCTGGAATCTTCCCTCGGTAAGGATCGGTTCGGTCTTTCTTAAATGGATCAGTTTCTGATAATAATAAAATACCGAATCCTGATCGATCAGCGCTTCCTCTGCATTGATCATAGTATAATTAGGGTTGCAGCGGATCCAGGGCGTGCCTTTGGTAAATCCCGCATTTGGTCCTTCCGTCCACTGCATAGGAGTTCTGGCATTGTCTCTTCCCTTTACATAGATCGAACGCATAACATCATCTTCCCGGTATCCCTGGGCGATACGTTCTTTATACATATTAAGAAGTTCGATATCCCGGTATTCCTGAATATCAAACTGTACATTGGTCATTCCCAGTTCCTCGCCCTGATATATGTATGGGGTACCCTGCATTCCGTGAAGGCAGGTCGCCAGCATCTTGGCAGATTCTACTCTGTATTTTCCGTCATCACCGAATCGCGACACTGCTCTGGGAAGGTCGTGGTTATTCAGGAAAAGACTGTTCCAGCCTTTGTTGTAAAGCTCTGTCTGCCATTTTTCAAATACTTCTTTAAATTCTACAAAAGGCAGTTCTCTGAGATCCCACTTTTCTTTTCCCGGCACCTGATCCAGCACCATATGCTCAAACTGGAACACCATAGAAAGTTCAGATCCATCGGGATTGCTGTAAAGCATCGCCCTTTCCGGAGTGGCGCTCCAGGTTTCTCCTACCGTTACCAGATCGCCTTTCTGGAAGGTAGCCTTGCTCATTTCTTTCAGATAAGGATGGAGCATTTTCCCCTCTGCCATGATCATTTTATCTGGTTCTTTCCCGATCAGATCGATCACGTCCAGTCGAAAACCTCCCACGCCTTTTTCCATCCACCAGTTGATCATCTTGTAGATCTCCTGACGGAGTTTCGGATTCTCCCAGTTCAGATCCGGCTGTTTTACGGAAAACTGGTGAAGGTAATACTGCTTGCATTCCGGTACCCACTCCCAGGCCGGTCCGCAGAAAGCAGATTTCAGTTCATTGGGATATTCCCCTTCTACGCCATCACGCCATACATAATAATCATGGTAGGGATTATCCTTGCTTTTTCTGGCTTCTATAAACCAGGGATGTTCGTCAGATGTATGGTTCAGCACCAGATCCATAATGATCCGGATATTTTTTTCTTTCGCTTTCCGGATCAATTCCTCCATGTCCTGGAGACTTCCAAAGATAGGATCTATATCCTGATAATCTGAGATATCATAGCCGTTGTCATCCTGAGGGGATTTATACACAGGAGACAGCCATACAGCATCAATACCCAGCTTTTCCAGATAATCCAGCTTCTGGATAATCCCCTGTATGTCTCCGATCCCGTCTCCGTTGCTGTCGTAAAAACTCCTTGGATAAATTTGGTAAATCACCGAGGTTTCCCACCATTTTCTGGTCACTTTTTCCATGATCCCCCTCCTTATGTTTACTTTATAAGTCTAATCTTAATTAGTGTTGTAAGGTTTTTCAATAAGTGTTGCAAAAAACTACACTACTTTACAATTTCTTCATGTCATTTTTATGCACTTTGTACAGGGTGATACAGGAAAGCAAAAAATAAAAGGCCGTTACCTTTGGCAAAACCTGAAATATCCGTACCTGATCCATATTTCTGGTCCTGCCATGTAACGGCCCTGAGCCTCTTTTTCTATGTTATTTACCATTCTGGTTTTTCCATATATTTCTTACGCTTTCCCTTACGATCAGTTCTGTAGGCAGTTCCATACTCCCTGCCAGAACTTCCTGCCCGTATATACGTTTCATAAGAAGCTTCACTGCTTCCCTTCCCTTATCCGTAGGCGACTGACGGACAGTGGTAAGAGTGGGTCTGGAAAGACGCGCATATACATTATCATCAAATCCTACCACTGAAATATCTTCCGGCACCCAGAGATTCTTAGAGAAGAAAACATTAACGGCTTCATTTGCGTAAAGATCTGCCGCAAAAAAAGCTGCCGTATATCCCTTTTCCCTGGCGGTCCTTGCAAACTTCCGCAAAATCTCATAGCGGAGATTTTTATCCTGGGGCAAAAAGGTACAATCACTCTCTGAATAAGACAATCCATACTTTTCCAAAGCCTCCCGATACCCAAGCAATCTGGCCCGATTACTGGCGATAGGCCGTTCCTGGTCACAGAAAAAAGCGATCTTCCTGTGTCCCTGTTTGATCAGATAAGAGGTGATCTCTCTGGCTCCTTCTCTGTCGCGAAGACCGATATTGTCATAATTTCCTTCCCCGCTGTCCACAAAAACCAGGGGTTTGGAAGTTCTTCTGCACAATTCTTCGCACCTGTCCGGATCACAGCCCAGGATAATAGCTCCCTCCACATTGCGGGCCATAAGTTTTTTCAAAAAGTCTTCTTCATTCTGAACCGTACTGCATACTACGCTTCTTCCGTTGCTTTCCAGTTCCCTGGCAATAGATTCCAGAAGTTCAGAGCAGAAGGGATCGGTAAAAATCCTTTCCCGCATTTCAAAAAAGAACTCTACCACTACCAGTTTAAGCTCTTCCTGACTGTTTCTTCCTCCCCGGCTGTCCTGTACATAATGGTATTTAGCCAGCATCTCTTCTATCCGCAGCTTTGTCTGTTCAGACATTTTTTCGGTTCTTCCATTTATTACATTAGAAACTGTTGTAGGACTGACTCCCAGCTGTTTTGCCATTTCCTTAATCGTGATCATAGCTATCCACCTTTTGTTATGTTTAACGATACAATTATTTTATTATAAACATATAGATAATTTCAAGTATTTTATAAAAAGTAACCATATTTTACGCCTTATTTCCCATATAGTTGGAGCAATATAACACTTGTTGCCCATCTTCCATGCAGTCCGACGGATTTTCCACGTCATAAACAGCAAAATGCCGGACGGAAACTCTGCCTGCTGCAGATTTTCCGTCCGGCTTAAATACAGCCTGTATTTTTTACAGATCCTCCAGTTCTTCTTCCAGCATAGCCTCGTCTTCCTCGCTGAGAAGTTTGGATATCTGAAGAGCCAGCCTGCTGTCTTCGTCTTCCTCGTCATCCTCTTCATCAAACTCTTCCAGCTCCGCTATATCTTCCATAGCGTCCAGAAAATCCAGCTCCTGCGTATCTCCCAGATGAAGTTCCTCTTCCTTATCCGGTTCCGGCTCTCCATCCTCTCCTGCTTTCATCTCATGAAGCTCCATCTCTACGTCTTCTTCCAGATCATTCAGAGAAGTCGGCATACTGCTGATAATATGATGTACTTCTTTATAAGAAGACATGAATCTTTTCTGTGCCTGATTGATCAGCTCAACGATCCCATTCATCTCTTCCTGCACAGCCAGATATTTCTTTTTGCCTTCCAACAGCTTATCGTCAATCTCCGACTGTACGGATTCCACCTTCCGCTTTGCCTCTTCTTCTGCCTCCTGGAGCATTTTGTCACATTTTTCTTTGGTCTCTTTTTCCAGAGTATCTGCTTTTACCTGAGCTTCAAACACCAGCTTTCCAATACTCTCGTAATTATCAATATATTTCTGATATTTTTCCTTGATATTCTCCTCCAGCCGTGCCTGATAGTCCTCTTTCAGCTCAATGCGCTTCTGAAGTTCGGCGATCCGTGCATCTTTTTCTGCAAGCTGTTTCTTAAAAGTCTCCTGATTTTCCGATATCTCGTCCTTCAGCCTCTGGATCTGTTCCTGGACTTCCTCTTTGTCGTAACCCCCCATGAGAGTTGTCTTAAACATTTCGTATTCTGCCATAATACTCCACCTCTTATCTTTCTTATTGTATATAATTGCTGATGATCTTCCAGACGTCGGCCCGTTCAAATCCAAGCTTCCATTCTGCCACGCCTGCCAGTTCATATTCCTGGATCAGCTTCATCTTTTCTTCCAGAGATTCCTCATCTTCCAGCCACATCTTTAGGACGCCGCTGTCTGTTACTGCTTCCGCATAATTCTGGGACACATCTGTATTCCAGTATACGTCCATGTTATATTTTTCCACATAAGCATCTGCCTGGTCCATACTGCATACTTCACTGGTCACCATTCCATTATTCGCCTCTGTCCACAGACGGGTGTAAAATGGTATGCCGTTTATCACCTTTTCCTTGGGCACTTCAGAAAGAGTCTGTGTGATCCCCTCTTCTACAAAGGGGAGGGAAGCTACAGAACCGGCAGTCTCAGAACCTACCGTATGTTCATCATAGCCCATGATGATCACATAATCTGCCACAATGCCCTGTTCTTTCCTGTTATAGAAAGCCGTGTACTGAGGTACCGGATCATCTACGGAAAGCACCAGTCCATTATTTCTGCAGGCAACAGACAATTCCCGTATAAACTGGATAAAATGAGGGGCTTCCTCCTCGGTCAGAGCTTCAAAATCCACATTGATCCCGTCCAGATCCACCCGCTTAGCCTCGGAAAGCAGCATTTCAATAATATGCTGTCTGGCGCTGCGGACAGACAGTGTATCCAGAGTACTGACCTCCTTATCAAAGTTATCGATCAGTCCCCATACTTCCAATCCTTTAGCATGAGCCTGGCTCACGTAATCGCTGCTTGCCAGAGAGGAAATATTCCCCTGGATGCTGGTAACAGAAAACCAGGTGGGAGAGATCACATTCACGCCTGTCATATCCTGGGTATCCGAAGCAAAAGCCTGATTTGCCGCTTCAGAAGTGACCTGGTGCCATGCAAGGTTGATCTTATGATCTCTAGTCAGGCTGGTGAAATTCTCTTCATAGCTGCCTGTATATGAGTATTCCATTTCTCCCACGGAAGATAATGAACCGTTCTCCACATATCCGTCGATACCGTCCCTTGTCATTACCCTGGACCAATTATCCAGTTCTTCCAGCAGGAGCATCTGCTCTCCCTGCTCCAGATCTTTTAAGATCGGACTCTTAATGCCGCCCTGATAGCGGACCTGGGTCTCTTTGCTGGCTTCCACAGTCTCTGCTTTGCCCCATTTATAGAAGATCACAGCCCTGGCCGGGTCTTCATAGACAGTTCCCTGTATCTCCATATACTGTTCCAGGAAATCCAGAGCGATATAGTAATCGCCGTCTATCTGCCGCACAATAGGATAATCCTCTGTGACGGTTTCTCCTCCCAGCAGGTAAGTGCTGCTCTCCGGCTGGATCTCCAGGATCTCTTCAGGCAGGGTATATAACATCTGCTGTGTCTCCTGATCCCAGTAGAATCTGCCGTCAAGATCCTCTGTGACCACTGCGTAAGGAATATACGCAGTTCCATCTTCGATTCTGCCTTTCGAATCAGATATCTTATCCTGCAGGATCAAAGACAGTTCATCCTCTGCGCTCTGCTGGTAATAATCTGCCAGATCCATTCTCGCGTCTGAAGGAGTATATCGACGTATGGCACTTGTAATGACCCCCGCCGCTCCTACTAATATGATCAGGAGCAGGGCCACCAGGACCGGAGCCAGTCTGCTGCTGTGCCTCCTTCTCCTTTTTCTTCGTTTTTTCGCCATATCTCAGCTCCTCTTCTTCATTCAGGAATGCCAATCATATTCTTTTGGCTCATGTGTATTATAGCATATTTTTTCTCTCCGTCATTATTTTCTTCCAGGATTTCATGAATTTTTCAGTTTTTTTCTATTTTGTATACAATTGGAGGCTATCATCCCTTATAAGATCAAAGGACAATCCCCGAAGCCTCCCCTGATCATCTTGTATATAATCCCGCATATATCCTCCTGTCTCAGCGATCTGACAGGCTTCCTCTATCCGTTTTGCTGTTGTCTGTCTTCCATTTAAGAGCAATGGGATCCCTTCTCTGCGATAGGTCTTCAGTTCCCGATGGAGTCTTTTTATTTCTTTTTTTGTCATGTCTTTAACGCAGGTTTTCCCGTGATATATTATTTCCCTGCAGCTCCTTTCCCGCAAAATCATCTCCATTTAAAACTCCTTGTCTGATAGAGGAGGCGGTCCCGATAAAAAATCACTCCTTGCAAAACTCCCTGTCTGATTCCCGATGACATAGTTATGGCATTTTCTCTTTTACACTTGGAATATGCGGTAATACAGAATGTATTATCCCGCCTGCAGCAGAATACTGCGACAATGAATCTGAAAAGAACAATCTGGATTTTCCGAAGGCTGCTAAAGTTTTCACCCCTTTCCGTATATTCTACGGAAGCCGCCTTCTCTATCTGAGGACCATTATACCATTATCCTCCGGCAATAGCAAGTATTTCCTTCTTTACAAGGCCGCACCGCATAGTATATAATATAAAAAGGAAAATAGCATCTTAATAATCATATTAGACAGGATGTGACTGAATATGAAAATAGAAAAAATCAATGACAACCAGATCCGCTGTACTCTTACTAAATCTGATCTTGAAGAAAGACATATCAGGCTCAGCGAACTGGCCTACGGCAGCGACAAAGCAAAAGATCTTTTCCGCGATATGATGCAACAGGCCAATACAGAATTTGGTTTTGAAGCTGACAATATTCCGCTGATGATCGAAGCGATCCCCGTTTCGGCAGACAGTATTATTTTGATAATCTCCAAAGTAGAGGACCCGGAAGAACTGGATACCAGGTTTTCCAAATTTACTCCTTTCGGCGGTTCCGGCAGCAGTTCTGATGGGACCGGCATTGAACTGGAAGGGGCCGATGATATCCTGGATATTTTCCGTAAGATCTACGAAGCCAAGTCCAGGGCTATGGAAAAACAGAAAAAAGAAAAGAGCCAGGAAGCGCCTTCTGCCGATCAGGCTCCCCAGCCTTCTATCTCTGTCAACCTTATGCGGGAATATACCTTCCCGACTCTGGACGCAGTGATCGATGCAGCCCACGGATTAAACAACTTTTTCACCGGCGAAAGCTCCCTCTACAAGGACACACAAAGCGGTTCCTACACTTTGATCCTGCATCAGGCTGAGACTTCTCCGGAAGATTTCAACAAAGTCTGCAATATGCTCTCCGAATACGGAAAAGGGCATTCTTCCTCTCCTGCTAAGGAGGCATTCTTAATGGAACACGGCGGCTGTATGATCCCGAAGGCCGCATTGAATAAACTTGCTCAAATATAAGATGTCTGTTTTCCGGAGGAAAAAAGGCCCCGGGGGAACTTTCCCCGGAGCCTTTTTACTTATCTTTCCATCTGCGGCGGATAGGATTATTTATTCTCCAGATAATCATTGATCTGTGCAACTAACATATCCCCATTGATCCCATGGACCATAGCAGCCTCAGCAAGAGATTCGCCCTGAGCAGAAGGGCAGCCGATGCAGTGCATGCCGGCTCTCATTAAAATTGGAACGATATTCTCATCTAAACGGATCAATTCACCGATTGTCATCTCTGGTGTTACTTTCATGGATATTTTCCTCCTTAAAATGTTTTTCTGTATCATTATAATCTCTTTTTCCGGGATATTCAACCTTTTTTCTCCATTTTCTATAGAGCCGCTTTATGAGACGTTCCTTCCCAAGATGGGCCAAAAGACTGTCCCTTCACAGTGAATTGTATCAAATTTAAGACTTGTATTATGGAAACAAATATATTAGAATAAGCGTAGTAACTGAATTACATATTCAGAATTATAAAGGAGGGTACGAACATGGCATATGTAATCACAGACGAATGTGTAAGCTGCGGAACATGCGCAGGAGAATGTCCAGTAGAAGCTATTTCTGAAGGAGATTCCAAATATGTGATCGATGCTGATACATGTGTTGACTGCGGAACATGCGCTGGTGTATGTCCTACAGAGGCTATTGTAGAAGGCTAATCAGATTTTAAAAAAACAGGTTGGTATATGGTTTTCTACTATATGCCAGCCTGTTTCTTTTTTATCCGATACCAAACGCAAATTATAGTAAGATGAGGACAGGGAGCTATGTACATCCATAGCTCCCTGTCCTCATCTTCTTTTATTTTTCTTTTTTATTGAACCATGCAGCAATTTTCCTCTTCCCTGCTTCTTCTCCGCCGAGGCTGCCACCTCTCTTCTGGACTGCTGGCAATCCCGGATCCGCTGATCCAGTCTTTTGTACCGGGCCTCCTCAGAATTCTGCTCTTTCAGCCGCTGTACTACCAGCCTGCTGATAATATCCATAAATTCTGAAGGAATCCTTTCCGGAATCCGCGCCTGCCCTGGGGCGGCTTCTGTTTTTTTCTTCTTTTCCCCGGATTTCTTCTTGTCCAAAACCTGATCCGGATAAAAAAAGGGCGTCAGTTCTCCGATCTCCTTCAGAGAATACCCCCTCTTCTTCAGTTCCTTTATACTCAGAAATACCTGAATATCCCATCGGGTGTAGTATCTGTGTCCCATCTCATTTCTCTTGATCGGCAATGCCAGTTCGTCCTCCCAGTACCGCAGCACATGAGATTGGGTTTCCAAAAGTTTCACTGCCTGAGAAACGGAGTAAATGGTATCCTCCATATACTGACCCCTTTCACATTTCCTCTCCACCCATTATAGCAGACCCCGTCTGAAATGCAAGAAAATATGTTCGACAAAAAACGTTGACAAGTCCTATCCAGGGTGATAAACTAAGAAAAACAGCCAGGGAGCCCTGAAGGGCTGAGAGGAAGCGCCAAAGACTTCGACCTGTATTACCTGATTTGGATCATGCCAACGTAGGGAGTGTTATATCGCATAACATAAATAGAACCTTTCTATATCTGTGTCCTGATCAGGCACAGATTTTTTATTTCACAGAACTCTTTATTCCTGTACAGAAAAAGTCTCGCAAAGGTCCCGCCGCAAACAGGATCCTTCTCAGGTTTCGAAAGTCCTTTCTCTCCATAAAGACGCTTCAGGCTTTTCCCTGTTATCATGTCTAAAGGGAGGAAAACCTATGAGCTACACAACACAGATGGACGCTGCCCGCCAGGGGATCATTACCCCCCAGATGGAAGCAGCCGCAAAAAAAGAACAGATAGAGGTAAGCGAACTCCAGAAACTTATGGCCCAGGGCAAAGCGGTGATCCCCGCCAATAAGCTTCATACCTGCCTGGAGCCCAACGCGATCGGTTCCATGCTGAAGACAAAGATCAATGTTAATCTTGGCACTTCCAGAGACTGGAAAGATCTGGATATGGAACTTGAAAAAGTCAACGACGCAGTAAAAATGGGGGCAGAATCCATTATGGACCTCAGCTCCTTTGGAGATACCCAGAAATTCCGGAGGAAACTTACCTCCCAGTGTCCCGCCATCATCGGTACCGTGCCGATCTATGACGCTGTAGTTTATTATCACAAACCTTTAAAAGAGATCACTTCCCAGGAATGGATCGACATCGTAGAGATGCACGCCAAGGACGGTGTGGACTTTATGACTATCCATGTGGGGATCAATAAAGCTACCGCAGGCCGTTTCAAGAAAAACAAACGCCTTACCAATATTGTTTCCCGGGGCGGCTCTATTATCTTTGCCTGGATGGAAATGACCGGAGAGGAAAATCCTTTCTATGAGCACTATGACCATATCCTGGAAATCTGCCGGGAATATGATGTGACACTGAGCCTGGGCGACGCCTGCAGACCAGGCTGTATCGCGGACGCCGGAGATATTTCCCAGATCGAAGAGCTGGTAACTCTGGGTGAACTGACGAAAAGAGCCTGGGAAAAAGACGTACAGGTGATTATTGAAGGTCCCGGACATATGGCCTTAAATCAGATTGAAGCCAACATGAAGATACAGCAGACCCTCTGTCAGGGAGCGCCGTTCTATGTGCTGGGGCCCCTTGTTACAGATATTGCTCCGGGCTATGACCACATCACTGCGGCTATCGGCGGAGCTATTGCGGCTGCCAACGGAGCTTCCTTCCTTTGCTATGTAACTCCCGCAGAACACTTAAGACTTCCTGACGTAGATGATGTAAAAGAAGGGATCATTGCTTCCAAGATCGCCGCTCATGCCGCCGACATTGCCAAAGGGATCAAAGGCGCAGCCGACTGGGATCGTCAGATGAGCACTGCCAGGAAAAATCTGGACTGGGAGGAAATGTTCCGCCTGTCCATCGATCCGGAAAAAGCCAGACGCTACCGCGCTCAGGCAAAGCCTGAAAAAGAAGACACCTGCAGCATGTGCGGCAACTTCTGTGCGGTAAAAAACATGAACCGTATCCTGGAAGGCGAGATCGTAAGCATCTATGACGAGTGACCTTTAGCCAGAAAGCAGACCGGGCATACAAAAAAAAATACCAAAACTTTTGCCCATAATTTAAGAGAGACTTTTCCGGCAGCCATGCCTATACATGAACTGTCAGGAAAAGTCTCTCTTTTATTTTTTCATATTTACAAACTTTGTATAATTTGGAAGCCATACCAGATTCACCGTACCGATAGGGCCGTTTCTTTGTTTCGCGATGATGATCTCCGCAATATTCTTATTCTCAGAATCTTTATTGTAATAGTCATCACGGTAAATAAACATAACCACATCCGCATCCTGCTCAATGGCTCCGGATTCTCTTAAGTCTGAAAGCATAGGCCTGTGATCCGGGCGCTGCTCTACCGCACGGCTTAACTGTGACAAAGCCACCACCGGAACGTTCAGCTCCCTGGCCAAAGCTTTTAAAGAACGGGAGATCTCTGAGATCTCCTGCTGCCTGGACTCGCTTCTGCCGCTTCCCGTCATCAACTGGAGATAATCGATAAAGATGATCCCCAGATTATGCTCCATTTTATATTTCCTGCATTTTGAGCGGAGCTCTGAGATGGAAATGCCCGGCTTATCATCGATGATCAGATTGGAATTGCCGATGACATTTGCCCCTTCGATAAGTTTTGCCCACTCTTCGTCCTCCAGATTTCCTGTACGGATATTCTGGGAATCCACTTTGGACTCCAGGGCCAGCAGACGGTTTACCAACTGCTCCTTGGACATCTCCAGACTGAACACCGCTACAGTCACATTGTCGTGGAAGGCCATATACTGGGCAATGTTCAGGACAAAAGCCGTTTTTCCCATGGAAGGTCTCGCCGCCACCAGGATCAGATCCGAGGGCTGAAATCCGGAAGTCTTATAGTCCAGATCAATAAAGCCTGTAGGGATCCCTGTAACGCTTCCCTGATTTCTGGAAGCCTTTTCGATCTTCTCAATGGCGTTCAGTACTACCTGGCGAATAGGGACATAATCTCCTGTCCCCCGGTTCTGGATCAGATCGAAGATCTTTTTCTCCGTGACCTCCAGGATATCCTGGGTCTTTTCCTGTCCCAGATAGCAGGCATTGCTGATCTCCTCCGTAGTTTTGATCAGCTTTCTCAGCATGGATTTCTCTGCCACGATCTCCGCATAGTATTTCACATTTGCGGACGTGATCACAGAGGAAAGGATATCCTTCACAAACTCCATATCAGAAATCTCCGGAGGAAGATTTTTCTCTCTCAGACGTTCCTGAAGAGTTACCAGATCTACCGCCTTTCCTTCGTCATGAAGCTCTACCATAGCCTCAAACACAGCTCCATACTGCTGCTGATAGAAGTCAGCGCCTGTAATGATCTCCGAAGCTTCCACAATGGCGTCTCTGCTCATGATCATGGCGCCGATGACCGACTGTTCTGCCTCCTGGCTGTGGGGCATGACCCTTTTCATTAATGCTTCTTCCATTGAAGAAACTCCCTTCTCCTAAGCTTCTCTGACAACTACTTTTAACTGTGCAGTTACCTGAGGATGGAGTTTTACAGGCACCATAGTAGTTCCAAGTTCCTTGATCGGAGAAGACAACTGCATTTTTTTCTTGTCAATATCATACCCAAGCTGTGCCTTTGCAGCTTCTGAGATTTCCTTGGAAGACACGGAGCCGAAGGTCCTGCCGTTCTCTCCTACTTTAATGCTTACTGTTACTTCTTTTGTCTCCAGTTCTGCCTTAAAAGCTCTGGCAGCCTCCAGATTTTCTTTGGCTACTTTTTCTTCATGGGCTTTCTGGAGTTTCAGGTCATTAATATTCTTAGGCGTAGCCTCTACCGCCAGTTTCTTTGGAAACAGCATGTTTCTGGCATAGCCGTCACTTACATTTACAATATCTCCTTTTTTTCCCTGCGCTTTTACATCTTCCAGTAAAATTACTTTCATATTACTATGTCTCCTTCATTAATCATCTGGTCAATTGTGATCTTAAGCTTTGAAACAGCTTCCTCTACAGTAGCGCCCGGAAGCTGGGCGCCTGCCATATTGATATGTCCGCCGCCGCCCAGGCGTTCCATGATCAACTGGACATTTACCTCATCAATAGCTCTTGCACTGATATAGATCTTATTCTGATAGTCGGTCAGAACAAAGGTTGCTTTGATACTGTCAATATTCAGCAGCTCATTGGCGGCCTGGGAAGCCACTACGGTAGGACTATCCACACCTTCCGCCGGGCAGACTGCTATAGCAAAACAGCCTTTGTAGGTTTCCACATGACGGATCGCTTCCGCTTTGGCACGGTATGACTGGATATCGTCCCGGAACATCTTCCTCACTCTGGTCACATCCGCCCCGCATCTTCTCAGGAAGGCCGCCGCCTCAAAGGTCCGCACACCAGTCTTGGAAGTAAAATTATTGGTATCAATAATAATTCCCGAATACAATGCGTCCGCTTCAATATTGTAGATACGGATATCATCAGAGAAATACTGAAGGATCTCCGCCACCATCTCACAGGCAGAAGACGCATAGGGCTCAATATAAGAAAGCACCGCATTCTGTATCACTTCACTGCCCTGTCTGTGATGGTCAAGGACCACGATCGTCTTGCTCATGTAGAGCAGATCCTCGCACTCTGTATAGCTGGGCTTATTCGTATCCACTACTACCACTACAGTATTATCATCTACAATATCTCTGGCCTCGTCGCTGTTGATAAACATATTTTCATCATAGTCCGGATTGTCTTTAAAACTCTGGATAATCGGTCTGACAGACATGGTCGGATTATTCACCACAATATGGGTCTTTTTGTTCAGAGATTTAGCTGCCCGGTAAATACCGATGCCGGCGCCGATAGAATCCACATCCGGTATCTTATGGCCCATAACTACAACTTTATCTTTGCTTACCATAAACTCTCTGAGGGCATGGGCCTTTACACGGGCTTTCACACGGGTACTCTTGCCCATCTGCTGAGACTTTCCGCCAAAATAAGTCATCTGGTCACGGTCCTTGATCACTACCTGATCGCCGCCGCGGCCAAGCGCCAGATCAATAGCAATACGGGCATACTCATAATTCTGGGAATAACTGGGAGCATTGATCCCAATGCCGATACTGATAGTTACCGCCATATCATTCCCGATATTGACCGTCTTTACATCCTCCAGGATGTTAAAACGTTTTTTCTTCAGTTCCTCCAGAGAACGCTGGCGCATAACAAGAATAAATTTGTCTTTCTCCAGCTTCTTGATCAGTCCGTCTACCTCTCCGAAATACTTATTCAGCTTTCTCTCGATCAAGGCCACCAGAAGAGATCTTCTTACTTCCTCTACGCTATTGAGAGCTTCCTCGTAGTTATCCAGATACAGCAGTCCTGTCACCAGCTTCTCGTCTTCTTTCTGCCGGATATACTGATTCAATTCCGTCTCATCAAAAAGATACAGCGCTGTCAGATCATTATGTCCTTCTGTCTCTATCAGACCGGACTCTTCCAGAAGCCTCTGGATAGGTATGGGACGCATCACGGCCCGATAATCCTTTTCCTCATACTGAAAAGTCACTTCCGCTTCATTCTCCCTGGGCAGCTTGTCCTTCGTCAGCTCAGGAAAAAGGTTCGTCACTGACTTCCGATATCTCCGGTTCTTCCCGGATAGAGCCGCAAAAGCATCATTCATCCACAGGATCTTTCCATTGTAGTCCAGCAGCGCATATGGTACGATGAATTCCTTCAGCAGAGTCTTCTGCACCTGCCCGTATTGTGTGGCAAAGGAGATCAGTTCGTTCATAATGACTGCTCTGCTGTGAAAATACAGAAAAACCACGATCAAAATATAAGCCGCTATAAAAATGCTCACTAAAGCTCCGGCTCTTCTATTGACAGTGAATACCAGAATGTCCATGATCACCAGCAAAATCGTCAGTATCAGGGGCCACTGCATATAAAATTTCAGTTGGCCTTTAATTCTTATTTTTCCGTCCATAACTTCACCTGCCTGCATATTAAAATGCCTTTTAACAGTCCTCCATTAATAGATATTCTGATATATTATACCATTATTTTAATAGCAGTACAACTAATTTTCTATACAGGCCCTCCATAGAAAATATCCTTGACGCAAAAATCCATGCAGCTCGGATAGGAGAAAATTCCTTCCGGCCGTACTGCGGGCGTATCGCACAAAAAAAGAAAGCGCACCGCCTAGGCAGTGCGCTCACTTGTATTAGTCCTGTACATAAGGCATGATCGCCATATGTCTTGCTCTTTTGATCTCTACTGTTAAAGCTCTCTGATGCTTTGCACAGTTTCCTGTGATCCTTCTGGGAAGGATTTTTCCTCTCTCAGAAACGTATCTTTTTAATTTATTTGCATCTTTATAGCTGATCTCGTTGTTTTCCTGTCCGCAGAATACACAAACTTTTTTTCTTCTGCGTCCTCCTCTTCTCTTCATTGGAGAATCTGGTCTGTTACCTTTTTCGTAAGCCATGGTCTTTACCTCCTATCAATATCTGCCGTCCTTTTAGCTGAAGGGCAGCTCCTCGTCAATTCCGTCCGGAATATTCATAAATCCATCTGCTGACGCGGCGCTGGGAGAAGGTGCCTCTGAAGGTGCGGCCGCTCCTATTGATCCCCGTCCTACATGGCTGTCGCTTACAGCCTTGCTTTCAGCAAATTCCTGTTCCTCCACTACTACATCTGTAGTATAGACTTTGTTGCCGTCCCGGTTAGTATAGCTTCCGGTCTGGATCCGTCCTGTCACCAGGATCTTGATTCCCTGACGGAAATATTTCTCTGCAAACTCCGCCTGCCTGCCAAATGCCACACAGCCGATAAAATCAGCCGTAGCATCGCCGTCTCTCTTAAAACGACGATCGACAGCCAGTGTGTATCTTGCAACTGCAGTTGCATTTTCTCCTGCGGAATATCTCACCTCAGGATCTCTTGTCAAACGACCCATTAAAATTACCTTATTCATATAATCACCTCATATAATACTCAAACATACGTTATTCAGAATCAGTAATTTTAAATGGATTCTGATATGCGGTCTGCGGATTACGCTTCTTTTTTCACAACTAAATATCTTAACACATTATCCATAATGCGGACATGACGCTCGATTTCAGCAGGCGCTGTCGGGTCAGCCTCAAACTGGATGAAGTAGTAATATCCCTCGCGCATTTTCTGGATCTCGTAAGCTAATCTCTTCTTACCCCATTCTTCAACTTCTGTAACATTTCCGTTGTAGCGGGTGATATAGCCTTTTGCTTTTTCTACTACTTCCGCACGAGCTTCATCTTCCAGCTTTGCATTAACAACTAATGCTAATTCGTATTTGTTCATGCTTGTTGTACCTCCTTTTGGTCTTTTGGCCCCCTGACATCTTCAGGGAACAAGGATTGCAGAAAGTGTCGGGAAACACTTTTCTATCCTGAAATAATATATCACGGTTGCTTATTTTAACATAAGACCCGGAGATATTCAAGCCTTTTTTTTCAATTCTTTGGTACTTTTTTCCACGGCTTTTCTGGCGATCATGATCTGATGGCCGCAGCCGGTACATTTCAATCTGAAATCCGCTCCCACTCTCAGGATCTCCCATTCACTGCTTCCGCAGGGATGCTGCTTTTTTAATCTGACGATGTCTCCTACTTCGTAATCAAACTTCATAACTTTTTTTATCACTCCTGTATCTGTGCAAATACTTCTCCGATGGGCTGGCTGATCACTATCTGCGCCATACTGTCCCGGGGTGTGGGGTCTCTGTTTATCACTACCAGATGACTGCCTCTGAAATAGTCAATAAGAGAGGCTGCCGGATAAACGGAAAGAGATGTGCCTCCGATGATCATGACCTCTGCCTGGGATATCACCCTGACAGATTCCTGGAGCACCTGGGAATCCAGGGATTCCTCATAGAGGACTACATCCGGCTTGATGATCCCCCCGCATTTGGGACACCTGGGCACGCCCTGGGTGCTTTTTATATACTCCACATCATAAAAAGCGCCGCATTTCATACAGTGGTTCCTGTAAACACTGCCATGAAGTTCCAGAACTTTTTTACTTCCCGCCATCTGATGAAGGTTATCGATATTCTGGGTGATCACAGCCTTCAGCTTTCCTGTTTTTTCCAGAGCCGCCAGCTTTTTATGGGCCGGATTCGGCTGGGCCTCACAAAGCATCTTGGTCCGGTAGAAACGGTAAAATTCCTCCGGATTTTTCATAAAAAAGCTGTGGCTTAAGATCACCTCCGGAGGATAATCCCACCGCTGATGGTACAGACCGTCCACACTGCGGAAATCCGGTATCCCGCTTTCCGTAGAAACTCCGGCTCCTCCAAAAAAAACAATATTGCTGCTCTCGGAAATAATTTTCTGCAGTTCTTCCACAGGATCTTTCTTCATAGCTGTCCCTCCTGATCTTTCCTATCTTCAAACTCTTAATATTCTCCCTCTCTTTTTGCCTGGACTACAAAACGGGTGGCGTCATTCCCGGTACAGGTAGAAAGAGTAATGATCTTATCCTCTTTGGTCACATCCACGCCAAAGTCCACCAGAGACTGGGCCTTCATACTGTCCAGATACTGCTGAAACTGCTGATCAGGAGCGGAAAACAACGTATATACCTCTCCTGCCGCATCTACCACATGACTGGAAAAGATCTCATACCGGTAATTTTTCTCCGGCGTGCAGATCCATACATACCGTCCCGGCAGAGAATCCTGGCTCTGGAAATACTTTCTGAGCAGTCCGAACATAGAACCGTTTCTCATATTGTGTCCATAAATAATAGTATTGCAGTCCTGAAAATCACTGCTGTTTGTATACTCGATAAATATGGATCCTGCCGAGTTATAATTTTTTTCAAAAGTGTGGTGGAGATAGTAATCGTTATCCGTTCCTTTCATCACCGGATAACTGATCTGTGTCCCTTCGATCTGCAGCCATGCAATGATATCCGGATTGATGGCTTTCAGGCTCTCCCAGTCTACCTCCGGCGGCACCGGACGATCCACGGCCTGGCCCTCCAGGGACTCCTCTGTCTCCTGCTGAGGATCTTCTTTGACATACTCCCGGATACGGTCGTATTCCTGGGTCCCCGCCCGGTATTCCAGGAATATCCTCCCTAATTGTACAGCCGAAAATACAAATACGCAGACGGCAATGATCAATATGATATACCGCAAAATATCTCCTGCTGTTCTCCTTGTTTTCTTACCTCTGCCCATGTTCTGCTCCTGTCTTAATACAAGTTGTTATAAAATCCGTCATAATCCTCCGAAACGACACCGTTGCTGGGTACCAGCCGGCATAGATAACCTTCGGTATCCACAACTGCCCCCTCTGGAAGGACCACATTTTTATACACAGAGCAATATGCCGGATACTCTGACGTAGGATTCTTCTCCATCATAACGCCAAAGGAATAATAGGACTGCTCTCCCTCGCTGTATGGATCTTCATAAGGAACCTCATATGTAATATATCCAAAGTCTTCTCCTACTGCCTCAATGTCATAGGTTCCTGCCGGAAAATCTGTTCCTGCCGTCATAGTGCCGTTGACCTCTACCGTCTCCGTAACCGGATTAGGTGTCCGGTTCTCCAGATCCTGGGTCTGGGCATTCTCGGATACAAAAGACACCGGATTCATCCCGTCCACACAGACCAGCGCCCCGGTAAACAAAGGGATCCCGTCTGCCCGTTCAATCTCATATTCTTCTATTCCGAAATCTTCCCGTCTGTAGATCGAATGGGTATTGTCATGGACTTCAAAGCTGCTTCCCTCTGGACCAGTCACCGTATATTCCCCTTCCGGTATATCAGTCCCTACCATATACATTCCTGCCTCAAGCTGGCTGTCCCAGTGTTCTCCCGTAGCCGGAAGCGCTTCCTGTATATTGTTATAGTCATAATTATAGCTGACCGCGGTTCCTCCTCCGCCCACGTTCTCCCGGACAGAGCTAAACACAGACAAACCTGCCATCGCCAGTATGATCACCAGGATCATAACAGCCACCAGGACCATGGTCTTAGAAGACTGGCTTTTTCTTCCTCCTGACGCGGAAGAAAGATTCTTTATATTTTTAAAGTCTGTACTCTGATAGCGTCTGGAACCGGCCTGCTTGGTAAAAGCCTGGGCTCTGGCTCCGTTTTTGGTGGCTGTCCCCGCTTTCTGCCTGGGATTTTCTGTTTTTTTCGTCCTCGTGCTTCTATTCTCATTCAGAGGCGGCCGTTGATATTGTTTTACCCCCTGTTCTGTATGGACATGACTCAGAGACTCCATAGAAGTATGGTCATATTTAGACCGGTTCAGACGATCCCGATACATTTCATCAGACTTTTGGTTATTCATACCGCACTCTGTACAGATACCGTCCTTCAGTTTGCCGCCGCAAAGACTACAGGTATTCTTCATAGCTCACTCTCCCTCTCCCTTTTTAACCCATTTTAACATATTTTTTCAGGAACTACACCCAAATCTCTGTAAAAAAAGAAGCCAATGACCATTTCCAGTCACTGGCTTTTCTGAAATAGCGGGAGTAGGATTTGAACCTACGACCTTTGGGTTATGAGCCCAACGAGCTTCCAGACTGCTCCACCCCGCGTCAATTATTTCTTATTAATATAAGTATAGTCCTCAATATATACTTTGTCAAGACTATGCCGTTTTTTCTTGTTCCCGCAGATCATCTGTGATATCTTTATCCTATAAATTTGAGACCGTGGCATTAAACAAATTCACGTGAATGTTTAAATATCCCTGACATATGTTTAATTCAGCGGCTTCCAAAAAGGAGCATATTATGGACCAGACTTCTAAATTAAAAGAGCAGAAAGACCATGGGACCTCTGTATTTCCCTGCGGACTGTACGAAATATTTGATGACGCTCCCTGGAACGGTGTGAAACATCACTGGCACGATGAGATTGAGATCCTCTATTTCATGAAAGGCCGTTTTAAGGTAACCATTAATATGGAAAGCTTTTCTATTGATCAGGAATGTTTTTTCTTTGTCAATCCGGGGGAGATCCATTCTGTAGAAGCTTATACCCCGGCTATCGAATCCGCCGTTGTATTTCATCCCTGTATCTTAAATTTTGAGCACTACGATCTGGCCCAGACCCAGCTTCTCCAGCCTCTTACCAAAGGAGAGATCCTGCTTCCCCGTTTTCTGGACATCACACATCCGGCATTTTCCAGGATAAAAAAGGAATATCTGGATATCCTGAACGTCTTTCATCAGACAGGCTTTTTTCTTTCCGGGGAATATGAAACCGTCACCGAAGACGTGGCCTCTCAGCTTTTTATCCGGGCAGGACTTCTGAAGATCCTGGGAACTCTTTCCTCTTTTTCCCTGCTGACCCATCCTGAAAAAACAGACGACTACCGTGTCCGGATCATAAAATCTTCTCTGGAATTTATACGGAATCATTACCAGGATAAAATTTACATACGGGACCTGGCGGAAAACGCCAATATGAATGAACAGTATTTCTGCCGTTTTTTCAAGAAAATACTCGGGAAATCCCCGGTAACCTACATCAACGAATACCGGATCAAACAGGCCATCATCCTTCTTCAGACCACTGATGAAGCCATCATGGACATCTGTCTGGACTGCGGTTTTAATAATCTTGGGAATTTTCTCCGGGAATTCAAAAAGCACACCGGCTTCACGCCCCTCCAGTACCGAAAGCATTTTTCACCGAAAAAGTCATAATTTCGTAGTTTTTAATCAAATATTTGCAAGACCTCCAGTGCTTCTCACATTATAATGGGTTACCAGAACAGGGAACTTAAGTTCCCGGCAGAATGAATACAACGGAGGTTACACAACAATGGAAAAAAAATGGTGGCATGACAAAGTAGCCTATCAGATTTACCCGAAAAGTTTTTACGATTCTAACGGAGACGGTATTGGTGATCTCCAGGGGATCATCAGCAAATTAGACTACCTGAAAGATTTAGGCGTGGATATCCTGTGGATCTCCCCTATCTATCCTTCCCCCTTTGCAGACCAGGGGTATGACATTTCCGATTATTATAATATCGACCCTGCTTTCGGTACTATGGAAGATATGGATCAACTGATCAGAGAGGCAGATAAACGTCAGATGTATATTCTGATGGACCTGGTGGTAAACCACTGCTCTGACGAACACCAATGGTTTGAAAAAGCCTGTGCAGATCCCAATGGGGAATACGGCAATTTTTTCTATATCGAAGACCGGAAAGAAGGAGAGCTTCCCTGCAACTGGAGAAGCTATTTCGGCGGCCCCGTATGGGAACCTCTCCCGGGACACCCTGACAAGCAGTATATGCATGTTTTCCATAAAAAGCAGCCGGATCTGAACTGGGAAAACCCGGCAGTCCGGGAAGAAGTCTACAAAAACATCAACTGGTGGCTGGACAAAGGTCTGGGCGGCTTCCGGGTGGACGCGATCATCAATATAAAAAAGGCGCTTCCTTACAAGGACTATCCTTCCGACAGAGAAGACGGTCTTTCCGATATTTCCCTTATGCTGGCAGAGGCCCAGGGTATCGGAGAGTTTTTAGGAGAAATGCAGGCCCGGACCTTTGGTCCCCATGACGCCTTTTCTGTAGGAGAGGTCTTCAACCTCAAAGAGGGAGAACTTTCTGACTTTGTAGGAGATAAGGGGTACTTCTCTTCCATCTTCGATTTTTCCACTACTTCTTTTGGAAAAAGTGACAAGGGCTGGTACGCCTGCAAAAAGCCTTCTCCTGACGACTATAAAAAATGTTTTTTCAAATCCCAGGAGGAAATGGGCGATATCGGTTTCTACTCAAATATTATTGAAAATCATGATGAGCCAAGAGGCGTCAGCTACTATATCCCGGAAGGCGAGGTCTGCGACGCCAGCAAGAAGCTTCTGGCCGCCATGTATTTCCTGATGAGAGGTCTTCCTTTTATCTATCAGGGGCAGGAAATCGGTATGGAAAATCTGGGTGTTGTTCCTCTTGACCAGGTAGATGACATCAGTGCTTTAGACCAGTATCAGGTAAGTCTGGACGCAGGGCTTACTCCGGAAGAAGCTTTAAAGGTGATCTCCATCTACAGCAGAGATAATGCCAGAACACCGGTTCAGTGGACCAGCGGAAAGAACGCCGGATTTACTGAAGGCACTCCATGGCTGATGGTAAATCCTAATTATACCTCTATTAATGTGGAGTCCCAGGAAAAGAATCCGGATTCTGTACTTTCTTTCTACAAGAAACTGATCGCTCTTAGAAAAGATCCGGATTATAAGGAAACTCTGGTATACGGCGCTGTGGTTCCTTATCTGGAATCTCAGCATAATCTGATGGCTTATCACCGAAAAGGAGAGAAAGATCTGCTGGTGATCGGTAATTTTCAGAAAGATCCTCAGACTGCAGTCCTTCCTTCCGCCTGCAAAAATATCCTGCTGAATAATTGCCAGGATCTGGATCTAAACGAAGAAAAAACTGCAGTACATTTAAAAGGCTATCAAGCTGTTGTGATCCAACTGTAATTTTCTCAGGTCTGCTTTCTTTTCACAGAATTTACACGGAATCCTCATAACATTGTCACAGAAAAAACACAGATTTCTCTTAAACTGAGTGGCAGTAACAGGGAAACCAAGTTTTTACAGTAATGTGAAAGGAGCAGATTTCTATGAAAGCAAAAAAATACGGAAAATTACTGGCATTTGCTTGTGTTACGATGTTAGCTGCAGGCGCCCTTGCAGCCTGCAGTAATAATGGGGAAGACAGCAGCTCGGATTCTTCCAGCTACAGTTCCAGTACAGACTCCGATTCTTCCGGCTCTGAAAACTCGGATTCTTCCAGCACTTACCATTCAGATTCTGAAAATTCGGATCCTTCCGGTACTGATAGCGCAGAGGCATCTGATACAGACAGTTCCGAAACGGTTACCGGCAGCCCTGCTGCCGACAGTTCAGACACTTCTCTGGATTCTTCAGAGAACAGCCGTGATTCTTATGATCTGGACTCTGAAAACTCCAGCTCCTACGACCTGGATTCCAATAATTCCAGTTCCACAGAAGAATAAGTCCATATATTATCTCTGAACTGTTCTGAAACTACGATACCCTCAGTATTTTATATTTTCTTTACAGGGAAGTGATCATTATGATGGGAGTATTACATATTAATCATAGGGAAAACAAAATTTCTTTAGACAGTCATACAGAACATAGAAAAATCGATCTTGCTTCAGGTCAGTATATTTATTTTAAAGTAAAGAACAGCTGGATCCCGGTGATGGTAAAGTATTCTCCGGAATCAGGCCGGTGGTGTTTCTGCCATATGGAAAATATTAATATCAACGGCCAGGAGGCCATGGTCAAAGATTTTTATGACCCGGAGGATCCTGGAAGTCAGAAATCTGAGCATAGATGATCAAAAGTCTGTCTTATTCAGCTATAAAAAGAATGTCGGCTGAATGAGGCAGACTTTTTCAGCAAATTTTAGCTTGACTTATCATTATAAACACTAAATAATTACATAGAAAATTTTATATCATGTCTTTCCCATATTCTTTATTCATATCGGGAATATTCCATTTAATTTCCAATAATAACATTTTTAACCAGGGATCGTTGGCGTACTATGTCAGCCTCCGGGCGCAGAAAAAGGAGTCTGGTGCTATAGTCACGTACCGTGAATATTTCCATCTATCTTTACAATAGTATATTTCCCTGGAAATCCGGGGGACGTACTCTCCCCCATTCCGAGCCCTTACGGAAAGGGGGGATTATTATGCGTACATACGAAGAAATGCAAATACACTCTTTTTACCGCAGTTTTTTCACAATAACCAGATACAGCATATATTGAAATTCATATTTCTTATACTACAATATGTAGTATAAGATTGTTGTTTTAATTTACTATTGACTTTGCTCTCTGAGAATATTATTCTAATGGTACAGATGATCTTATGCAGGAAGCCGCAGCTTCAAATTTCTTATTATTCTTACATGCGTTTCTATGCATGTTCTATATTTTCAGTCCCTTTCGGACAGCTTTCCATTTTAAACCAATCATTATCAGAATCAGTAAAACCCATTGTCTGTCTTTTTACTTTCTGCTATAGTAAACATAGCAGATCAGGCTTTTTGCATACCGTTTTACGGAAAGGAGCCTATGTCGAAAAATCCAGCTCAGAAATCTGCTCCTACTAAAGAAAAATTTTCCTTCCCCATGACCGAAACTCATCTTCAAGCTCCGGCCAGAATCTTTCAGGAAGAAGATGCTGCATTAAAAACTGTGATGCAATTTTTCGCAGAGGAGGTTCTTCCTTTTCTGCATATTTCCGGAAATATCCGGCATCCTGTGACCCAATTTACAGAGGGAATTAATACTTACCGGGTCCAGCCCATCATCATGCAAAACAAAAATGCAGAGAAAACCTTCCAGGAACTTAAGGAAAAAGCCCAGGCAGGACGCCTTACCAGAAGTGATCTGGTCTCCCTGACCCTCAGCCCTCTTATGGGCGGGGAAATGCCCCAGAAAGAACGGATCAAGGGTGCCTTTGAAATTTTAAAGGAATCTGGCGGCCTCCTGAACCCAGATGAAGTACAAAAGATAGAGGCGGTGATTTATGCCATGGCAGAAAAGTTTCTAGTAAAAATGGATTTGGAAGAAGTAATGGAGGAGATCAGTATGACGAGACTTGGCGAAATGTTGGTAAACAAAGGGTATGATATTGGACATAGTAAAGGCGTAGAGGAAGGAAAACTAGATGCAGCCAGAAGTCTCCTTGGTCAGGTAAGTCCTGATATTCTGGCAAAGGCTTTGGAGCTTCCCCTTGAAACTATTTTAAAATAAAAAAAAGAACGGGAATCATCCTCAAAATAAGGAGATAAGCGACACTTTTGTCTAAAAATCCAGCTCTGCCCCA
>ERZ1643247.301-NODE-301-length-61520-cov-27.077150_pt1 | contig 61520 bp, 53 predicted proteins | sample MGYA00579264_ERZ1643247 | MGnify/ENA primary metagenome ERZ1643247 (study PRJEB29033, sample SAMEA4952262) | chicken gut metagenome | biome: Broiler Chicken; feature: Gastrointestinal Tract; material: Caecum | place: Ireland | collected 2018 | study: Broiler... | reverse complement strand
GCTGCTCGTAGACGCGGCGGAAGGCCCCATGCCGCAGACGCGCTTCGTCATGCAGAAGGCGCTGGAGCTGAATCATAAACTGATCATCGTTGTCAACAAGATCGACCGCCCCGACGCGCGCATCTCCGAGGTGCAGGACGAGATCTTGGAACTTCTCATCGATCTGAACGCCTCCGACGACCAGCTGGAAAGCCCCATCATCTTCTGTTCGGGCAGGGCGGGCACCGCCTCGCGCGATCCAAACCACGAGGGGAAGGACCTCACGCCCCTGTTCGATACCATCCTCAACCATATCCCGCCCATGGAGGCGGACGAGACGGCGCCGCTGCAGCTGCTCGTCTCTTCCATCGACTATAACGACTATGTGGGCAGGATCGGCATCGGCAGGATCGAGCGCGGCAGCGTGAAGGCCAACCAAGAAGTCGCCGTCTGCAACCACAACATCGTAGGGTATAACAAGCGCGGCAAGCTGGTCAACCTGTACCAGATCGAAGGGCTCTCGCGCGTGCCCGTAGAGCGGGCACAGGCGGGCGACATCGTCTGCTTTTCGGGGCTGGAAGGCATCAACATCGGCGACACCGTCTGCGCCACCGACTGCGTGGAGGCGGTGCCCTTCGTCAAGATCAGCGAGCCGACGGTGGAGATGACCTTTTCCGTCAACAACAGCCCCTTCGCCGGCAAAGAGGGCAAGTTCGTCACCTCCCGTCATCTGCGCGACAGGCTGTACCGCGAACTGCTGCGGGACGTCTCTCTGAAGGTGGAGGATACCGACTCCGCCGAGGCGTTCAAGGTCAGCGGCCGCGGCGAGATGCACCTGTCTATCCTCATCGAAAATATGCGCCGCGAAGGGTACGAGTTTCAGGTCAGTACCCCCAAGGTACTGTATAAGACCATCGACGGCGCCCTGTACGAGCCCGTCGAACGGCTGATCGTAGACGTGCCCGAAGACGGCACGGGCGCCGTGTTCCAGAGCATGGGCGAGCGCAAGGGCGAGCTGGTGCACATGAGCGCCGTCGGCTCGCGCATGCGGCTGGAATTTCTCATCCCCGCGCGCGGCCTGTTCGGCTACAAGAGCGAGTTTTTGACCCAGACCAAGGGCGAAGGGGTGATGAACTCCATCTTCTTCGAATATCAGCCGTACAAGGGCGACATCAACCGCCGCGATACCGGCTCTCTCGTCGCCTTTGAATCGGGCGAGGCGGTCACATACGGGCTCTTCAACGCCCAGGACCGCGGCGTGCTGTTCATCGAACCGGGCACGCAGGTGTACGAGGGGATGGTCGTCGGCGTGTCGCCCAAGCCGGACGACATCAACGTCAACGTCTGCAAAAAGAAGCACATGACCAACACCCGTGCCGCCGGCAGCGACGACGCCATGCGCCTGAACACCCCCAAGAAGATGAGCCTGGAAGAGTGCCTGGAATTTTTGGGCGACGATGAACTTCTGGAAGTCACGCCCCAATCGCTGCGCATCCGCAAGCGCATCCTCGACAGCGAGCAGCGCGCCAAGGCCCGCGCCCGCGAAAAGAAGGCGTAAATTTCGCAAATATTTTCCGCCCCGCGGTTTCCGCCCGCGCCGTTTCCGCCTCGCTGTTTCCGCCGTCCGGTGCGGAGTGCCGCGCATATCCCGTTCCTTCCGCGCATAGAATAGGGTATTGAAGTTCGGAGGGCGCGGTATGGAAGAGGCGAGGCAGCAGACGGTCATCATCGAAGGGCAGAAAAAGATAGCGCTGACGGGCGTGGAGAGCGTAGACGGCTTCACGGCGCAGCAGATCTCCCTCACGCTCATAAGCGGCAGGGCGCACATCACCGGCGACGAGTTGAAGATCGCCGGTTTTTCCAAGCAGGACGGAAGTTTTACCGCCACGGGCAAGATAACGGGCGTCCGCTTCGGGGCAAAGCGCGGAAAACTTTGGAAAAAGCTTCTGGGCAGGCAGTGAACTCTATTGCCGTCTGCATCGCCTGCGCCGCCTGCGGCGCCGTGTCGGGGCTTTTCTGCGGGCCGCTGCTTCTCATCGGCAAGGGCTGCCGCCCCGCCCTGCGGGCCGTTTTTGACGCCGCGGCGCTCCTGTTGGCGGGCGTATCGTTCGTCGCCTGTTCCGCCCTGTTCCGCTTCCCCGCGCTGCGGCTGTATATGCTCGCCGCGTCTGCCTTCGGGTTTTGGCTGTATTTGAAAAGCTTGCACCGTTTGCTTGCTTTTTTGGCGGGAAAAATGTATAATACATACAGGAGCGGCCGCAGGGCAAAAAGGGCAAAACCGAAGCGGCCGTCGGCATACGATGAAAGAGGAAAAATTTAAGAGAATAGTTATCGGTTCTACGGTCACGGCGGTCATCCTGCTGGTGTTTTTAGTCTGCTTTATGGTGTATCAGCTCATCTCCATCGGGCAGAAAAAGAGCCTGGAGGCAGAGCTCATCGCGCAGATCGAGTATTGCCAGCACATCATCGCCACGAGTGAAGACGATATCGAAATTTACAAGAGCCGTGTATGGCTGGAAATGGCGGCACGCAAGTTGGGCATGCTCGGCCACGGCGATATCGATGACCTCAGCCTCGGCGGCACTGCGCAAGATCTGTACGCGGCGGAACACACCGCGCTGATCGACGGAGAGCTCGTCTATGAAATTTGCAGTCATTGATATAGGATCCAATTCCGTCCGCCTGCTTCTGTGGGCGGACGGTTCTGCTCTATATAAGAAAAAATCGACCACCCGCCTGGGCGAGGGGCTGTCTTTGACGGGCGCACTCTCGCAGGCGGCGATGCAGCGCTCTGCCGAGGCGGTGTGCCGCTTTGCGGAAGAGGGCAGGGCGGCGGGCGCGCGCGTTCTCGCCTTCGCCACGGCAGCCGTGCGCAGGGCCTCCAACGGGGCGGAATTCGTCGCCCGCGTCCTGGATACCTGCGGCGTGCGGGTAGACGTTCTCAGCGGCGAGCGCGAAGCGGAAGCGGGCCTTGCCGGCGCCCTGCGGGGCGAAGACGGCGCCGTCATCGACATCGGCGGCGCCAGCACGGAAGTGATTCTGCAGCGGGGCGGCAAAGCCGTCTTTGCCGTCAGCGCGGATATCGGCGCGGTGCGCCTGAAAGACGTCTGCGGCGAAGACAAAGCCAAATTGCAAAATTATATCCGTGAAAAGCTGTCCGCGTTCGACGGGGCGCCCTGCGCCCGCGAACCGGTCGCCATCGGCGGCACGGCGACGTCGCTCTCCGCCGTGTTCTACGGCGTGCAGCCGTACGACCCCGCCAAAATAGACGGCAGCCGCCTGACCCGCGCAGAGGTCGCGGGCCTTGCCGAAAAGCTGCTCTCCATGCCGCAGGAAGAGCGGCTGGCCCTGCGCGGGATGGATGCGCAGCGCGCCGACATCCTCGGCGGCGGGGCGCTGCTGTTTTCCATGCTGCTGGAAAAGCTGGGGGCTTGCGGCGCGCGCATCAGCGAGAGCGACAATTTAGAGGGGTATTTGTTCCTCGCTCAGCGAGGAGGTGTGGAGGGATGCGTTTTTTAGAAAATTTTGCTCGCACGCTGGTCGTGCTCGCCTGTATCGCCTTGGCGGGCGGCGTCGTCTACTTCGGCTATCACAGCTATTGGCGGCTGTATGATTCGGCGGTGCTCGTCGTCCTGCTCGTCCTGGGCGGGCTGCTTTCGGGCGTCGTCGCCTGTATCTTGCACGAGCTGGGGCACATCCTCTTCGGGTGCGCCAACGGCTTCAAATTCAACAGCGTGCACATCGGCTTCGTCAAGCTGTACCGCAAAGACGGCAGGCTGCGGCTGACGGTGCGCGAACTTCCCGAAGGGCTGGCGGGCGCGGCGGAGATGATCCCCAAGCGCTCCGACGGTCTGTATGCCCGTTACCTGCGCATGGTGTTCGGGGGGCTGTTCTTTTCCTTTCTGTTCCTCGCGGGGGCGGTGACGGCGGCGGTGCTGTATTTCTATGTACGGATGCCCTTTGCCGTCTACGCGCTCTGCTGCGCGGCGCTGCCGTACGCCTTTTACTACTTCTTCAACAACCTCATCCCCCGCGCCGCTATCGGCACCGATACCGACGGCGGCGTGCTGTTCGGCCTGCTGAAAAAAGACGCCTACTGCATGTCCGCGGTCAATATCCTCGCCATCGAAGGGTACCTGTATCAGGGCTATGCCCCCGGCGAGATCGAGCCCGACCTCTATTTCGGCGCGCCGCAGCTGCCCGAAGACGACGTCAACTTCCTCATCCTCCTCGACTACCGCCTGATGTACCACATCGACAGGGGAGAGGTCGATAAGGCGTTGGCGGTCAGCGACCGCCTGGAGGGGCTGTTGGAATACGTCCCCAAGATCTACCTCAACCAGATCTCCGCCGACATCCTCTTCTGCGAATGCAGCATGAAGGAAGACAAGGCCAAGGCCCGCGCCATGTACGAACGGCTCAAGCATTTTCTGCGCGGCGAAAAGTCGCTGCAGACCTGCCGCATCCTCGCCGCCTACGAACTGTATGTGAACGGCGACCGCATGGCGGCGCTGCATGAACTGAGCGCCGCCGAGCAGAAGGCGGACGCCTGCCAGGTCGTCGGCGTGCGCCGCTACGAGCGGCTGCTGCTCTCCTGCATCCGCGACGATATCATCCCCGGCAATGTCTCCTGAGCGACAGCGCCCGAATAATGCCGCTCAAAGCCCCCTTTGCGGGGCTTTTTTTCGTGCCGGATGCGTGCCAGCGGGGCTTTTTTTCGTGCCGGCGGTTTTTTTGCCGGCAGTTTTTTTTGCCGGCGGGGGGCGTGCCGGCATGGCTATTTTTCATGCCGGCGGCGGCCTTAGTTGAAGGGCAGCAGCCTTCCGTAGCAGTGCGGGCACAGCCCGTCTTTTCCGCAATCGCGGCACACATAGGCGCCGCAGTCGGCGCAGGTATAGCCTTCCGCCCCCTGCGCTTCCCCGCCGCATCCGCAGCAGCACATCTCTTTCATCTTTCCACCTCCTGTATGGTAATATTTGTATATAGCAGGTCTTTTATACATGTTTTTTCGGAATGTGCGTTTCCGCCGCCCGTATATTTTGCCGAAAGGGGCGCTTTCGCGGCTTAGAAGGCCGTTTGCGGGCGTTATACGCGGTCGCGCAAAAAATAGCCTCCCGTTTTCGGGTAAAATCACTTTCCTTTTCGGGCGAAATATGCTATAATAAAGGGGATAAAAAGATTTAGTTTCGGAGATTTTTTGTATGGCAGAAAAAGTGCAGGGCGAATACGGGCAAGAGCAGATACAGGTGCTCGAAGGGCTGGAACCCGTCCGCAAACGCCCCGGTATGTACATCGGTTCGACGGACGAACGAGGCCTGCATCACCTCGTGCAGGAGATCGTCGACAACTCCATCGACGAGGCGCTGGCGGGCTATTGCAATGCCATCCGCGTCACCATCAATGCGGACGGCTCCTGTTCCGTCGAAGACAACGGCCGCGGCATCCCCACGGGCATCCACGCCAAAGAGGGCATCTCCTCCGTCGAGCTGGTGCTCACCAAGCTGCACGCGGGCGGCAAGTTCGGCGGCGGCGGCTATAAAATTTCCGGCGGCCTGCACGGCGTCGGCCTCTCGGTCGTCAACGCCCTGTCCGAATGGCTGGAAGTGGAAGTATACCAGAACGGCCACGTCTACAGGCAGATCTACAACCGCGGCGTGCCCCAGCGCGCCCTCGCTGTCGTCGGCGATACCGACAAGACGGGCACCAAGGTCACCTTCTATCCCGACGGCGACATTTTCGAGACGGTCATCTTCAATTACGATAATCTGAAGGTGCGCCTGCGCGAGCTCGCCTACCTCAACAAGGGGCTGACCATCTCCATCCGCGACGAGCGCGAAACGCCCCCCAAGTTCAACGAATTCTGCTACGAGGGCGGCATCCTGCACTTCGTGGAAGACCTCAACCGCAACAAAGAGACGCTGTTTGAAAAGCCCGTCTATTTTGAAGAGGAACAGGACGACAGCTCCATCGAGGTCGCCATCCAGTATAACGACAGCTACAGCGAGACCATCTTCAGCTACGCCAACAACATCCACACCGAAGAGGGCGGCACCCACCTCGACGGCTTCAAGTCGGCGCTCACCAAGGTCATCAACGAGGCGGGCCACCGCCTGAATATCCTCAAAGGGGACGACAAGCTGACGGGCGACGACGTGCGCGAGGGCATCACCGCCGTCATCTCCGTCAAGCTGACCGAGCCGCAGTTCGAGGGGCAGACCAAGACAAAACTGGGCAACAGCGGCATGCGCACCTTCGTGATGCGCGCCACCACAGAGCACCTCGGCACCTATCTGGAAGAGAACCCGTCGCAGGCGCGCGAGCTCATCCTCCGCTGCGTGACGGCGCAGAAGGCGCGCGACGCCGCCCGCAACGCCCGCGAGCTGACGCGGCGCAAGGGCATCCTCGAAAACACGACCCTGCCCGGCAAGCTCGCCGACTGCAGCGAACGCCGCGCGGAGCTGTGCGAGATCTACCTCGTCGAGGGTGATTCGGCGGGCGGCACCGCCAAACAGGGGCGCGACAAGCGCTTCCAGGCCATCCTGCCCCTGCGCGGCAAGATCCTCAACGTGGAAAAGGCGCGCCTCAACCATGTGCTCGCCAATGAAGAGATCAAGAGCATGATCACCGCCTTCGGCTGCGGCATCCACGACGACTTTGACGAGAGCAAGCTGCGCTACGACCGCATCATCTGCATGACGGATGCCGACGTGGACGGCAGCCACATCCGCATCCTGCTCCTCACCTTCTTTTTCCGCTTCATGCGCCCGCTCATCGAAAAGGGGCACGTGTATGTGGCGCAGCCGCCCCTGTACAAGGCGACGCGCGGCAAAGAGGAGAAATATATGTATTCGGACGCCGAATTGGAGGCGTACCGCAATTCCAACCCCGGCAAGTTCGACCTGCAGCGCTATAAGGGCCTGGGCGAGATGAACAGCACCCAGCTGTGGGAGACGACGATGAACCCCGCCACGCGCACGCTGCTGCGCGTGAACATGAAGGACGCGGTGGAGGCGGACGAGATGTTCTCGCTGCTGATGGGCGAAAAGCCGGAACTGCGCCGCCAGTTTATCGAGCAGAACGCCAAGCTGGTCGCCGAGTTAGACGTGTGAGGTCAAGAGAATGGCAAAGAGAGAATCCAGTCCCGAATTGACGGAAGAATTTAAAAAGACGCTGGCAATGACCAACCTCATCGACGTGGAGGTGGACGACGAGCTGAAAAAATCTTTCATCGCCTACGCGATGGCGGTCAACGTCAGCCGCGCCATCCCCGACGTGCGCGACGGCTTGAAGCCGGTGCACCGCCGCATCCTGTATTCCATGCACGAGATGGGGCTGTACAACGACAAGGCGTACCGCAAATGCGCGCGTATCGTCGGTGACGTGTTAGGTAAATACCACCCGCACGGCGACTCCGCCGTGTACGACGCCCTCGTGCGCCTGGCGCAGGACTTCACCATCAACTTCCCCCTGGTAGACGGCCACGGCAACTTCGGCTCTGTAGACGGCGACCCGCCCGCGGCGATGCGCTATACCGAGGCGAGGATGTCCAAGCTGGCGGCGGAGATGCTGCGCGACCTCGACAAGGAGACGGTAGACTACTATCCCACCTTCGACGATACGGGCATGCAGCCGACCGTGCTGCCGGCGCGCTTCCCTAACCTTTTGGTCAACGGCAGCGACGGCATCGCCGTCGGCATGGCGACCAATATCCCGCCGCACAACCTGGCAGAGGTCATCGACGGCGTCATCGCCCAGATCGACGATCCCGATATCACCATCGACGGGCTGATGCAGCACATCCCCGCGCCCGATTTCCCCACGGGCGCCATCCTCATGGGCCGTTCGGGCGTCAAGCGCGCCTATATGACGGGCAAGGGCAGCTACATTTTGCGCGCCCGCTGCGAGATCGAGGAATTCACCTCCGGCAACACCCAGCGCACCCGCATCGTCGCCACCGAGATCCCGTATCAGGTCAATAAAGAAAAGCTCATCAAGGCGATCGCCGACCTCGTCCGCGACAAGCGGGTAGACGGCATTTCTAATATCCGCGACGAGTCCGATCGCAACGGCATGCGCATCGTCATCGAACTGCGCAAAGACGCCAACGCCCAGGTGGTGCTCAACACCCTGTACAAACATACCCAGCTGCAGACCTCCAACGGCATCATCCTGCTCGCCCTCGTCGACGGCGAGCCCAAGGTGCTCAACCTCAAGGAATGCATCCATTACTACATCGAACATCAGAAGGAAGTCATCATCCGCCGCACCCGCTTCGACCTTTCCAAGGCGGAAGAGCGTGCGCACATCGTGGCTGGTCTGGTGCTGGCGCTGGCCAATATCGACGAAGTCATCGCCATCATCAAGCAGTCGGCGGATAAAAACGTCGCCTGCGAGCGCCTGATGCAGGCCTTTGAACTCTCCGACAAGCAGGCGAACGCCATCCTGGAGATGCGCCTGCAGCGCCTCACTTCCCTTGAAGTGGAAAAGCTGCAGGAGGAGCTGGAATCTCTGCAAAACACCATCCTCGACTTGAAAGACATCCTCGCCAACGGGCAGCGCGTGCTCGACATCATCAAGGCGGACCTTGCCGACATCCGCGGCAGGTTCCCGTCCGAGCGCAAGACCGAGCTCTCCCTCGACTACGGCGATATCGACATCGCCGACCTCATCGAAGAGGAAGACGTCGTCGTCACCATGACCCATTCGGGCTACGTCAAGCGCCAGCCCGCCGCCGAGTATAAGGCGCAGCGCCGCGGCGGCATGGGCATCACCGCCCATAAGATGAAGGACGAAGACTTCATCGAAGACCTGTTTATCTGCTCCACGCACGACGATATCCTCTTCTTCTCCTCCCTCGGCAAGGTGTATTCCATCAAGGCGTACGAGATCCCCGAAGCCCAGCGCCAGGCGCGCGGCAGGGCGATCGTCAACCTCGTGCAGATCGACCAGGGCGAAAAGATCACCGCCGTCATCCCCATGACGCGGCAAGACGGCTTTATCGCCATGGCGACCCGCCGCGGCCTGATCAAAAAGACGCAGCTTTCGGAGTTTGCCAACATCCGCAAGGTGGGCAAGATCGCCATCAAGATCAACGATGGCGACGAGCTGATCTCCGTGCAGTTCACCACAGGGCATGACGAGCTGATGATCGCCTCGCGCGAGGGCAAGTGCATCCGCTTCAGCGAAGAAGACGTCCGCCCGATGGGCAGAGACACGCAGGGCGTGCGCGCCATCTCCCTCTCCGAAGAGGACTGCCTCGTCGATATGCTGGTCATCCGCGAGGAGAGCAAGGTGTTCACCCTTACCTCCAACGGCTTCGGCAAGCGCACCGACGTGGAAGAGTACCGCCTGCAGGGCCGCGCCGGCAAGGGCATCAAGGCGGGCGTGTTCAACGAAAAGACGGGCTGGTTCGTGTGCATGAAGGTGGTCGGCGACGATGAAGACATCATGGTCATCTCCGACAACGGTACCATCATCCGCATGCACGCTTCCGACGTCTCCGTCATCGGCAGAGATACGCAGGGCGTGCGCATCATGCGCCTGAAAGAGGCAAAAGTCGCCTCTGTAGCCATCGCCCCGCGCGACGACGAAGAGGTCGAAGAAGGGTCAGAAGAGCCCGCAGAGCAGCCTGCAGAGGGCGAAAACGTCGCCGATGAAGCCCCGAGCGAAGAATAATAACGCCGTATAAAGCCAGCGCCCCCGCCGCATTCGCGACGGGGGCGCTTTTGTGCATGACAGGGGCGCTGCTGCGCACCCTCAGGGCGCTTTTGCGCATTCGCGACGGGGGCGCTTTTGTGCATGACAGGGGCGCTGCTGCGCACCCTCAGGGCGCTTTTGCGCATTCGCGACGGGGGCGCTTTTGTGCATGACAGGGGTTCTGCTGCGCATCCGCAGGGACGTACCTTCAAAAAGGGGCCGCTTGCACATAAAAAGAGGGGAAGGCGACGCCTTCCCCCGTTCATGACATAATTTACTGCCTTCCCGAAAAGCGGCGTTCCAGCTGTTCAAACGGCCCATTGCGCTTTTTGCCCGCCTGCCATTTGTCGTACGTCTTGGTGGCAAATTCCGACAGGGGGAAGCACAGCAGGATGACGACGAGCACGTACAGCGTCGATACAAAGTCCAGCTGCTGGTAATTTGGCCCGTACACCAGCTGCGGGAACAGCGTCAGGCAGAGGACGCAGCAGGCGAAAACGCCCGCGAGAAGGATGGAACGGTACAGGTTGAGGGGCAGGCAGACGCGGTAGAGCATCACCAGCCCCGCGAAGGTGATGATGACGACGGAGATCTCGTCTACGCGGCTCTCCGCGCCGGTGCCGAAGTTGCCTGGGAACAGGTAGTTGATGATATTCGTGCTCTGCACCGCCAGTACCAGCACGATGGCGCAGGGGATGGCGCGCGACAGCACGTACGGCAAAAATTTTCCCTTGACGGGGTTTTTATTGGGCTGCAGCGACAAGAAGAAGGTGGCGATGCCGATGACGAACACCTCCATCAAGATGAGGTTGTTGGTCTTGAAGGGATACGCGAGCCCGAAGATGCCGAGGTTGAACAGGTTCGCCAAAATGGTGATGACGGCGAAGAAGGTGGTGAACAGCGTCTTCATCAGATACATAGACGAAGAGTTCTGGATGTTGTTGATGACCCTTCTTCCTTCAAACACGACGTTGGGCATGGAGGCGAAGTTGTTGTCCATCAATACGATATGGCTGACGTTCTTGGCGGCGTCGCTGCCCGAGGCGACGCTGACGGCGCAGTCCGCTTCCTTCATGGCCAGAATATCGTTGACGCCGTCACCCGTCATGGCAACGGTGTTGCCGAACGACTTGATCGCCTTGATAAGGATGGCTTTCTGTTCTGGCGATACCCGCCCGAATACCGTATATTTGTTGGCGACGGATACGACTTCCTTGTCGTTCAGTCCCTCCAGCGAGATATATTGGTCTGCGTCCGTCACGCCCACCCGCCGCGCCACTTCGGATACGGTGACGGGGTTGTCGCCGGATATGATCTTGACGGCGACGTCGTTCTCCTTGAACCAGCGAATGGTGTCGGCGGCCTCTTCGCGGATATTGTCGGAAAGGGAGATGAGGGCGAGCGGCTTCATATCGGCGGGCAGCTTTTCGTCACGGATCGGATCGGGCGAAAAGGCGACCAGGAGCACGCGCAGCCCCGAAGAGGCGTACTGGTTGACGGTGCGGCTGAGCTTATCGGGCAGGCAGTCGAGCACGAATTCCGGGGCGCCGATGGCGATGGTGCCGAGGTCGTGGAAGGTGACGGCGGAGAGCTTGCGCACGGACGAGAAGGGGAGCGTGACGGCGGGGCGCAGGGCGGCGCTGTGGCCGAAGTAGTTGTGCAGGGCGATGGAGGTCTGGTTGTTGTCCAGCAGCGAATGCAGGCAAGAGCCGACCAGTTCGTTGATGGTGTAGCCCGTCTGGTTGTTCAACACCATGCAGTCGTTGACTTTCATGCGCCCGTCCGTCAGGGTGCCCGTCTTGTCGAGGCACAAAACGTTGACGCGCGCCAGCATCTCCAATGAATACATGTCCTGCACCAGCGTGTTGCGAGACATCAGCCGTATGATGCCGAGCGTCAAAGCGAGGCTGGTCAGAAGCAGCATTCCCGAAGGGATCATGCCGATGACGATGGAAACGGTGCGCTGGATGGTGTCGTTCAGCTGCGAAATGCTTTCCGTTTCCACATAGTTGTTCCAGTTGAGGTAGAACATGCAGGCGGCGATGGGGATGATGAGGATGCCGATGATGCGGATGATGACCGCCGTCGAGTGCATGAGTTCGGAATGCGGCTTTTTATACTTCTTCGCCTTGGCGGAGAGGGAGTACAGGTAGGTATCGCTTCCCACCTTGTCCGCCCGCACTTTGCCCGTGCCGGCGGCGATAAAGCTGCCCGCGTATAGCGTATCGCCCGCCTGTTTTTTGACGGGCACCGATTCGCCCGTCAAAAGCGATTCGTTGACCTCCAGCTCGCCTTCGGCGAGGATGCAGTCGGCGGGCACCTGGTTGCCCAGCGTCAGGATGACCACGTCGTCGGTGACGATGTTCCTGGCGGGGATGGTCTGCTCCTTCCCATCGCGCACCACCGTGCAGGTGGGGGAGGTGAGGATGGACAGGCGGTCCATCTTCCGCTTGGCGAACACTTCCGTGACGATGCCGAAGGTGAGGTTGAGCCCGAAGATGACCACGAATAAGTATTGCGACAGGCTCGCGTCCGAATAGGCGAGCGCCAGCGCGGCCAGAACGCACAGCAGGTTGAAGAAGGTGCAGATATTGCCGACGAAGATGCTCGCGTACGATTTTGAAAATTTATGGGCGCTGTCGTTCAAAAGCCCCTGCGCAAGCCGTTCGCGCACCCGGCCGCAGTCGAGCCCTTCCGAAAGCGCGGGGCAAAAGCGCTCCACGGCGGCGGCAGGCGCCTTTTTGCGGCGGATGCGGGCGATGCGGCGGGCGCGCTTATATTCCTGTTCGCCGATGCCGCTCTTGGCGGGCATAAACGGCCAAAATGCGTTGTTCTTTTCTCTGTCCATGCCGATCCCTTCCGGAAGAAAATTATACACAGATAGTATAACATAAAATATATTCTTTTACAAATGATTTATGATTTTTTCTCTTTTCTCGGCAAAATATACGCCGGAAGGGCAAAGAAAAATAAAATATGGGAGGCAAAATAAAAATATCGGCAAGGCAGCCGCTTTTTTATTGCCAAAACGGAAAAATTAGTTTACAATAATTACTTGAAAGATGACACATGGAGGCTGAATAAGCAGGATGATCGATATCAATTTTTTGCGACAAAACCCCGATAAAGTGCGCGAAAATATCCGCAAAAAGTTTCAGGATAAAAAGCTGCCCCTCGTCGACGAGGTGCTGGAGCTGGACGCAAAGCGCCGCGAACTGCAGCGCGAGGGCGACGAGCGCCGCGCCAGGCGCAACGCGCTGAGCGCCAGGATCGGGCAGCTGATGCGCGAAAAAAAGGCGGAAGAGGCCGCCGCCGTCAAGGCGGAGGTAGTGGAAAACAACGAGCGCATCGCCGCGATCGAAGCGCAGACGGGCGAGATCGCCGAACGCCTGAAAAAGGCGATGATGGCGATCCCGAACATCATCGCCGACGACGTGCCCATCGGCAAAGACGATTCCGAAAACGTGGAGCGCTGCCGCTTTTTGCAGCCGCAGGAAAAGCCCTTCGAGGTGCCGTATCATCTCGACATTTTAGAGCGCCTGAACGGCATCGACCTCGACAGCGCCCGCCGCACCAGCGGGCAGGGCTTTTATTACCTGCTCGGAGACATCGCCCGCCTGCATTCGGCGGTGCTGACCTACGCGCGCGACTTTATGATCGACAAGGGCTTCACCTACGTCATCCCCCCGTACATGATCCGCAGCGACGTCGTCTCCGGCGTCATGTCGTTTGAAGAGATGGACGGCATGATGTACAAGATCGAAGGGGAAGACCTGTACCTGATCGGCACCAGCGAGCATTCGATGATTGGCAGGTTCATGAACACCGTGTTGGACGGCAAAGACCTGCCGCTGACCCTGACCAGCTATTCGCCCTGCTTCCGCAAAGAAAAGGGCGCGCACGGCATCGAAGAGCGCGGCATCTACCGCATCCACCAGTTCGAAAAGCAGGAGATGATCGTCATCTGCAAGCCGGAAGAGAGCGACGAATGGTTCAAAAAACTGTATTCGTACACGGTCGAGCTGTTCGTGTCCATGAACATCCCCGTGCGCACGCTGGAGTGCTGCTCGGGCGATTTGGCAGACCTCAAATATAAGAGCATCGACGTCGAGGCATGGAGCCCCCGCCAGAAAAAGTATTTTGAAGTGGGGAGCTGTTCCAATCTGACCGACGCGCAGGCGCGGCGCCTGGGCATCCGCTACAAGACGGAAAAGGGAAACGCCTTCGCGCACACCCTCAACAACACGGTGGTCGCCCCGCCGCGCATGCTCATCGCCTTGCTCGAGAATCATTTGAACGAAGACGGCAGCGTCAACATCCCCGAAGTGCTGCGTCCGTACATGGGCGGCAAAGAGAAGATCGTACCCAAAAAGTAAGCGGCGTCGGCCGCTGTCCGGATAGGCTCCGCACGTCGGGGCCTTTTTCGTACAAGAAGTATTTTTTCGTTTAACTTTTTCGTACAAGAAGTGTTTTTTTCGTACATGAAGTATAGTTTGCGGCGCGCAAGACGCTACGCCGCTGGGGAGGTGAAAGGATGAAAAGCAGCGCGAGTGCCGATACCGCGATCGTCGTCGGCGGGGGCGCGTCCGGCATGCTGTGCGCCCTGCGCCTGGCACAGGCGGGCGTCGGCGTCCTTTTGTTGGAGCGCAACGACAGGCTGGGCAAAAAGCTCTCCGCCACCGGCAACGGGCAGGGGAACATCACCAACCAAAACATGGGCGCGGAGCACTACTTTACCTCGTCCAAACAGACGGCGGAACACGTCCTTGCCGCCTTCGGCAAAGACGAGCTCCTCGCCTTTTTACGCGCCTGCGGCGGGCTGTTTGTGACGGACGAAGCGGGCCGCGTCTACCCCGCTTCCCGGCAGGCGGCGTCTGTCACCGACCTTTTGCGGGCGGAACTTTCCCGCTGCGGCGCAGAGGTGCGCCTGCAGGAAAAGGTGACGGGCGCCTCGCATGCGGGCGGCCTCTTCCGCGTCCGCACGGAGCAGGGGGAATATGAGAGCAAATTCCTCGTCCTCGCCTGCGGCGGCAAGGCTGCCAGGCATTTCGGCACGGACGGCGGCGGCTATGCCCTTGCCGAGGCGTTCGGGCACACGGTCACAAAGCTTCGTCCTTCCCTCGTACAGCTGAAGACGGAGCAGACCTTTATCCGCGGACTGAAGGGGGTACGCGCCGACTGCGCCCTGCGCCTTCTGCGCGGCGGGAAGGAAGTTGCCCGTATGCGCGGCGACGTGCTGTTCACCGATTACGGCGTCAGCGGCGACGCCGTGTTCCGCATCTCCGCCTTCGCGCGGGAAGGGGACGAGCTTTGCATCGACTTTTTGCCCATGTTTGAAGGGAAGGAATTGTCGGCGGCGCTGTCCGCAAAATCTGCGCTGTATCCGCAGCTGCCGCCTGCCGACCTGCTGCGCGGCATGGTCAACAGTTCCATCGGAAAATGTGTGGCGAAGTACTATGCAAACGGCAAAAAAACGGGCGATATCGGCTGTAATTTTGAAAAACTGGCCCATTGCGTCAAAAATTTCCGCCTGCCCGTGACTGGCACCCTCGGCTTCGATTACGCCCAGGTCACCAAGGGCGGCGTGCCCATGGGCGAGCTGACGCAAGAACTGGAGAGCAAAAAAGTGCGCGGCTTGTATATCGTCGGCGAGCTGACGGATACAGACGGCGAGTGCGGTGGCTACAACCTGCAATGGGCGTTTTCGAGCGGCGCCGTGGCGGCGGCGTCTATCATACGGGAGGTCGAACATGCGCATTGACGGCCTGCGCCTGAAACCGGGCGAAAGCGAAGAAAAACTTTTACAGCTTGCCGCCAAAAAGATGCGCGGCTGCCGCTATATCCGCATCCTCAAAAAATCGCTGGACGCGCGCGACAAGGCGGATATCCGCTGGGTGTATTCGGTAGAGGCGGACAAACAGCCGATCCCGCAGCCCGCGCGCACCTTTTTGCAGGTCAAACGCCGGCCGCCGCGGGTGATCGTGGTCGGCAGCGGCCCCGCGGGGCTGTTCTGCGCCATCCGCCTGTTGCGGGGCGGCATCCGTCCTCTCGTCGTCGAGCGGGGCGGCACGGTGGAAGAGCGCGTGCGGCAGAACGAGACTTTCTTCCAAAGACATATCCTCGACGAGAACTGCAACGTACAGTTCGGCGAAGGGGGCGCGGGCACCTTTTCGGACGGAAAGCTGAACACGCAGACCAAGGACGTGCGCAACCGCGAAGTGCTGGAAACATTCGTGCAGTTCGGCGCGCCCGAAGAGATCCTCTATGACAGTAAGCCGCACATCGGCAGCGACCTCCTGCGCGGCGTGGTCAAAAACATGCGTGAATATATCCTGGAACAGGGCGGAGATGTGCGCTTCCATTGCCTGCTGCAAGATATTCGCGTCAGGGATGGGAAATTATGCGGGGCGCAGCTCACGGATACCCGCACGGGCGCTTCGGAAGTTATCGAGGCGAGCGAGCTCGTCCTCGCTATCGGCCACAGCAGCCGCGACACCTTTGCAATGCTGGAAAGGCGCGGCTTTGCCATGCAGCCGCGCGAGTTTGCCGTGGGCGTGCGCATCGAGCACCTGCGTGAGCGCATCGACTTTGCCCAGTATGGCGCCATGAAAGACCTGTTGCCCGCCGCCGATTATAAGCTGGTCAGTCACGCCGCCGAACGCACCGCCTTCACCTTCTGCATGTGCCCGGGCGGATATGTGATGCCCGCTGCCAGTGAGGCGGGCGGCGTTGTCACCAACGGCATGAGCGACTTTGCCCGCGACGCCGCCAATTCCAACAGCGCCCTGCTCGTACAGGTGCACCGCAGCGATTTCGACCGCGGCGGCGTCTTAGACGGCGTCGCCTTCCAGCGCCGGTTAGAGCGCGCGGCGTTCGATGCGGGCGGCTGCTCTTACGCCGCCCCCGTGCAGCGGGTGGAGGACTTTTTGCAGGGCGCGCCCACCCGCGCCTTCGGCGAGGTGCTGCCTTCCTATGCCGCCGGCACCGCCTTCTGCGACCTGCAAGCCGTCCTTCCAGGCTTCGTCATTCAGACGCTCCGCGCCGCCATCGCCGATATGGACAGGCGCCTGCACGGTTTCGCCGCGCCCGACGCCCTGCTCACGGCGGTGGAGTCCCGCTTTTCTTCTCCCGTGCGCGTGCTGCGGGATGAAAAGCTGCAGAGCGTTTCCGCCGCGGGCGTGTATCCCTGCGGCGAAGGGTGCGGCTATTCGGGCGGCATCACCAGCTCGGCTGCCGACGGCATCCGCGTGGCGGAGGCCATCTGTTCGGCGTACGGCGGGTGAATAAGTTTTTAAGATAGCTTCATTCCCTTTTCATACAACAATCATAATCGTCTTGTATAATAAAGGCACATTCAAGGCACAGACCACACAAAACTTTTTTCATATTCTCTCACTATAATAGGCCGACCCGTTCACGCGGATCGGCCTATTATGGTTTTTGCAGAGATTTTTGTTTGGAAAGGGAAATACGCCTATTCATTCTCTTGCCTTCCCCCTCTGTGTGGCGGCGAGGCCGACGGAAGAGGGGAGTGCGCTTTTTTATCGCCCCGCGCGCCGCATACGCGACGCGCTCATCCGTCATCCCGAACAAGCGCGGGCTTTTGCCGCGCGCGACGAGGGATCTCATACGCACGCTTTGGCATCCCGAGCGTCAGTCGAGGGATCTTGTACAGAACGCAAAAGTAGGGTAGAACACGGCAAAAGAGTTTGTATCCGATACGCCTGCGCGCAAGATTTCTCCACTCGCGTTGCTCGGTCGAAATGAAAAAGAGGGGGGGGGTATTTTCAGAGACCCGTTCGACTGCGCGGAAAAAACAGGGCTCCCGAAAATCGCGGGCGACGCCGAATTTTTCGTGAATAGAGAACAAAACGCCCCGCGGCAAGCCGCGGGGCGCAATGGTATGCAAAACATGCAAATGCCGTTGCAAACGTCATTCAAATTGCCAAAGAGAACTTACTTCTCGGCGGGGGTGTGCCATACCCAGTCTCTGACTTCGGGGATGTCTTCGCCGACGGCCGCGATGTAGTTCTTGTGTTTGACGAGCAGGTCGTTCATCTTCTGGAACAGAGCCGAGCCCGTGTTGCCCAGCTGCGGCAGGACGGTGATCGCCGTCTTGACGAGGTCGAAGCGGTCGATCTTGTTCTGTACGCGCATGTCGAAAGGCGTGGTGATGGTGCCTTCTTCAATGTAGCCGAACACGTGCAGGTTCTTGTTGTGGCGGGTATAGGTCAGCTCGTGGATGAGCGTCGGATAGCCGTGGAAGTTGAAGATGATGGGTTTATCCTTGGTGAAGATAGCGTCGTAATCGGCGTCGGTCAGGCCGTGCGGGTGTACGCCGTGCGGCTGCAGCTTCATCAGGTCGACGACGTTGACAAAGCGGATCTTCAAATCGGGCAGGTTGTCGCGCAGGATGGTGACGGCAGCCAATGCTTCGAGGGTAGGGGTGTCGCCGCAGCAGGCCATGACGATGTCGGGCTCGGTGCCGCCGTCGTTCGAGGCCCAATCCCAGATGCTCACGCCCTGCGTGCAGTGATTGACCGCCTGTTCCATGGTCAGCCACTGGAAGCTCGGGTGCTTGGAAGCGACGATGACGTTGACGTAGTTCTTGCTCTTCACGCAGTGGTCGAAGCAGGAGAGCAGGCAGTTGGCATCGGGCGGGAGATACATGCGCACGACGTCTGCCTTCTTGTTGGCGATGTGGTCGAGGAAGCCGGGATCCTGGTGGGTGAAGCCGTTATGGTCCTGCTGCCACACGTTGGAGGTGAGCACCAGGTTCAAAGAGGCGATATCCTGCCTCCAGGGCAGCTGGTTGCAGACCTTCAGCCACTTCGCGTGCTGGGCAGCCATCGAATCGACGACGCGGATGAACGCCTCGTACGAAGCGAAGAAGCCGTGGCGGCCGGTGAGGATGTAGCCCTCCAGCCAGCCCTCGCACATATGCTCGGACAGGTACGAGTCCATGATGCGGCCGTCTTTGGCGAGCTTGTCGTCCGTCGGGTAGATCTCGGCGTTGAAGTCGCGGTCGGTCACCTCAAAGGCGCGGTAGAGGCGGTTGCTCATGCATTCGTCCGGCCCGAAGATGCGGAAGTTCTTGCTCTCTTTGTTGAGGGCGAATACGTCTCTCACATAGCCGCCCAGTTCCAGCATGTCCTGCGTCTTGACGGCGCCGGGCGTGGGAACGTCTACGGCGTATTTCTTGAAGTCGGGCAGGCGCAGGTCGCGCAGCAACTTGCCGCCGTTCGCGTGCGGGTTGGCGCTGATGCGGTGGTCGCCTTCGGGCGCCAGGGCGCGCAGTTCGGGGATGAGGCGGTAGTTCTCGTCGAACAGCTCTTCGGGCTTATAGCTCAGCAGCCAGTCTTTGAGCAGCTGCATGTGCTCGGGTTTTTCCATGGTGATGGGCACCTGATGGGCGCGGAAAGAGTTTTCGATCTGCAATCCGTCTACCACCTTCGGGCCCGTCCAGCCCTTGGGGGTGCGCAGGACGATCATCGGCCAGAAGGGGCGCTCGTCCTTGCCCTCTTCGCGGGCGGCTTTCTGGATGGCTTTGATCTCTTCGACGCACTTGTCAAGCGCTTCCGCCATCTTCCTGTGCATATCCATGGGATCGTCGCCTTCCACAAAATAGGGCTTCCAGCCGCAGCCGTGGAAGAAGCTCTCCACCTCTTCGTGCGAGATGCGCGCGAACACGGTGGGGTTGTTGATCTTGTAGCCGTTCAGGTGCAGGATGGGCAGCACGGCGCCGTCCTGTGCGGGGTTGAGGAATTTATTCGAATGCCATGCGGTCGCCAGGGGGCCCGTCTCCGCTTCGCCGTCGCCGACGGTGACGGCCGCGATGAGGTCGGGGTTGTCGAACACGGCGCCGAACGCGTGCGCGATGGAGTAGCCGAGCTCGCCGCCTTCGTTGATGGAACCGGGCGTTTCGGGCGCAACGTGGCTGGAGATGCCGCCGGGGAAGGAGAACTGTTTGCACAGCCTCTTCATGCCCTCATAGTCTTGGCTGACGTTGGGGTATACCTCGCTGTATGTACCCTCGAGGTACGAGTTGGCGACGAAGAAGTTTCCGCCGTGGCCGGGGCCGGAGAGCAGGATCATGTCGAGGTCGTACTTTTTGATGACCCTGTTCAGGTGTACATAGACGAAGTTCTGCCCGGGAACGGTGCCCCAGTGGCCGACGATCTTTTTCTTGACCTGGTCACGGGTCAGAGGCTCACGCAGCAGAGGGTTGTCCAACAGATAAAGCTGAGCCGCCGCGAGGTAGTTGGCCGCGCGCCAGTAAGCGTTCATCTTCTCGAGATAAGCGTCCGTCAAAGGCAGCTTCTCGGGGCAGGTCTGGGTTGTGCTCATAAGTAACTACTCCTTTTATAATATTTCACTATCTATTATAAACGAAATTTTAAAAATTTCAACAGTTGAGCGAAAATAATTGACAAAAAATTTAATTGTCCGTTTGTTACAATATTTTCATGTGAAGGAACGTTTCGTGAAAATGTGAAAAAGCGCGCAAAATTAAAAATTTATAAAATGACAGGCAAAAACACTTTACTAATTTAGCGCAATAAAGTATAATGACATGGTGCCGCCTATGGAGCGGCAACAACAGAAAAGCCGCAGTAAGGCGCAGGCGATGCCTGCCGCGCGGCGAAAAGGAGTTTTGTATGAAAAAATTATTGGCAGCGATCTGCTCGCTGGCGGTGCTCGCCTGCGGTGCGCTCGCATTTGCAGGGTGCGGCGATACCATCGGCATTCCCGACGAAGAGGGGTACACCATCAAGATCGGCTACACGGAATACGCGCCCATGAACTATTATGAAGGCGGAAAATTCGTCGGCTACGATACCGAGTTTGCCATCAAGCTGTGCGAGGACCTCGGCTATAACTATGAATTCGTCCTCCTCAACAACTGGGCGACAAAGGTGGTGGACCTGGAAGCGGGCACCATCGACCTCATCTGGAACGGCATGACCATCACCGACGAGCTGAAAGAGAGCATCCTCATCTCCGACCCGTACATGACCAACCAGCAGGTGCTCGTGGGTACCGCCGAAAACCTCGCCAAATACGACAGCGTCGAAAGCCTGGCAAACGTCGGCTCCATCGCCTACGAAATGGGCTCCGCGGCGGAGGCGCTGGTAGGGGAGATCGAAGGCATCACGACGGATCAGCAGATCCAGTCGCAGTCGCAGTCTCGCGCGCTGATGGAAGTGGGTTCTGGTACGGCGGAAGTCGCCGTCATCGACTATACCATGGCGCTGTCCATGACGGGCGAAGGCACCAGCTATGCCGACATCACCTATAAGGACATCGGCTTTGCGCAGGAGCAGTACGGCATCGGCGCGCGGAAGTCCGATTCCGCCTTTATGGAAAAGCTGAACGAAAAGATCGCCGAGTATAAAGAAAACGGATACCTCGACGAGCTGTATCAAAAGTATTTTGTGACCGAAGAATGACACCTTGCGCGCGGGGCTGTACCGCCCCGCGCCTTTGAGGAAATACCGCCATGTTTTTAGAAGTTTTCTCCGCCCTGTGCAGCGGCTTTCTCGTCTCCTGCGAGATATTCGTCTTAACGCTCGTGTTCGCGCTGCCGCTGGGGCTCATCATCGCCTTCGGGACGATGTCGCGCTTCCGGGTGCTGCGCGCCGTCTTGAAGACCTTCGTGTGGATCATCCGCGGCACGCCGCTGATGCTGCAGATCATGTTCATCTACTACGGCCCGGGGCTGCTGTTCCGCTGGCAGGCGATGGAGCGCCTGCTCGCGGTGCTGATCGCCTTTGTCATCAATTACGCCTGTTATTTTTCTGAAATTTACCGCGGCGGTATCGAGAGCATCTCCAAAGGCCAGTACGAGGCGGGGCAGGTGCTGGGCATGACCAAGGCGCAGATCTTTTTCAAGATCGTGCTGCTGCAAGTTATCAAGCGCATCGTGCCGCCCATGTCGAACGAGATCATCACGCTGGTCAAAGATACCTCTCTCGCGCGCATCATCAGCGTGGTCGAACTGCTGTTCGAGGCGGAGCGCTATCTCTTGCAGGGGCTGATCTGGCCGCTGTTTTTTACGGCGGTGTTCTACCTCGCCTTCGTCGGTATCCTCACGCTGCTGTTCAACTTTATCGAAAAAAAGCTCAATTATTTCCGGGTGTGACCTATGGCGTTTCTCGAAGTCAACAATTATCATAAAAAATTCGGCGACAACGAGGTGCTCAAGGGCATCTCCTTCTCCCTTGAAAAAGGGCAGGTGCTCGCCATCATCGGCTCTTCGGGCGGCGGCAAGACCACGCTTTTGCGCTGCCTGAACTTCCTGGAAATGCCGGACGAGGGCAAACTGGTGCTGGACGGCGAACCGCTGTTCGACGCCGCCGGCGGCAAAAAGCCGAGCGACGCGCAGATCCGCGAAAAGCGCCTGCACTTCGGGCTGGTGTTCCAGCAGTTCAACCTGTTCCCGCAATACACCGTGTTCAAAAATATCACCCTGGCGCAGTCGCTGTTGGCAAAACAGGCGCTGCGTGATAAAAAGGCAGACCTTGCCGCCGTGTATAAAAAGGCGCCGAAAGGGGAGAAGAAAAGGCTCAAGGCGGAACAAAAGCAGATCCTTTCGCAGCTGCGGGCAAATACAAAGCAGCGCATCGAGGCGCGCGCGGAAGAACTCCTCGCCCGCATCGGGCTTACGGATAAAAAGAACGCCTACCCGTACGAACTTTCGGGCGGGCAGCAGCAGCGCGTGGCCATCGCCCGCGCCCTGGCGCTCGACCCGGACATCCTCTGCTTTGACGAGCCGACTTCCGCCCTCGACCCCGAACTCACCGGCGAGGTGCTCAAGGTCATCAAGGGGCTGAAATCTGCGGAGAGCACCATGATCGTCGTCACGCACGAGATGGGCTTTGCCAAAAACGTGGCGGACCGCGTCATCTTCATCGCCGACGGCGTCATTGAAGAGGAGGGCACGCCCGAAGAGGTCTTTTCCCGTCCGAAGAGCGAAAAGACGCGCGCCTTTTTGCAAAAGTCGTTAGAGGAGGTGTTCTGAAGGTGAAAGATGCGGCATCTATGACAGACATACTACTATGCACATTGCTCAATTGCCAAAATAAGCAGGACTGCGCCGCTCTGTTGGAAGACCTCTGCACCTATCAGGAGATCGAGCAGATGGCGCAGCGCGCCGCCGCGGCTCAATTATTGTTGGAAGGGAAGACGTATGCCGAGATCGTGGAAGAGACGGGCATCTCTTCGGCGACCCTCTCGCGCGTGTCGCGGGCGCTGCGGCACGGCACGGGCGCCTACGCGCGCCTGCTGCCCAAGGCGGAGCCGCGCCAAACGGCGGACGCGGCCCAAAGATAAACGGCTAAAACAAATGGTTGACGGCGGTCTGCCGCGGCGCTTACGGAAAGGATGCGCACGCGGCGGCCGCCTTTTCCGCATCCTCGGCTTTGGTGCATGTTTTTTTCGCGCCGGCTGCATTTGCGCGGCCGCCTTTTCCGTGCACCTTTTTGGTTTGCAGTTCTCTGCCGATTTGTAAATTCGAAAAAATATTTGCGAAAAGCGACCGAACGGCCGCTTTTTTATCCACTTTGTTTGCTTTGGTTGACAATTTTTCGCCGCAGTATTACAATGGTCAACCGAAAGATCATCCCGAGGGGCGGCGGCTCTCGCCGTCAAAAAAAGATCATCCCGAGGGGCGGCGGCTCTCGCCGCCAAAGAAGAGAATATGGATTTTTTATCTACCTTTATCAATGTGCTGATCATCGTCGTCCTGGCGGTGCCCGGCTTTTTCCTGCGCAGGGCAAAGCTGTTCCCCGATAAGGCGGCTTCCGTCCTCGCCACGCTGCTTCTGTATATCGCGCAGCCCTTTTTGATGATGGCGTCGCTTTTGGGCAAGCAGTTCCGCCCCGAAATGCTGCCCGGCTTTGGCTGGGTGATCCTCTTTGCGGTGAGCCTGCAGCTGCTCGTCTACTTCCTCGCCCGCCTCGCCTTCTCGCGCGATAAAGACAAGGCCGCCGCCCGCGCCGCCGTCGCCTCGTCCTATTTGGGCAACGTCGGCTTCATGGGCATCCCCGTCATGCAGATGCTCTTCCCCGGCAACGACGAGCTCGTCTTGTACACCGTCATCTACAACATCGCTTTCAACGCTATGGCGTGGACGCTGGGCGTGTACGCCGTCACGGGTGAAAAGAGGCACGTCAGCCCCTTGAAGATCCTCATCAACCCGCCGACCATCGCCGTCATCGCGGCGCTGCCTTTCTTCTTCTGCAACCTGCCCATCCCGGAACAGGTGATGACGCCCATTCAATACCTCGGCGACATGACCCTGCCCCTGTCCATGATCATCCTGGGCGTGCGCCTGGCGGATATGCCCTTCCGCGCGCTGGTGTGCAATGTGCGCGTGTACGCCGTTTCCGCCATCAAGCTGATCGTGTCGCCCCTTGCAGGGCTGGGTGTGATGCTGCTCCTGCGCCTCTTCCTTCCCATCGAAAGTTCCGTCATCATCGCCCTGTTCATCATCGGCGCCATGCCCACGGCGTCAAGCGCCTTGAACTTTGCCGAAATGTACGGCGGCGACTGCGAGACCGCCGCGGCGTCTACCCTGATGAGCACGGTGCTGTGCATCGCCACCATCCCCGTATTGATGCTGCTGTGCAATTATATATAGAATAAATATAGAACAACAACGGCGCCTTGCTCTTTCCGCAGGGCGCCGTTTGCAAAAATTATTCATTTTTTTGTATAAATTTGCGGAATTGAATTGCAACGTCTGCCCAAATGTGATAAAATAATTTAGTACAGGTTTTTAGATAAGCCGTGTTAAGATAAGTTCAGATAAGTTCGGAGGAAATATACCGTGAAGATGTTCAGCCCTGAGATCGAAACGCTCGACAGAAAAACTTTACGCGAACTGCAGCTGGAGCGGCTCAAGCACACCGTGCGCTATGCGTACGAAAACGTGCCCATGTACCGCCGCCGCTTTGACGAGATCGGCTTGAAGCCGGAGCATATCCAAACGCTCAAAGACATCGAACTGATCCCGTATACCACCAAAGACGACCTGCGCGACAACTATCCCTTCGGCCTGTTTGCCGTGCCGATGAAAAAGATCGTCCGCCTGCACGCCTCGTCGGGCACGACGGGCAAGCCCGTCGTCGGCGGCTATACACGGGCAGACCTCGACAACTGGTCTACCTGCATCGCCCGCATCCTCACCATGGCGGGGGCGACGGACGAGGATATCTTCCACGTCGCCTTCGGTTACGGCCTGTTCACGGGCGGCTTCGGCCTGCATTACGGGGTGGAAAAATTGGGGGCGACGGTGGTGCCCGTGTCTTCGGGCAATACCGACAGGCAGATCATGCTGCTCAAGGACTTCGGCGCCACGGCGCTCATCGCCACGCCCAGCTACGCCATGTACTTAGCGGAGACGGCGCGGCAGAAGGGGGTGCTGGACGATCTGAAGCTGCGCCTCGTGTGCATGGGCGCGGAGGCCTCCACGGCGGAAATGCACGAGGCGCTCCACAAGATCCTCGGCGCCTTCCCCACGGAGAACTACGGCCTTACCGAAGTGGGCGGCCCCGGCGTTTCGGGCGAATGCCGCGAAAAGGCGGGCATGCACATCAACGAAGACATGTACTACTGCGAAGTGGTCGATATCCCGCACAACAAGGTGCTGGGCGAAGGGGAGCAGGGCGAAATGGTCATCACCACCCTCGTCAAAGAGGGGATGCCCATCCTGCGCTACCGCACCAAAGACATCACCTCCGTCACCTACGAGCCCTGCAAGTGCGGCCGCACCACGGCGCGCATGTCCCGCGTGGTCGGCAGGACGGACGACATGCTCATCATCCGCGGCGTCAACGTGTTCCCGTCGCAGATCGAAAGCGTGCTGATGGGCATGGACGAGCTGGGCAAGACGTACGAGATCGTCGTCGACCGCGTCAACTATATGGACACCATCGAAGTGCGCGTGGAGGTAGTGGACGCGTCGCTTCTCACCGACTATTCGCAGCTGGAAGCGCTGGTCGCTAAAATCAAGCACAACCTGCGCACGGTGCTGCAGCTGGACGTCAAGGTCAAGCTGGTGGAGCCCTTCTCCATCAAGCGCGCCGAAGGCAAGGTCAAGCGCGTCATCGATCTGCGCAAATGACCGAGGCAAAATTGTCCGCATTGATCCGTTTTAAGCAAAAATAAACTTTTGGTAGGTTTTACGATATGAAAAAATTGTTATTGGGCGATTTCGCCGTCGCGCGCGGCGCCTGGGAAGCGGGCGTTTCGGTGGCGGCTGCCTATCCCGGCACGCCCTCCACGGAGATCACCGAAGAGCTCGCCCGTTATGACGACGTGTACAGCGAATGGTCTCCCAACGAAAAAGTGGCTTTGGAAGTGGGCATCGGCGCTTCCATCCGCGGCGTGCGCGCCATCGTGTCGATGAAGCACGTCGGCCTGAACGTCGCCTGTGACCCTCTGTTCACCGCCTCGTATACGGGCGTGAACGGCGGGCTGGTCATCGCCGTTGCAGACGATCCTTCCGTCTTCTCTTCGCAGAACGAGCAGGATACCCGCCTGACCGCGGTCAGCGCCCAGGTGCCCGTGCTGGAGCCTTCCGACAGCATGGAGGCGAAGGAATTCGCCAAATTGGCGTTTGAACTTTCCGAGCGGTACGATACCCCGATCATCCTCCGCCTGACCACCCGCGTGGCGCATTCGCAGAGCCTGGTCGAACTGGGCGAGCGCGTCGTCCCCGCGGCAAAGCCGTACGAGCGCAACATCGCCAAGTACGTCATGATGCCCGCCAACGCGCGCGTCAAGCACACCGTCGTCGAAGAGCGGATGCAGAAAATGTCGCAGGACGCCAACGCGCTTCCAATCAACCGCATCGAAGAGGGGAGCAAAGACCTCGGCATCATCTGCTCGGGCGGCGTGTACGAATACGTCAAAGAAGCGCTGCCCGAAGCGAGCGTGCTCAAGCTGGGCATGGTCTATCCGCTGCCTTACGACCTCATCAAAAAATTCGCGGGCAGCGTCAAGCGCTGCATCGTCGCCGAAGAGCTGGCGCCGCATATCGAAACGCTCGTCAAGGCGCAGGGCATTGCCGTGGAGGGGAAGAACATCTTCCCGCGCTGCGGCGAATTTTCCGCCAACCTCATCCGCCGCTGCGTATTGGGGCAGCAGTCTGCGGCAGAGCCCGCAAACGTGCCCGCCCGCCCGCCCGTGCTCTGTGCGGGATGCCCGCACCGCGGCGTGTTCTACGTCCTTTCCAAACTCAAACTCAACGTGCTGGGCGATATCGGCTGCTACACGCTGGGCGCCGTGCCTCCTCTCGGCTCGATGGACGCCGTCGTCTGTATGGGCGCGAGCATCGGCATGACCATCGGCTTCGACAAGGCGGACCCCGAAGCGCATAAGCATTCGGTGGCGGTCATCGGCGATTCCACCTTCATCCACAGCGGCATCACAGGCCTCATCGACGCCGTCTACAACAAGGCGAAGATCACCGTCATCATCCTCGACAACCGCACCACGGGCATGACGGGGCACCAGAATCACCCCGCCACCGGCAAGACCATCAAAAACGAGCCTACATACGAGCTCGACCTCGCCGAAGTGTGCAGGGCGGTGGGCGTGCCCAACGTGCGCACGGTCGATCCTGCCGACCTTGCGGCGACGGAAGCCGCGGTGCGCGAAGAGGTCGCCAAAGACGAAGTCTCCGTCATCATCGCCAAGCGCCCCTGCGCGCTGCTCACAAAGCGCCTGTATAGCGGCTTCAAAGTCAACGAAAACTGCAAAAAGTGCAAGGCATGCCTCAAGCTCGGCTGCCCCGCCATCGTCAACGGCGAAAACGGCGTCACCATCGACGTTTCGCTGTGCACCGAGTGCGGCCTGTGCAAGAGCGTGTGCAAATTCGGCGCCATCGAGCCTATCGGCGGAGGGAAAGAGTGATATGGATAAATTAGACGTTCTCATCGTCGGCGTGGGCGGGCAGGGGACCCTGCTTGCCAGCCGCGTGTTAGGCAAATACGCCCTTGAAAAGGGGTACGACGTCAAGCTCAGCGAAGTGCACGGCATGGCACAGCGCGGCGGCAGCGTCATGACCTATGTGCGCATCGGCAGCAAGATCGCTTCGCCCATCATCGACGAGGGCGGCGCGGACTTCATCCTCGCCTTTGAAAAGCTGGAAGCGCTGCGCTATGCGCATTATCTCAAGCCGGACGGGCGGGTGCTGTACTCCACGCAGGAGATCATGCCCATGCCCGTAGTGACGGGCGCGGCGCAGTACCCGCAGGGCATCGAACAGAAATTGCAGGGCACGGGCGTGGATGCGCTCGAGCTCGCCCTCGAAGCGGGCAACACCAAGGCCGCCAACTCCGTCATGCTGGGCGCCATGTGCAGGCTGCTCGCCTTCGACCGCGAAGCGTTCGAACAGGCGCTGCTTTCGAGCATCCCGCCCAAAACCGTGGAGATGAACAAAAAGGCGTTCGAGCTGGGCTATGCCGCCGTTTCCGAAGGCTGAAACTATTTTCGCAAATCTATTCAGAGGGAAAAATGTATGTCTAAAGTCAAAGATTATATCTATCGCCCCGAATTCGAGTGCATGACGCGCTCGGAGATGGAGAATTTGCAGAGCGAGCGCCTGCGCAAGACGGTCGAGCTCGTGTACAACAACTGCAAGCCGTACCGCGCCAAGATGGACGAGGCGAAGCTGAAGCCTTCCGACATCAAGAGCGTTTCCGACCTGTGCAAGCTGCCGTTTACGGTAAAACACGACCTGCGCGAGGCGTATCCGTTCGGCTTCTATTCTGCTCCGCAGCGCGACATCGTCGAGATCCACGCCTCTTCGGGCACCACGGGCAAGCTGACCGTCGTCGGCTACACCCAGAACGACATCGACGTATGGGCGGAAGTCGCCGCCCGCGGCCTGGCGATGGCGGGCGTCACCAAAGATTCGCTCGTGCACGTCGCCTACGGCTACGGCCTGTTCACGGGCGGCCTCGGCGCGCACTATGCTGCCCAGCGCATCGGCGCCAGCACCGTTCCCGCCAGCGCCGGCAACACCATCCGCCAGCTGACGCTGCTGCGCGACTTCGGCGCCACCCACCTGTGCTGCACCCCGTCCTACGCCATCTACCTCGGCACCGAGATCCAGAAGGCGGGCATGAACATCGAAGACTTCTCGCTGGTCGGCGGCGCCTTCGGCGCCGAGCCCTGGACGTACCAGATGCGCGACGAGCTGGAGCGCCTCCTGCACATCGACGCGCTGGATATCTACGGCCTTTCCGAGATCAGCGGCCCGGGCGTCGCCATGGAGTGCATGCAAAAGCACGGCAGCCACGTGCAGGAAGACCACTTCATCCCCGAAGTCATCGACCCCGAAACGCTGGAGCCGCTGCCCTTCGGCAGCGAGGGCGAGCTCGTGTTCACCACCATCACCAAGACGGGCCAGCCGCTCATCCGCTACCGCACCCGCGACCTGTGCACGCTGACTTCGGGCAAATGCGCCTGCGGCCGCACGACCGTGAAGATGAGCAAGGTCAAGGGCCGTTCGGACGATATGCTCATCATCCGCGGCGTCAACGTGTTCCCGTCGCAGATCGAGGCGGCGATCATGAACGTGGCAGGCGTCTCGCCGCACTACATGATCTACGTCGACCGCATCAACGGGCTTGACGTCATCGAGATCGACATCGAGCTTGCCGGCAACCTCACGCCCGACAAGGTGTCCGACGTCGAGTCGATCAAGCGCAAGGTGGAGACGGAGATCAACTCCTACATCGGCCTCAGCGCCAAGATCAAATTGTGCGAGAGCGGTTCCATCCGCCGCAGCGAGGGCAAAGCCGTCCGCGTCATCGACCGCAGAGAATAATATTCAGCCCCGTAAGCCCGGAGGCTCCACGGCCCCGGCGGGGGAGGCGAATTTCGCCAGGAGGAAAATGAACTATGTTAGTCAAGCAGCTCTCCGTCTTTATGGAAAACCGTCCCGGCCGCCTGTACAAGCTCACCCACGCGCTGGGTAAAGAGGGGATCGACTTCGTCACCCTCTCCATCGCCGACACCAAAGACTTCGGCATCGTGCGCTTCATCGCCCGTGACAACGAGCGCGCCTACGAGATCCTCAAAAACGAAGGCTTCACCGTGGGCATCACGGAGCTGATCGGCGTGGAAGTGGACGATAAGCCCAATGCCCTCGCCGAGGTCATCTCGCTGATGGAAGCGGCGAACATGAACATCGAATACCTGTATTCCTTCGTGCTCACCAACCACAATTCGGCAAAGATCCTGATGCGCGTGGAAGATACCGACCGCGCCGTCAAGATGCTCGAAGAGAAGGGCATCAAGATGCTCTCGGAAAAGATCTTATAAAAACCGACGTGAAAGAGGGGCGTTTCGCTCCTCTTTTTTCGCGTTTGCGAAGTACTATGTCTGGCATAAAACGCGCTTAAACGGGCAGACGAGCGAGGTTTGGCGCCCGTTACGATTTTTTTTCGTTTAGCTATTGACGGAATGCCCGCGGCATGGTATAATAGATAAAATCGCGCCGCCTTTTCTTTTCGGGCGGCTCCATAAAATAAGCGCCGCCAATGGCGCAGCCTGCAAAGGAGACTTGATTGCATCATGTGGTTTGACGAAAGCGTCTTTTATCAGATCTATCCGCTCGGATACTGCGGGGCGGAACGCGAAAACGACTTCGGGCAAGTGCGCCATCGCTTTCATATCATCGAAGAGCGCATCCCGTACATCAAAGAATGCGGCTTCAATGCCGTGCTGTTCAACCCGCTGTTTGAAAGCGAGCGCCACGGGTACGACACCGTCGATTTTTTCAAGGTAGACAGGCGGCTGGGCGACAACGAAGATTTCAAGCGCCTGGTCAAAAAATTTCACGAGGCGGGCATCCGCGTCGTTTTGGACGGCGTGTTCAACCACGTCGGCCGCCGCTTTTTCGCCTTTGAAGAGGTGAAGGCGCAGCGCGAAGCCTCGGACAAAAAAGACTGGTTCCGCATCGACTTTCACGGCAACACCGGCTATAACGACGGCTTTTGGTACGAAGGCTGGGAGGGCCATCAGGAACTGGTCAAGCTCAACCTGCACAACGACGGCGTGATCGACTATATCCGCCGCGCGGTCGAATTCTGGATGGACGAATTCGGCATCGACGGGCTGCGGCTGGACGTGGCGTATCTGCTCCCCGGCTGGTTCATGGAATATCTGCGCCGCGTCGTGCGCGGCAGAAGGCAGGACTTCTTCCTCATGGGCGAGGTCATCCACAATCAGAACTTCAAGGAAAACCTGACGCCCGACAGGCTGGATTCCATCACCAATTACGAGTGCTACAAGGGGCTGACTTCCGCCCTCAATTCCGATAACCTGTTCGAGATCGAGCATTCGCTCGAACGGCTGTTCGGCGCGCAGCCCTGGTGCCTGTACACGGGCAAGAACCTGTTCAACTTCGTCGACAATCACGACGTGCCCCGCGCCTATACCGCCCTCAATGACAAGCGCAAACTGCCCGCCATGTACGCCATCTTGTACAGCATGCCCGGCATCCCCTGCGTCTATTACGGCTCGGAATGCGGCGCGGAAGGGGACAAGTCGGATAACGACTACCGCCTGCGCCCCGCCGTTTGCGACATCGACGAAAATAAGTGCCGCGAGCTGACGCAGCTGATCGCCAAGCTGAACGCCGTCCGCAAGGCGGAGCCCGCCCTGCAATACGGCAGCTACGATAAGTGCGTGCTCAACAACAAGTACATGTGCTTCAAGCGCGAAAAAGGGCAGGACCGCATCTACTGCGCCTTCAATATCTCCGACGGCGACGTGACGGTGCGCGTGGAAGAGGCGGAAGGCACCGACCTTTTGAGCGGCGAAGTGCGCAACCTCAATGACATCTATCTGCCCCCCTTTGCGGTCAAACTGTTCAAAAAGAATTGGTAAATTTGAAAAATGCAGGGACGTTCCCTGCATTTTTTGCACATTTTTTGGCGGCGGAAGGGGAAGTTCGCGCCTTTTTGCGGGCAAAAATATTGTCTTTTGGCTTTACATCTCCGCCTTCGTATGTTATAATTTATCATGAAAGAAAAAATCGGATCAGATGACAGAAAAATCGGACGGATCACATGAACTACGTTTTTTTTGATATCGAATGCGCCTGCGTGTACAAAAACGTCGCCAAGATCTGCGTGTTCGGCTATTGTGTCGCTGACGAAAATTTCAATATCCTCGAAAAGGAAGACATCCTCATCAACCCCAACGGCAAGTTCCACCTCACAGACCACGGCGGCGACGGGATCGTACTGCCGTACGACTACGGCGAATTCAAAAAGTATCCCGACTTCAAAAAGTTCTACCCGCGCATCAAACAGCTTTTGGAGGGGGAAGACAAGCTGGTGTTCGGCCACGCCGCCATCAACGACGTCAAGTATCTCAATTTAGAGACCCGCCGCTATAAACTGCCCGCCTTCCGCTTCCGCTTTGCGGATACGCAGGTCATCTATATGGCGATGACCGAGACCTTCGACAGGCAGGCTGGGCTGGAATCGCTGACGCAGATCTTCGAGATCGATTATACCCCGCACCGCGCGGCAGACGACGCCTACGCCACCATGTGCATCGCCCGCGAAATGTGCGAAAAGGAGCACTGCACCCTGCCGGAACTGTTGGAAAAGTTCAACATCCGCTTCGGCAAGACGGAGAACTACCAGTACGGCAACTGCACCTCCGCCCGCCGCACGGCATACCTGCGCGAAAAGAGCCGCATCAAGCGCGAGCGGGGCGAAAAGCGCGCCAAGTTCAACGACTTCGTGTACGGCTACCGCGTCCGCCCGCAGTCGAACGAATGGAAGGGCAAGCGCTTCAGCTTTTCCAGATCTATCGAAGAGGAGCTCTCTTTGGCCAAGAGCCTTGTCAAAGAGATCGTCCGCCGCGGCGGCAAATATTCCCTCAAGCTCTCCGGCTGCAACGCCTTTGTGGAGGAAGAAGGGGACGACAGCGTCCGCAGCGGCGCCGCCCATAAGCTGCTGGAAGAGGGGAAGATCGGCGAGATCATCACCCTGTCCGAGTTTTGCCGGCAGTATATGCCCAAAGAAGAATGAACGAACGCTATTTCGAGCGGATGCGCGCACAGCTTTCCGACTTTGCAGCCTACCGCGCCTGCCTTTCGCAGCCGCCATATCGCGGCATCCGCGTCAACACGCTGAAAATTTCGCCCGACGCCTTTCGGGAGATCGCACCGTTTGCCCTCGCGCCCGCCGCGTGGGAGCCGAACGGCTTTTTGATTTCCGAAGAAAAGCCGGGCAAATATTTTTATCACGACGCCGGCCTGTATTATGTGCAGGAACCGAGCGCCATGTGCGCCGTGCCGCTTTTGGGCGCCCGCCCCGGCGAGCGGGTGCTCGACCTCTGCTCCGCCCCCGGCGGCAAGGGCACGCAGATCGCGCAGGCGATGCAGGGGAAGGGCCTGCTCGTGCTCAACGAAAAGATGCCCGACCGCGCCAAGGTGCTGCTGCAAAACGTCGAGCGGATGGGGGTCGCCAACGCCGTGGTCACCTGCGCGGAGCCTTCCGAACTCGCCGCCCGCCTGCCCGCCTTTTTTGACAGGATCCTCGTCGACGCCCCCTGTTCGGGCGAGGGGATGCTGCGCAAAGAGCCCGCCGCCGCCGAAAACTGGAGCGAAGAAAACGTCTTTATGTGCGCAGAGCGGCAGAAAAAGATCCTCGAAAGCGCCATCGCCATGCTGGCGCCGGGCGGCACGCTCGTCTATTCCACCTGTACTTTTGCCCCCGAAGAAGACGAGGCGAACGCCGACTGGCTGGTGCGGGCTTTCCCGGAACTCACGTGCACGGAACAGAAAAAGATCTATCCACACCGCGAGCGGGGCGAGGGTCATTTCGCCGCCCGTTTTATAAAGGAAGACGGAGCGCGCGCTCCGTTCCGCGCCCCGAAGCTGCCCGCCGACCGCGCCGCCGTGGCGGCATACCGCGCCTTTGCGGGCGATTTTTTGCGCCGCCCTCCGGAGGGCACGTTTGCGAGCTTCGGCAATTCTCTCTGCCTGCTGCCGGGCGAGGTGTTCCCCCTCGGCGGCCTGCGTGTGCTGCGCTGCGGCCTGCAGCTGGGCACGATGGAGGGGAGGCGCTTTGTCCCCGCGCACGCCCTGGCGCTGGGGGTGCCGCGGCAGGATATCGCCGCCCTCTGCAATTATCCGCAGGAAGACATCGCCCGCTATCTGCACGGCGAAGAGCTGCCCGCGGCGGAGCTGCGCGGCTGGTGCGCCGTCGCCTATGAGGGCTGGCCTCTGGGATTGGGGAAGAGTTCCGCGAGCATGAAAAACCATTATCCCAAGGGCCTGCGCAGGCCGTAGCGGAAGGTGGGTGCGGCGGAAGTCGCGGCTGTGCCCGTGCGCACAAATTGCCCGCAGCTTCTTGACATTTGCGCCGCCATGGGTTATAATGTATAAAAATTCATTCGCATTTATAAATTTTCAAAACGCCTGAGGGGCGGTCATGCCGTGCGTGGCCGCCTCTGTGCATTGCAGAATTGCGCAGTGCATGAGCGGGCGGAGGAGGCTGGTATGAAGATCATGATCGCGGGGCTGGGGCTGATCGGCGGGTCCGCCGCTAAGGCGCTTGCGCGCGCGGGGTATGCCGCCGACGGGTACGACCGCCCCGCCGTCCTGCATGCGGCCGTCGAGGCGGGCGTCGTTGTGGCCGAGGCGAAAAATACCGCCGACTACGACGTCGTCTTTGTCGCCCTGCCGCCCGATTCCGCCATGCAGTGGATCGATGGTTCATCTTTCAAAGACGGCGCCGTCGTCGCCGATTTTTGCGGCGTAAAAGGGGCGATCGAGCGCTGCGTCTACGCCAAGCCGCGCAATTTCCGCTACGTCGGCTGTCATCCGATGGCGGGCAAAGAGGTCTCCGGGCTGCAAAATTCCTGCGCCGACCTCTTCGACGGCGCGAGCATGATCGTCGTCCATGGCGAGCGGACGGACGAGTCCGCCGTGCGCCTTTTGGAAGGGCTGTACAAGGAGATGGGTTTTGCCGGCTGCAAGCACTGTTCCGCCGCCTATCACGACGCCAAGATCGCCTATACCTCGCAGCTGGCGCACATCGTCAGTAACGCCTATGTCAAGAGCGATACGGCGGAGGGCTTCCCCGGGTTCACGGGCGGCAGCTTCCAGGATATGACCCGCATCGCCGGCGTAGACGAAGACATCTGGACCCGCCTGTATATGCTCAACCGCGCGGCGGCCGCCAAAGAACTGGAGCGGCTGATCTCCAATATGCAAAAATATCTCGACGCCCTGAACGCGGGCGACGAGGCGGGGCTGCACGCGCTGCTGCGCGAAGGGCGGGAGCGCAAAGAGCGGCTGGATACAGAGCGCAAGATCGTATAAGTTTTTCTGCGCATTTTGTCTTTCTGCGTGGGGGAAGGGCGTCTGCGGCCTCGTCGCGGGGTGCCCCTTTGCCGTCCGGGTGCGGATATTTGTACAGAAACAGCTTTATTCCGCAAAAGTATTTACAAAATCGTTCGGATATGTTATAATATTGTCAGCAGGATTTTGCGCCGCAGGGCGCGGAGGTACGGATGCGCGCGTCAGTTTTTCTGATCACAAAGGGCGACGACGGCACGGAGCGCGTCTTTGCCGAGGCGGAAGCCGCCGAACGGGAAGGCTGTTTTGAATACAGCTTTGCCAAGGACGGTTCGCGCTTCCGCATCCGCACGGGCAGCTGCGCGTATATCGCCCGGGAAGGGGAACTCTCGTACGAGCTTTCCCTGGACCCGCACAGGGATACGCGCGCGTGCATCCGTTCGGCGTATGGCGACATCTTCGTCTCCGTACACACCGCGTTTTTAGAGGCGGCGCAGGGCGCAGAGGGAAGCAGGCTCTGCTGCGCATACGAATTAAATTTTTCCGGAACGATCCGGAAACATCGCCTGACCTTTTCCGCAAAACATGGACAGGAAAGGTAGGAGGGAAGCTATGAAAATTGAATATCTGGGGCATTCCTGTTTTTTGCTGCAGGCAAAGAGCGGGGCACGCTTTTTGACGGATCCGTACGATGGCATCGGCTATCCCATGCCGCGTGCGGACGCTGAATGCGTATTGTGCACGCACGGGCACTTCGACCATCACAATCTGGCGGGGGTGCGCGGCGTGCGCGAAGTGATCGAGAAGTCGGGTTCATACGAACGCGGCGGCGTCAGCATATGCGCCGTGGACTGTTTCCACGACGATGTGCGCGGCGCCAAGCGCGGCAAAAACGTCGTTTTCATCCTGGAAGAAGGCGGAGTCCGCGTCTGTCACATGGGCGACATCGGCGAACTGCCCCGCCGCGACCTCATCGCGGCCATCGGCAGGGTGGATGTACTGCTCGTACCCGTCGGGGGCACCTACACCGTCGATGCCGAGGGCGCGCTCGCTTGGGCGGAAGCGCTGCGCCCGCTCGTCACCGTTCCCATGCATTATTGCTGTGAAGACTGTTCCCTCGACATCGCGCCTCTGCGCGCGTTCGTACAGGCGGCGGGGGAGGCGCGCTGCGTCTTCTTGCCTTCCGCCTCTTTCGATGCGTCCGAAGTTCCCGCCTGGGCGGGCAAGGTCGTCATCCCGCAGAGGGCGAAACATGTTTGAAGAGGAACTGCGCAGGAATTTTGAGCCGGTATATCGCTTTCTCGATGAAAAGAACATATACGAAGTGCGCAGCATCGCCCGCGCATTCGGCATCAATGCACCCACATCCGCCAAAAAGCACGACCTGATCATGCGCACCATCGGCGTGGCGGGCGGCATCTCACCGCCCGAACCGCATACGCGGCGCGGCGCGCGCGTCAAGGCGAGCGACGCCCCGCCCGACCAGCTCGCCCATATACAGCGGCTGATCGAACAATGCAAGCGCATCCCTTCGGGGAAGATCGTGTTTGCAGACAGCGCCAAGAGCGAGCGGCGGGTGGAAGACGTCTGCCGCGGCGTCCTCGAATTGACGGAAGAGGGCGGCAGGCTGCGCTGCAGCGACAGGGTGCCGGGCGAGGTATTCGTGTCGCCCGCCTGTATCGAGCGCTTCTGCCTGCGCGAAGGCGACGGCATATACGGCTATATGGAACGCTGCGGCGACAGGCAGGAACTTCTGCAAGTGGTGGAGCTGAACGGCGGCGCGCCCGTGTTTGCGGCGCGGCCGTGTTTTGATGCATTTTCGGCGGAATACCCCGCCGAGCGCATCCCGCTCGGCAGTTCGGAGGCGGAGATCTTGCGCCTGCTCGACTATATCGCCCCCGTCGGCAAGGGGCAGCGCCTGCTGCTCGCCCTGCCCGCGGGTGGAGCGAGAGAGGTGTTTGCCCGCCTTGCGTCTTGCGCGGCGGAGAGCGTGCACGTCTGCGTCGCCCTCATCGAGCAGCGCCCGGAAGACCTGACAGACGTCCGCGCCGCCTTCGGCAGGGCGGAAGTGTTCAGCGCTTCCTTCGATATGTCTTCCCGCGAGCAGCTGAGTACCGCGCGCGTCGCCTTAGAGCGCTGTAAACGCCTGGCCGAAAAGGGAGAGGACGCGCTGCTGCTGCTCGATTCGCTGACTTCGCTCGCCGGCGCCTGTGCGGCGGCGGGGGAAGGCGACCTGCTCGTCAGGCAGCTGTTCGCGTCCGCGCGGAGGCTCCGGGGGGCGGGGACGCTCACCGTCGTCGGCGCCGCCTGTGGCGGCTCCGAGGCGCTGTATGCGGCGGCGAACGCGGTATGGGAAGGCCCTTCGGCGGACGGGGAGCTGCTGGCGGCGGAACGCTGCCATACCGTGCGGGCAGATCGGCTGCTTTCCGAGCGGGAACGCGCCGCGGCTGAGGATCTGCGCCGCGCGGCCAAAGAAGGCGGTACGCGCGCCGCGCTGGCACGATTCAAAAAAATCATCGATGATCCATCGATAAAATCATAGGGGAGATCGTATTTTATGAAGAAGTACTATGTCGGTATCGATTTCGGAGGCATGAGCGCAAAAGCGGGCCTGTTCGACGACAAGGGGGCGATGATCGCCAAAGAAACGGTCAAGACCTCGCGCGAAGAAGGTTATGTGACGACGGTCACCAAGATGGCGCAGCTGACGCGCTCGCTGGCAGAACGATGCGGCGGGATGAAGAACGTCGCGGCGGTTGGCGTCGGCTCGCCCGGCGTCATCGACGGCGCCGCGGGCGTGGTGGTGCGCTGGAGCAACTACGACTGGCGCGACAAGCCGCTGGGGCCCGACCTCTGCGAAATGCTGGGCAAGCCCGTATTCGTCGCCAACGACGCCAACGCGGCGGCGCTCGGCGAGGCGAAATACGGCGCAGGGAAGATGTATCAGGACAGCATCCTGCTGACGCTCGGCACGGGCGTGGGCAGCGGCATCATCATCGGCGGCAAGATCTTTGAAGGCTTCCACGGTGCAGGCGGCGAAGCGGGGCACATGGTCATCCAGGTGGGCGGCATCCCCTGCGGCTGCGGCAGGCGCGGCTGCTTCGAGCAGTACGCTTCCGCCACGGCGCTCATGCGCGACACCAAGCGCGCCATGTTCGAGCATAAAGACAGCGCCATGTGGAAGGTCGGCGACGTGGAAAAGGTGGACGGCAGGACGGCATTTGAAGCCGCCAAGGCGGGCGATGCCGCCGCGCAGGAAGTCATCAAAAACTACGTCATGTACCTGGGCGAGGGGATCTTGAACCTTGTCGGCGTACTGCGCCCGCAGGCGATCCTTCTCGGCGGCGGCGTCTCCAATCAAGGGGAAACGCTCATGCGCCCGCTGCGCCAATACGTCAGCGAACAGCTGTATGTGGATTGCGAGCGGGTGCCGCTGGCCATCGTCCGCGCCACGTTGGGCAACGACGCGGGCATCTACGGCGCCTACGCATTGGCGGCGGAACAGTAAAAAACATCCGCAGCGGTATTGTCGGGGCCGCCGCGGCGCGTAAAATGCGCCTTTCGCGGCGGGTTCGGAGCGGGTCTGATTGTATTGAAGCGGAGGGGGAAGAGGAATGCTCACGTGGCGGCAGCGGGAACGGAGGCGCAGGAACATCATCCGCGCATCGGCCGCAGTCGCCCTCGCGGCGCTGCTCCTCCTTCTCTTTTTTCTTGACCTCTATTGGCGTCCGCTGGATACGCTGTTTGCCTCGCAGAAGGCTCCCTCTCTTCCCGCCATGGAGGAAGGGGAGCTGCGCGTGCACTTTCTCGACGTCGGCCAGGGCGACTGCACGCTCATCCAGTTCCCCGACGGCAAGGCGATGATGGTCGACGGCGGCGACGGCAGTGCCGACGCCTATATCGGCGAGTATTGCCGGGCGGTCGGCGTCCAAAAGTTCGACTGCGTCCTCCTCACCCATCCCGACGACGACCACGCGGCGGGGCTCTCCTCTGTGCTGCGCACCTTCGGGGCGGATACCGTCTGGGCGCCGTATTTTCCCGCCTCTTACAACGAGGCGTTCGGCAGTTTCCTCGGCGAGGCGGCCGCATGCGGCGCGAACGTCCGCATCTCGCAGCTGTACGAGCATATTCTCTCCGACAGCCGCGAAAACTTCTATTATGCGATGATCCTTTCGCCCCTCTCGCCTTCGATCGAGGGGAGCTATTATACGCAGGCGAACGCCGAGGGCGCTTCCTCGCAGGACGTCAACGATTCCTCCGCCGTGCTCTACCTCGAATACGCGGGCAGGAAGCTTTTGCTGTCCGGCGATGCGTCCACGGCCGTCGAGAACGCGCTGGTGACAGACTATTTGCAGACGGGCGGCGAAATATTTTCCTTTGAAGCGGAAACGGCGTGGGGAACAGAAGAACTTTCGCCGGGTCTTGCCGATATCGATTTTCTGAAAGTGCCGCACCACGGCGGCGCGGGTTCGACGGGCGAGGCTCTCCTGTCGCTCTGCCGACCGCGGCTGTATTTTATCAGCTGCGGCAGGGGAAACGGATACTTTCATCCCTCTTCCGATACCTTGGCGCGCATACGCGCGGCGGTGCCGGAGGCGGAATTTTTCCGCACGGACGAGCTGGGCAGCGTCTGCCTCAGCATCGCTGCGGACGGCGGCGTGACGGTCATGACCGGGCGCGGCGTCAATTTATATCACGGAGACTGAATTTTATGCTGCAATGGAGTACGAGCGGAGAATCGCACGGCAGGGCGCTCACGGCCATCGTTGAAGGCCTGCCTGCGAACCTGCACGTCGATACGCAAGAGATAGATAACTATCTCGCCCTGCGCCAGGGCGGGTACGGCAGGGGCGCGCGCCAGAAGATCGAGACGGACAAAGTGCAGATCTTGGCGGGCGTCCGCGACCAAAAGACGCTGGGCAGCCCCGTCTGCCTGCTGGTGGAAAATAAAGACTACGCCAACTGGGAGGCGTACATGTCGCCCTACGGGGCAGACGTTTCGGCGCGTCGTCTGACGCGCGTGCGCCCGGGGCATGCCGACCTCTCCGGTATCCTCAAATACGACCAGACGGACGCGCGCAACATTCTGGAGCGCGCTTCCGCGCGCGAGACGGCGGTGCGCGTGGCTGCAGGGACGTTGGCGCGGATGTTTTTGCGCGAGCTGGGCGTGGAAGTGTACGGATATGTGCGCGCCGTGGCGGGCGTTGCAGACGAGAAAGAATATACGGCCGAACAGCTCCGAAATGTCAAGCAGTCGCCGCTGTTTATGCCTGATGAAGTACTATGCAAACGGGCGATGGACGCCATCGACGCCATCAAAGAGGACAAAGATACTGCCGGCGGCATCGTCGAGGTGCGCGTGCGCGGCCTGAAGAGCGGCTTTGGCAGCTGCATGAGCTACGGCGGCAAGCTGGACGGGCACCTGGCGGGCGCCGTGATGGGCATCCAGGCGATCAAGGGGGTCGAGTTCGGCCTCGGCTTTGCGGCGGCGATGCGCCGCGGCAGCCGCGTGCACGACGAGATCTATTTGGAAAACGGCAGGTACGTCCGCAAGACCAACAACGCCGGCGGCATCGAGGGCGGCATGTCCAACGGGGAAGAGATCGTGCTGCGCGCGGCGATGAAGCCCATCCCCACGCTGATGCGCGGGCTGGACACCGTCGATTTCGTCACCGGTGAGGCCTGCCGCGCCGCCACCGAGCGCAGCGACGTCTGCGCCATCTGCGCCTGCGAGGTCGTGGTCGAAAGCACAGTCTGCTTCGCCCTGGCACAAAAGGTATTGGAACGCCTGGGCGGCGACAACATGCGCGAAGTCAAAGAACGCTACGAGCTGCTGCCCTGAGGTCAACTATGGAAACCATTCAGCTGCATACAAAATCGCGCCCCAGCACCGTGCTCTGCGGTGCGGGCGCTTTATCCGAAGCGAAGAGCTTTTTGCAGGGCAAAGAGTGCTTCGTGGTCACCGATTCCAACGTCCTGCGCCTGTACGCGGACACCATATCCCAAACATTTCCCGGTGCGAGCGTGTGCGCGGTGCCCGCGGGCGAGCGGCATAAAAACCGCCGTTCCCTGTTTGCCATCCTCGACGCCATGCTGGATGCGCGCCTGCACCGCTCTTCCGTCGTCGTGGCGCTGGGCGGGGGCGTGGTCGGCGACATGGCCGGCCTCGCCGCGGCGCTGTACATGCGCGGCACCCGCCTCGTACAGGTGCCGACGACGCTGCTGGCGCAGGTGGACAGTTCCGTCGGCGGCAAGACGGCCGTCGACTACCGCGGGGTCAAAAACGTCATCGGCGCCTTTTACCAGCCCGAGCGCGTGTTCTGCGACCCGCTCTTTTTCCGCACCCTGCCCCCGCGCGAGATCCGCTGCGGGTTGGGCGAGATCGTCAAGACGGGCGTTCTCGACCCCGCCGTGGGGGATATGATCGTAGAAAACAAGGACAGGCTGCGCGACCTTTCCTTCTTGCAGCAGCTGGCGGCGGCATGCGTGCGCTTCAAGGCCCGCGTGGTGGAAGAGGACGAAACGGAGCGCTCCGGCCTCCGCAAATGCCTCAACCTCGGGCACACCACCGGCCACGCGCTGGAGCTTATGTACGGCAGGCGCTCGCACGGGGAATATGTGCTCATCGGCATGTGGCTGGAAAGCCATGTCGCCGAGCGGGAGGGGGTATGCACGCCCGCATATGCGCGAGAGGTACGCTCCATGATTTCTTTGGTGCAGCCGCGCATCCCCGCCTTTCCGGGGGCTGCGGGGGCGCTGCGCTATGCGCTGCTCGATAAAAAGAATGAAGGGCAGGGGACCGTGTCGATGATCTTGCCCAAAGCGCGCGGCGCCTATGCCGAGCTGGCGCTTCCGGCTGAACAGTACGCCGCTTATCTCGCTTTATTGGAGGACCCTTGCCGATGAAGATACGCCCCCGCTGCTCGTTTGATGGCAGCTTTGCCATCCCCGGCGATAAATCGATCACCCACCGCGCCATCATGTTCAACGGCATCGCCGAGGGCGAGGCGCACATCACCAACGCCCTGCTCGGCGAAGACTGCCTCTCCACCGCCGCCTGCATGCGCGCCCTGGGCGCCGACGTCATCGTCGGCGAGGGCGAGGTCTGCGTGCGCGGAACTTCGCGTCCGCACGGCGCCGACTGTTACTGCGGCAACAGCGGCACAACTATGCGCCTGCTGATGGGGCTGGCGGCAGGCTGTGGGGCAGACGTCACCCTGCGCGGCGACGAGTCCCTCTCCAAGCGCCCGATGGAGCGCGTAGCGCAGCCGCTGCGGAGGCTGGGCGCCAAGATCGAGACCTGTGAAGGCCATGCGCCCGTGTGCGTCACGGCGTCCCGCCTTATCGGCTGCGAAGTGGATACCAAAGTCGCCAGCGCGCAGGTCAAAAGCGCCCTGCTGTTGGCGGCGCTGTTTGCGGAAGGGGAGACCGCCGTCCGCGAACCGCTCCTCTCGCGCGACCATACCGAGCGCATGCTTGCGGCCATGGGCGCGGACATCCGCAGGGAAGATGGGGTGATCTATGTCAGGCATAGTACTCTGCATGCGGCGGATATCACCGTCCCCGCCGATATTTCCAGCGCTGCTTACTTCATGGCGCTGGGCGCGCTGCGCGGCGAAACGCTGTGCCTCGGCGTGGGCGTCAATCCCACGCGGACGGGCATCCTGCGCGTGTTCGACCGCATGGGCGTGCATTACCGTTTAGAAAATGAGCGGCAGGTGTGCGGCGAGCCGGTGGCGGACATCCGCACGTTCCGCTCGCCCCTGCGCGCTTTGATTGTGGAGAGGGAAGATATCCCGTCGCTCATCGACGAGCTCCCCGTCATCGCCGTGCTGTGCGCCTTAGCGGAGGGCGAAAGCGTCATTACGGGTGCGGAAGAGCTGCGCGTCAAAGAGAGCGACCGCATCCGCACCACGGCGGAGATGATCCGCGCCGTCGGCGGTGAGATCGAAGAGAGGGCGGACGGCTTTGCCATCCGCGGCAGGAGCTCGCTTGCGGGCGGCACCGTGCGTTCGTGCGGTGACCACCGCATCGCCATGAGCGGCGCCGTGGCGCTGGCCGCCAGCACAAACGGCGGTCAGATCGAAGGGGAAGAGTGCGTCGCCATCTCCTTCCCGCAGTTCTTTTCCATGTTCAATTAAGGAGAAAACGATATGTTGAAAATGGCCGTGATCGGCAAAGATGTTTCCAAATCTGACAGTGCCAAAATGCATACCTTCGACATGCAGAAGCTGGGCAGCGCCTGCGAATACGAATTGCTCTCCGTCGATCGAGAACGTTTCGACGGGGCGGTGAAAAAGTTGATCGCCGAGTATGACGCCTTCAACGTCACCATCCCGTACAAGCTGGACGTCATCCCGTACCTTACCCGCATCGAAGGGGACGCCCGCACCTTCGGTGCCGTCAACGTGGTCAAAGACCGCGTCGGCTACAATACGGACGGCGTCGGCTTCATGCTGCTGCTCGAAAACAACGGCTTTGCCCCCGCGGGCAAAAAGATCCTCGTGCTCGGCGCGGGCGGCGCGGGCAGGAGCGTGATCAAAAAGCTGACGGATGCGGGCGCGGACGTATACGCCTACGACCTCAGAGCGGAAAATCTGGACGAGGTATACCGCGAATTCGGCGGCTTTACCCCGCTGCATTCCCTCGAACCTGCCGATTACGACATGATCATCAACGTGACGGGCGTGGGCATGCACAAGACGGAAGGGCTCTCGCCCGTGGGGGAAGAGTTCCTTTCCCGCACCAACATCGCCTGCGACCTCATCTATATGCCGCGGAAGAGCGAGTTTCTGCGCATTGCCGAATCGCTCGGCAAGCCCGTCATCAACGGCGAGGGGATGCTCTTCTACCAGGCGTATTACGGCGACTGCATCGTCCTCGGCAAGCAGCCGCAAGCAGCGGAAGCGAAGAGGCTTTTTGAAGAATATAAGCAAGTTTACAGAGATTAGCAAAGTACTATGCCAGGCATAGTTCGGAATAACGGAGGCTGATATGAAGTTATTGATCTTGAACGGCGTCAACCTGAACATGACGGGGCGGCGCGAAAAGGGCGTATACGGCACCGAAACGCTGGAGGACATCAACGCGCAGATCGAGCGCTTCTGCAAGGAGCGCGGCGCCTCGTGCGAGTTCTTCCAGAGCAATATCGAAGGCGAGCTGTGCACCAAGATCCAGGAGACGGATGCGGACGGCATCGTGCTCAACGCGGGCGCGTTCACCCATTACAGCTATGCGCTGCGCGACGCCATCGCCTCCGTACAGACGCCCGTGGTGGAGGTGCACATGTCCAACGTACACGCGCGCGAAGAGTTCCGGCATCATTCCGTCATCTCGGAAGTGTGCCGCGGCACCGTGCTCGGGTTCGGTAAGATCAGTTATCTTTTGGCAGTGGAGAGCTTTTTATTATGAACATCGTTTTATGCGGCATGATGGGGTCGGGCAAGACGACCATCGGCATCCGCCTGGCGGAACTGACGGGCATGCGTTGGTACGATACCGACGATCTGATCACGCAGAAGTACGGGCGCATCGCCGACATCTTTGAATTTTACGGCGAAGAGCGCTTCCGCCAGCTGGAAACGGAGATCGTGCATCAGGTGGCGGGGAGCGACGGCTGCGTCATCTCTACCGGCGGCGGCTGCGTGCTTCGCCCCGAAAACAGCGCCGCCTTCAAAGAAGGGGGCGGCAGGATCGTGTTTTTGAAGGTGGATATCGAGGTGCTGTTCGAGCGCACCGGGCACACCGGCGACGAGCGGCCGCTGCTGCGCGAGATCACCTTTGAAAAGATGCGCGATCTCCTCGATTACCGCACCCCCATCTACGAAAGCTGCGCCGATTACACGGTGGATACCAACGGCAAGTCGATCGACGAGGTCGCGCGCGAGATCGTCCGCGTGTTTGAACTGCCGACCGTCGGGCGATGAGCACGGCGCTGATCACGGGCGGCTCGCGCGGCATCGGCAGGGAGATCTGCGCCGCCTTTGCGCGCGCAGGGTACGACGTCGCCTTCACCTACACAAAAGACGAAGCGGGTGCACGTGAAACCGCGCGCCGCATCCAAGAGGCGGGGGCAGGGGCGCTCGCCTTCCGCTGCGACGTCTCCGACGCCGCCGCCGTCCGCACCATGTTCGGGCAGATATTTGGCCTTTCCGTGCTCGTAAACAACGCCGGGATCGCGTTTTACGGCGATATGCAGAGTACTACGCCTGACATACTTCGCCGTTTATTCGCCGTCAATGTCGAGGGCGCCTTTTACTGCATGCGCGAGGCGATCGGCAAATTTTTGGCAAGGGGGGAAGGGAGCATCGTCAACGTCGCCTCCGTGTGGGGCGAGACGGGCGGCTCGTGCGAGGTCGGCTATTCCGCCTCCAAAGCGGCGCTGATCGGGCTCACCAAGGCCGCGGCGAAGGAGCTCGGCCCTTCCGATATCCGCGTCAACTGCGTCTCTCCCGGCATGGTGGATACCGGCATGACGGCATGCCTTTCGGCGGAGGCGAAGGCGGAATTTTGTTCGGCGCTGCGGCTGGCGCGCGCGGGCACGCCCGCGGAGGTGGCGGAGGCCGTATTGTTTTTGGCAAAGCAGCGGTTTATGACAGGCGAAGTACTTCGCGTCAACGGCGGATGCTTGATCTAAAGGCAAAATCGGGCGCAAAGCTATGCGTTTTGCGCCCGTTTGTCAAGTATTCCCGCCCGATTTTTGAATTTTTTTTGACGAAAGAAAGGGAAAGCGGTTTGCGCGGCGAACTTATTGTATGTAGGTGAATTTGGAGTAAAATATCGCCGCTTGGGCGGCGTTCGGGGGCAGCCATGCTCGAATATTCCGTCAAACAGCGCACATACCGCATCGAAGAGACCTTTCTTTCGCCTTACGCCTGCCGTTCTGAAGATTCCAAGGGCAGGCAGCGGCAAGAAGAGCCCTGCAGCATGCGCACCGATTTTCAGCGCGACCGCGACCGCATCATCTACAGCAAGGCGTTTCTGCGGTTGAAAAACAAGACGCAGGTCTTTTTTTCGCCGGAAGGAGATCACTTCCGCACCCGCATGACGCACACCATCGACGTGTCGCAGATCGCCCGTTCCATCGCCCGCAGCCTGGCTTTGAACGAAGACCTCGCCGAGGCGATCGCGCTCGGGCACGACTTGGACCACACGCCCTTCGGCCATGCCGGCGAGCGGGTGCTGAACAGTTTGGCGCCGGGCGGGTTTTCGCACAACGTGCAGTCGCTGCGCGTCGTCGACGTGCTCGAAAAGGAAGGGCGCGGCCTCAATCTGACCTTTGAGGTGCGCGACGGCATCCTCAACCACAAAAAGAGCGGGCATCCCGCCACGCTGGAAGGCAGGGCCGTTTCGCTTGCCGACCGCATCGCCTACGTCAATCACGATATCGAAGATTCCATCCGCGCAGGGCTTCTGCGCGAGGAGGACCTGCCGCAGGAAGACGTGCGCGTTTTGGGCGGCAGCTCGCGCGACCGCATCAATACGATGATCTCTTCCATCTACGAAAACAGCGCCGGCAAAGACATCGTGGCCATGGGCGAGCGGGAAGCGCGTTCGCTGGAAAACCTGCGTGCCTTCATGTTCGACAAGGTGTACATAACCCCGCTGTCGATGAAGGAAGAAGAGCGCGCCAAGCGCATGCTTTCGGCGATGTACGAGTACTTTTTTGATCACCGCGATAAGCTGCCCGCCTTCTACCGCGGGCTTTGTGAGCGCTATCCCGTCGAACAGGTGCTGTGCGATTACCTCTCGTCGATGACGGATAAGTACGCGATCGCCGTATTCAACAACATTTTTATTCCGCGCAGCTGGGCTTTGACGCAGAAAGACGTCGAAGACATCTAAGGGCGGGCGCGGATGGTGCACATGGCAAAAATTCGCGGCCGGTCGCGCCGCGGTTTTTTTGCCCTTTGAGGAGTGCCGATGGCAAAGGGTTTGGATCCTGCTTTTTTGCAGCTTTTGAAAAACAAAAACGATCTCGTCGAAGTCGCGGGCGCGTATGTGCCGCTCGAGCGCAAGGGCGACCGCTGGTGGGGGTGCTGTCCCTTTCACCATGAAAAGACGCCTTCCTTCACCGTCAACGCGGACGCGCAGTTTTATTACTGCTTCGGCTGCCACGCCTCCGGCGACGTGATCAAATTCGTGCAGGAGATCGAGTCGGTCGACTTCATGGACGCCGTGCGCATCCTCGCCGAACGGGCAAAGATCCCCGTTCCCGAAATGAACTTCGATACCGAAAAGACGGCAGAACAAAAGCGCAAGCGCGACGCCGTCCTGAACATCCTCCGCACCTCCGCCCGTTTTTATCTCGACAATCTCAATTCCGGCCGCGCCGACGCGCACGTCCAATATATATTGGACAGGAAGATCGACGCCCGCGTGGTGCGCAAGTTCGGCCTGGGCGCCTCGCTCGACTTCAAGAGCCTGCCGCAGTTTTTGCTGGACAAGGGCTTCCGCCGCGACGACATCCTCGACAGCGGCGCCGTGGTGGAGGCGAGCGGCAGCGGGCGGCTGATCGACGCGCAGGGCGGCAGGCTGATCTTTCCCGTCATCAACGCCCTCGGCGACGTGGTCGCCTTCGGCGGCAGGGTGCTGGAAAAGACGGACTTTGCCAAATATAAGAACACGCGCGAGACGATGGTGTTCAACAAGAGCAAAAACTTATATAACATCAACCTCGTCAAAAAACTGAAGACGGCGTCGGGGCTGAAAGACCTCATCATCGTCGAGGGATATATGGACACCATCTCCCTCTATCAGGCGGGTTTTGAAAACGTATGCGCCAGCATGGGCACGGCGCTCACCAAAGACCAGGCGCGCCTGTGCAAGCGCTATACCGACAACGTTTATATCAGTTACGACGGCGACTTTGCGGGGCAGAAGGGCGCCATCCGCGGCTTGGAGATCCTGCGCGACGAGCAGGTCAACGTGCGCGTGGTGCCGCTTCCCGAAGGGCTGGACCCGGACGACGTCATCAAAAGGAGCGGACATGCGGGCTACCAGAGCTGCCTCGACGCGGCCATGCCTCTTATCGACTTCAAGATGGAAGTGGCGCGGCGTGAATTCGACCTCTCCAAGACGGAAGAGCGGCGGGGCTACATCGCCGCGGCGCTGAAAGTGATCGCGGAAGCGGAGAGCGAGAGCGTCAAAGAGGACCTTCTCAAAAAGCTGCACGACCAGACGGGCATGACCTACGAATCGCTGCGGCGCGACCTTGAAAACGAGCCGGAGCGCCCGCGCGCCGAGCGGGCGGCGGAGCCGCTGCTGCACGAAGACGGCGCGGACAGGCTGGTCAAGGCCAAGCGATTTATCCTCGCCTCGGTGCTGTTCGGCGCCAAATATGCGAAAAACTTCGACCTTTCGGGTGTCAGATTCAGCGATCCCGTGCATAATACCATCGCCGGCTATATCCTCGGCCAAAAAGAGAGGGGCGAACCCGTCCGTGCCAGCGCGCTTTTCGATATTTTTGAAGAAAACACGCCCGAACTGGACGAGATACTCAACCTGAGCATCGGCGAGAGCCTTTTGGGCGAAGGGGGCGCGCGCTATTTTGAAGACTGCCTGCGCACCATCCGCCGCGCAGACGCCGAAGCGGAGCTGAAAGAGCTCAGCGCCCGCTGCGACGCCGAGCCTGACATCGCCAAAAAGCGCGAGATGGTGCGCCGCATCGGCGAATTGACCGTTCAACTGAAAAATTTTTAACATAAGCGGAGGACATAAAGCCATTTATGGGTGTTTCCGAACAAAAACTCAACGAAATTTTGAAGCAGATCATCAGCGAATACCGCCAGAAGGGCAGCATCTCCACCAACGTGCTGTGCGATATCCTCGAAAAGATCGATACCAGCCCCGATCAGATCGACTATATCTATAAATCGATCGGCGAGGCGGGCATCCAGATCGTCGATGAAGACGAGCGCGACCGCGAGCTGTTCGAACAGGCGCTCAAAGATATCGGCCTCGACGACCCCGTCAAAATGTACCTCAAAGACATCGGCCGCGTGCCCCTCTTGTCCGTAGACGAAGAGGTCGAGCTGGCGCGCCGCATGCAGGAAGGGGACGAGGCAGCCAAAAAGCGGCTTTCCGAGGCCAACCTGCGCCTGGTCGTCTCCATTGCCAAGCGTTATGTGGGCCGCGGCATGCTGTTTTTGGACCTCATCCAGGAGGGCAACCTGGGCCTGATGAAGGCGGTGGAAAAGTTCGATTATCAGAAGGGCTTCAAATTTTCCACCTACGCGACGTGGTGGATCCGCCAGGCGATCACCCGCGCCATCGCCGACCAGGCGCGCACCATCCGCATCCCCGTGCACATGGTAGAGACCATCAACCGCCTCACCCGCGCCTCGCGCGTGCTGCTGCAGCAGCTGGGGAGGGAGCCCACGCCCGACGAGATCGCCAGAGAGCTGAACATGCCCGTCGAGCGGGTGCGCGAGATCCAGAAGATCGCACAGGATCCCGTCTCTTTGGAGACGCCCATCGGCGAAGAGGAAGACTCACACCTGGGCGATTTCATCGAAGACGACCGCGCCACCACGCCCTCCGATTCCGTCGCCTTCACCATGCTCAAAGAACAGCTTTTGGGCGTGCTGGATACGCTGACCCCGCGCGAAGAGAAGGTGCTGCGCCTGCGCTACGGCATCGACGACGGCAAACCGCGCACCTTGGAAGAGGTGGGCAGGGAATTCAACGTCACCCGTGAGCGCATCCGCCAGATCGAGGCGAAGGCGCTGCGCAAACTGCGCCACCCTTCGCGCAGCAAAAAGCTGAAAGACTTTCTCGACTGAGCCATGAAGCGCACCAAGCGGCTGCAGACGGTCTGCGGCCAACTTTCCCCCTGCGATACGCTTGCCGACGTCGGCTGCGACCACGGATACTGCACCCTGTACGCGCTCGAGCGCGGGCTGTGCCGCCGGGCGGTCATTTCCGATATCAGCCGGAGCAGCCTGCACAAGGCGGAAGAACTTCTTTCTTCCTACATAGCCGAAGGCAGGGTGGAGAGCGTGTGCTGCGCGGGGCTGTCGCAGGTTTCCCGCAACTGCGACCAGGTGCTGATCGCGGGGATGGGAGGGGAAGAGATCGTCAAGATCTTGGAAGGCAGCTTTCTGCCGCAGGCCCTCGTATTGCAGCCGATGAAAAATACGGAGAAGGTGCGCGCATTCCTGTTGGAAAAGGGCTATTGCCTCGTGCGCGACTTCCTGTTTTACGACGGGCCGAAGCACTACGACCTGCTGCGGGCAGAGCGCGGCGCGCCGCCGCGCGCTTACGGCAGTTTGGAACTGGAATTCGGCTACGACAATATCCACGCCCCTTTGCCCGATTTCGATCGGTTTTTGCGGGGGGAGATAGAAAACGCCCGCGGCAGGCTTGAAAAGGCGGCGGCGGGCCGCGCCGCCTTGCAGGAACGCCTGCGGCGGCTGGAGGAGGCATTGCATGCAGCTTTCGGAACTTTATGAAAAGATAGACGCCCGCTATCCCAAAAAATTGAGCGACGACTACATCGCCGCGTACGGCGGGCATGACAACAGCGGTATCCTCATCGACTGCGCAGGGCCGGTCACGGGGGCAGTGTTCTCGCTCGATTTTTCCATGGCCGCCATCGAGGCGGCGGAGAAGGCGGGGTATAACCTGCTCGTTACCCATCATCCCGCCATCTTTTTCCCCGTCTCTTCGCTGCGGCAGGGCGACGCGCTCGGCGCGCGGCTGCTGCGGGCGGCGCGGGGCGGCATCGGCGTCGTCTCCATGCACCTGAACATGGACTGCGCCGCGGGCGGCATCGACGAGAGCCTCGCCGAAGCTGCGGGCGCGAAGGAGACGCAGATCGTCGAGCGGCTGCAGGGCGGCGGCTACGGCCGCGTGTTCCAAGTTCCCGCCAAAACGCTCTCCGCCTTCGCTTCGTCCTTGCAGGAAAAGTTGGGCGCAAAGCGCGCCTTTGTGTACGGGGATGAAGGTAAAACGGTCGAAACAGCCGCCTCTTTTTGCGGGGCGGGCGTCGACGCGGGCGCCATCGCCGCGGCAAAGCGCTGCGGGGCGCAGGTCATCGTGTCGGCAGACATCAAGCATAATTTTATCTGCGACGCCCTCGAATCGGGCATCGCCGTCGTACAGCTGACCCATTATGCCAGCGAAAACTACGGTTTTTGGAAAATATATCAAACCCTCAGGGATGAACTCGGCGTGCCGAGCGCATACCACACGGATGCGTGCATGCTCTGAGGGGCGGAGGTTTTATCATGATAGACGAATTGTTGCGGTATCAGGAGGCGGACGGCCGCCTGCGCGCGGTGGAACAGGGGATCGCTTCCACGGAGGAGCGGAAAAAGTATGTCACCGCCCGCAAATTTTTGGAAAAGGCGCCCGAAAAGCTGGACGCGCTGGACGCGCGTGCGGCGGAGTTCAAGCGCGCCTTCGAGCGGCTGGAAAAGAAGTACGCCGAGATCGCCGATACCATCAAAGATTACGAAAATTTGGATGAAATGGTGGACGAGCAGGGGGGCGAGATCTCCTTCTATAAAAAGAGCGCCTCGCAGATCTCCGACAGCCTGCGCGCCCTGAAGGCGGAGATCAACCGCCTCGTCTCGCAGATCGAGAGCGCGTCTGCCGAATATCAGGCAGCGAAAAAGCAGACCATCGCCATGCAGAAGCAGTACAAGGAGTACAAGGTGCGCTATGCCGAGATCAAAGAAGCGCACGCGGGCGAGATCAAAAAGCTGGAAGACGAGCTGGCGGTGCTCGCCAAAGACGTGCCCAAAGACACGCTCGCCAAGTACACCGCCAAGCGGAAGGAAAAACTGTTCCCCGTCGTGTGCGAGGTCTCTTCCAACCGCTGCCCGCAGTGCGGCATGGAACTTTCCATCGCCGAACAGGCAAAACTTTCGGACGGCACCTTCATCGAATGTGACAGCTGCCGCCGCATCCTCTTCAAACGGAAATAAACATATAGACGGCAGGCTTTGCGGCCTGCCGTCTCTGCGCGGCGGGCTTTGCGGCCTGCCGTCTCTGCGCGGCGGGCTTTGCAGTCTGCCGTCTCTGCGCGGCGGGCCTTTGCGGCCCGCCTTTTCTTTTGTCCTTGATTCCCGGCGCCTTGCGGGCGGCGGCTTTTGGCTGTATCCCGCCGCGCACAGGGGCGGCGGCCCGTGCATACGATGATAGGGAGTGAATGCACGGAGGAAAAACGGTTTGGCTTGGTTGATGAGCCTGCCCGCGTGGGGGCAGGCGCTGTTGGCGACCCTGTTTACATACGGCATGACGGCGGCGGGGGCGGCGTTTTCGCTGGTGAGCGGGCGGTGCAGCCCCAAGGTGCTCAACGCCATGCAGGGCGGTGCCGCCGGCATCATGGTGGCGGCGAGCTTTTTCTCGCTCCTTTTGCCCGCTGCCGAATGGCTGGAAGGCAGCCCTGCCTGGAAAGAGGGCGCCGTGCTCGCGGCGGGCTTTTTGGCAGGGGCGCTGTTCATCCTCCTTTCGGGCAGGTTTTTGGAAGGGCGCGAGGCGTACGCAGAAGAGAAGAAGCGGCGGGGCGCGCTCACCTGTTTTGCCGTGACCCTGCACAATATCCCCGAAGGGTTTGCCGTCGGCGTCGCCTTCGGCTCCGCCTGCGGTGAGGCGGGGGCGCTGGTCTCCGCCGTCATGCTCGCCGTCGGCATCGGCATTCAGAACTTCCCCGAAGGGTTGTGCGTGGCGGTGCCGCTGCGCGGGCAGGGGTTTTCGGCGGGCAAAGCCTTCTTTTGGGGGCAGCTGTCCGGCATCGTCGAGGTGTTCGCGGGCGTGCTCGGCGCGCTGGCGGTGGGGCTGATCTCGTCGCTGCTGCCGTGGGCGCTGGCCTTTTCGGCAGGGGCAATGATCGCCGTCTCATGCGCAGAACTGGTTCCCGCCTGCATGCAGGAGGGGAAGAGCGGGGCGCTTTTTGGCATCGCGGGCGGCTTTGCCCTGATGATGTTCTTAGACGTGTTTCTCGGCTGAATCGGCTGAAAATTAGCTGTTTCTGCTCAAAACAGGGAATTGAACGCAAAAAATGCGCCTTTGCATAGTACTGTGCGGCGCATAGTTTGGGTAAAACGACAGCCCCCGGCTTTCGCCGAGGGCTGTTTTTGTGCAAAAAAACTGTGCATCCTCCGTTGGAAATGAACGCCGAAGCGTGAAAACCGCAGGTAACTCCTGCAAAGCTTCCTTATGGCACACGGACACATCCGCTTAGTGCTGCTATATCCCTATCCTGACACGGTTCACGGCAGCCCGTTGCATAAGACCTTGCGATCGACATCCCTTACGGAGCGCAGACCTTCCACGCACATAGCCGAGAGAGGCGTTCGGTTCTGCTATAGCGGATTGCAGATACAGGGCACCGCTAACTCCCCACCTAGCACAGCTCTATCATTATAGCCGAAATCGCCGCGTTTGGCAACTGATTTTTCAAAAATATCGCGAGAAATATTTGTCATATTTGTGTGAAAAAGCGTTGACAAAAATTCTATTTCCGCTACAATAGATACGAAAAATTTTCAGTTTGATTGTGAGATCACCGCCATGAGTACCTTTTTGTACGGCATGCGCTATTGGAAAAAGCATGTACCGTGCGCCGTATTCTGCCAGATCATCGGCTTTGTCGGCTTGACCATCGACGTCTTTCTGCCCCTGTTGGGTGCGATGTTCGTCGACTACATCCTCAACTTTCAGCCGGGAACGGTGCCGTCGGGCGCCTTTTCGTGGCTGCTGGCTTTCGGCGATCCCCAAACGTGGGATCTGTTCTTTGTCATCCTCGCCGCCTTTGCGGCGCTTGCGGTGGCGCGCGAGGCGATCATCTATTTCCGCAACGTCCTGTACCAGTACAACGGGCTTTGCCTGGAAAACGAGCTGCGCGACGTTACCTATAAAAAGCTCGTCGATCTCGACAGTTCCACCGTCTCCTCCTACAACACGGGCGAACTTCTGACTACGCTCTCTTCCGACATCATCACCTTCAAAGAGATGTTCAGCACGGTGCTTTTGAACATCGGCGACGGCTTTTTCGTCCTCATCATCACCAGCGTGTTTTTGGCGCGGGAGAGCGCTTTCATGCTCATCATGCCGGCGCTGGTGGCGCCCATCCTCGTCGTCTCGCTCGTCAAGTATGCCTCGGCGGCGCGGCGCGTTTCGGGCGAGATCCGCACCCGCGACGCGGAGATGAACCTGACCGTGCAGGAAAACATCAACGCCGTGCGTCTCATCCGTTCCTTTGCCAACGAACCGCTGGAAGAGAACAAGTTCGACCGCGCCAACGCCGATCTGCGCCGGGCGTACTGCCGCCAGGTAGACGTTTCCGCCAAATACGGCATGATCTTCAACGTCATCCGCCAGGTCGCATACATCACCACCATCGTCGTCGGCACGCTGATGGTGTTTATGGGGCAGTTCCGGGTGGGCATCATGACGGCGTGCGTCACCTATGTGCTGCGCATCATGGATTATCTGACGCAGCTGAGCAACTCGCTCTACCGCCTGCAATACGGCCTCGTATCGGGCGAGCGCATCCGTCAGTTTTTGGAAAAGAAGACCAAGATCCCCGAACCGGAGCACCCCGAACACGTCGGATCGGTGCCCAATATTGAAGTGAGGGGGGTCTCCGTTACCGAAGAGGGCAAGCCGCTTCTTAAAAACGTCACCCTCAGCATTCCGTACGGCAAAAAGATCGGCATCATGGGCGGCACGGGTTCGGGCAAGAGCGTGCTCTTGAAGTCGCTGGTGCGCATCTATGACGTGACGGCGGGCAGCATCGAGATCAACGGCAAAGACATCCGCTCTTACGACTTGGACGATCTGCGCGACAAATTCGCCTACGTCTTCCAGGACGTGTTCCTCTTTTCCGACACCATCGACGCCAACATCGCCTTCTATGCGCCGGATGCGGACAGGGAGACCATCCGCCGCGCGGCGCGGCAGGCGCAGGCCAGCCGCTTCATCGAAGGGCTGCCCGAAGGGTACGGCACCATCGTCGGCGAGCAGGGGCTCGGGCTTTCGGGCGGGCAGAAGCAGCGCGTCTCCATCGCGCGGGCGCTCCTCAAAAACGCCCCCGTGCTCGTGCTGGACGACGCCTCCAGCGCCCTCGACGTGACCACCGAACGCAAGCTGATGGCGAGCATCAAAGAGAGCCATCCCGAACATACGCTGCTCATCGCCGCCCACCGTGTTTCCAGCATCGCCGACTGCGACGAGATCTTGTACATGCAGGACGGCGAGATCGTCGAACGCGGCACGCTGCAAGAGCTTTTGGCAAAGAACGGCGTGTTCGCCGAGATCTACCGCATGCAGACGGCGGAATCGGACGAGCCGGACGACTTTGCCGACGCCGCGGGCGCCGTCGCCTGCGGGGAGGTATGACCATGGCACAGCGCAATACATATTTCCAGGACGAAGCGGTCGCACAGAAGGAAAAGATCGACGTCAAAAACTTGCGGCGGCTGATGCGGTACGCGGTGCCGCACAAAAAGCTGTTCATCTTCGTATGCGTACTCATGCTGGTGGCGGTCGTCTCGTCGATGGTGACCCCGCTTCTGCTGCAATACATCGTCGATACCGTGGTGCCGCAGTTCGAGATCGACGGAAAATATACCAAATTCATCACCGTGGTGTGCGGGTTCGTCCTCTGCGGCGTGGCGGAGATCGTCATCACCTTCTATCAGCAGCGCAGCATGGGCAGGGCGGGGCACGGCATCATCGCCGACATCCGCCACGATATCTTTTACCGTCTGCAGGAGCTGTCGTTCGATTATTTCGACAACCGCCCCGCCGGCAAGATCTCCGTGCGCGTCACCCAGTATATCACCGAACTTGCCGACTTTTTCACCAACTACCTGATGAATTTTATCATGAACATCGCCAAGATCGTCGTCGTCACGGTGTTCATGCTGGTGCTCAGCCCCGTGCTGACGGCGGTCGTCTATTCTGCGGTCGTTCCCTTGACGGCGGGGGTCTTCCTCATCCGCCGCGCCATCCGCAAGCTGTTCCGCACCCACCGCGCCAAGGTCTCCAACCGCACCGCCTTCATCGTCGAATCGATCATGGGTGAAAAGGTCATCCAAAATTACAACCGCACCGTCTATAACGAAAAGGTGTACCACGACCTGCAGCAGAGCAGCGCCAAAACGTGGATGAGCATCGTCCGCCGCAACGAGCTGAACTCGCCCGTCGTAGGCCTGTTCTGGAACTATGGCACGGTCATGCTCTACGCCGTCGCCTTCCTGCTCATGCAGACGGGTGCCATGGGCGTCACCACGGGCGTGGTCATCGCCTTTCTCAGCTATATGGGGCTGTTCTCCACCCCGCTGACGCAGCTTTCGCAGATCATCCAGAACCTGGCGCAGGTTTCGGCGAACCTCGAGCGCATCTTCGAGACCATCGACGCTCCCGCGGGCATCGCCGATAAAGAGGGGAATATCGACCTCGGCGACGTGCGCGGCGAGATCGACTTCAACGACGTGACCTTCTCGTACGAAGAGGGGGTGAACATCCTCGAACACTTCGACCTGCACGTTAAGCCGGGCGAGAGCATCGCCCTGGTCGGGCCGACGGGCGCGGGCAAGACGACGGTCATCAACCTTTTGACCCGCTTTTACGACGTCAAAGAGGGGAGCGTCTGCATCGACGGCACCGACGTGCGCGATATCCACCTCAAATCGCTGCGCGGCAAGGTGGGCGTGCTCATGCAGGACCCGTTCATCTTCAAGGGAACGGTGATCGACAATATCCGCTACGGCAGGCCGGACGCGACGGACGAAGAGTGCATCGCCGCCGCAAAGGCCATCTTTGCCGACAAGTGCATCGAGCGGCTGCCGGGCGGTTACTATGAACAGCTCGCCGAGCGGGGCGAAGGGCTCTCTTCCGGCGAAAAACAGCTGATCAGCTTTGCCCGCATCGTGGTCAAAGATCCCGCCGTGGTCATCCTCGACGAGGCGACCAGTTCCATCTCTTCCGACGTGGAAAAGCTCATCCAGGAGGCGCTGCAGGTGCTGCTCAAGGGCAGAACTTCGTTCATCGTCGCGCACAGGCTCTCCACCATCCGCGGCTGCGACCGCATTTTGTTCATTTCCAATAAAGGAATTGCCGAAGAAGGTACACACGAACAGTTGCTAAAACGCCGCGGTTTGTATTATAATCTATACAATAGCATGAAGCAGTAGGAGGTTTGTATGCCGCATATCGAAGTAAAGATGCTCGCAGGCAGGACGGAGGAACAGAAAAAGAAGCTCGCCGCGGCGCTCGTCAAGGCGCTCACGCAGGAGCTGCACTGTTCCGATCATTATGTGACGTGCACGATCGAAGATTACGACGCGCGCGCCTGGCAGGATGTGTTCAAGACGGAGATAGAAGACAAGCCGCAGTCCGTCGTCTATAAAAAGGCGGAATACGACCCGAAAGACCTGCTCTGAGCTTGACGGCCATCCAATGCAAGAGCTGCGGCTTTGCCGCAAAATACGACCATCGGTAGGAGGTAATTATGGCAGAAGAATGTTCGCACGACTGCGGCAGCTGCAATCAGGACTGTTCGCAGCGCGATATGCATAAAAAGCCGCACGAGCTGAGCAATATCAAACATGTGATCGGCATCGTCAGCGGCAAGGGCGGCGTCGGCAAATCGATGACGACGGCGATGCTCTCCGTCATCGCCCGCCGCAACGGCCTGAATACGGCCATCATGGACGCAGACGTCACCGGCCCTTCCATCCCTAAAATGTTCGGCATCACCGAAAAGGCGCTGGGTTCGGATATGGGCATCCTGCCCGTCATGAGCAAGACGGGCATCGAGATCATGTCGATGAACGTGCTGCTGGAAGAGGACACCGAACCCGTCATCTGGCGCGGGCCCGTCATCGCCGGCACGGTGCTGCAATTCTGGACGGACGTCATCTGGAACGACGTCGACTTTATGTTCGTCGATATGCCCCCGGGAACGGGCGACGTGCCGCTGAGCATCTATCAGTCGCTCCCGCTGGACGGCATCATCATCGTCTCCACCCCGCAGGAGCTCGTCTCGATGATCGTGCAGAAGGCGGCGCACATGGCGGAAAAGATGAATATCCCCATCCTCGGCATCGTCGAAAACATGAGCTACGCCGTCTGCCCCGACTGCGGCAGCAAGATCGAGCTGTTCGGCAAGAGCCGTGCCGAAGAGCTGGCGCAGCAGTTCGGCATCGCCAACGTGGCGCGCGTTCCCTTCGATCCGGAGCTTACCAACTGCGCCGACCGCGGCCTGATCGAATTGTTTGAAGGGGAGTATTTAGACAAGCTCTTCCTCGCCGTCGAAGAGGCGGTCAAAGATAAAAAACAGGCATAACAAAGGCAAACACCTCCGCACGCGGAGGTGTTTTTCCGTATCGGGCGGCGGCAACTTCATCGGGAGTATCGATCGAGGTCAATCTGTTTTTGATTTCGTCAATCGAAAACCCCAAAGACTTTAACGATAAAATTTGGTGCAATTTTATAATGTCCTTATCGGTATAAAGCCTGCGCCCGCCTTCACTCACGGCAGAGGGGCAAAATAGTCCCTCTCTGTCGTAGTATTGCAGGGTGCGAACGGTAAACCCATTTTTTTAGCGACTTCGCCAACAGTCATATATCCCTGCGGAATTGCTTTGTAATCAGCCATATCTTTATCACCTCGCCTATATTATAATTCATTACGCGGCGTAACAAGCAAGCACTTTTATATAATTTTTTTCAAAAATTTTTTGAAGCACAAAAAAATTCCCCGTTGCAAACAACGGGGAAATAACTCAATTCAATTCTTTTATCGCCTTTTTAGGAGCGTCGGTGGGTGTGCAATTAGTGTTCGTTTCGGTTATGACGACGCGAACGAGCTTTCCGCAGCGCGGACAGAGAATATCCACGTCAGAGCCACTTTCGCCTTTGCATAATTTATATCCGCATATCGGGCAAGACGCATACATTTTCATAAGCAGTCAACAAGTCGGTTATCTTTGTTAAACCGAACCTTTTGCGGGTTGCCTTCTGCCCGATAAACGGACAAATCAGACAGATTAAAAATTGTCGCCCAAATGGTTTCAAAATTTAATCGTTTTGCGTATTGACACATAAAGCCGCATTTGCCGCTTAAAATTGCTTTTGCGTTGTCAATCGGGTTATCTTTCAAATTCAAAAGCGCATTTTCTGCCGTCGAATACCGCTCTTTTGAAAAGAATGTGTCGCCTTTTCTTGCTTTATGTATAGCCATTTCGGACGATAGCAACTCGTTTACGGTAATTATAAACTTATTGCCGTATTCGTTTACCATAGGGTAGCGTATATGCTTTTGATAGGGATTGCACTCGATAACTACTATATCGCCGCTTTTATCGGCAATCAGTATATTGCAATTTGACGAAACAGGCAAACTTTGTATTACGGCAACGCCTTCTTTTGTCGTTTTGCACTTTTCTAAAAGATAGCGCACCAAAAACACAGAGTTCAGCCCCGCCTTTATTTCTGTAATTTTGGGAATAGCAAAAGTCATTGCCGCGACAAGTCCGTATTCATTGATACCTTCTTCTCCGTTCGTGAAAGATGAGGTGTTCAGAATAAACTTATAACCGCGGTCGGGCTGATATAAAATGCTTTTGCTTATTTTTTTCAAAAACGGCGGTAAATCGTTTGTCCTTGCGTAATACGTTTCTTCTCCACAGGTGAAAGCCAAAGCAGTACAGCCGCGCACTTCCGTACATTCATTTTCGTCTATATCCAAGCAACAGCCCATACACATCAACCACGCTAAAAACTGTTCGTTGGGATAGCCGATAGTATCGGTAATTGCTTTTACTTCTTCATAGGCTTCGGGAAAACACTGTTTTAATAGTTTTCCGCTTTCAATGCCGTAGTTTAACTGAAAATCGTCCAAAACAATGGGAAACTCTGCATTGCATCGCTTAAAAATATTTCCTATCTTTGTGCCGATTTCATAGGGGGAACCTTTTAATCTCCAATGATACATTTTACTTTCCCTCTGTTTGCTTTGGCTGAATGGGCAACCATAATTCGCAAATATAATCGTCGCTCGACGGATCACCGTCAAAGTATCTTTCAATATCGGGAGCATTTGCCCATTCGTAGCCGGAGTTCGGCAACCATTCGCCGTATAGCCGCCTTGTCATATCTTGTACCGAAAATGGTATCTTTCCTTTACACTCAAACACCGCATAAGTACAGTCCGGCACGATAACTTCGACCATATCGGCAGGCGTTTCTTTTTCATAAGCCGTCGCGATGTAATAATCAAGTGCGCTACTATTTATATCGGGGACAACACAGATGCCGAGAACACCGTCAACGCGACCGTCCGAATGACTTTCAGACAGATTGATAGCCATTAACTTGTCAAAATTACCGTTTTTGTACTGTTTGTCCCAAAATTTCGGAATTTCTTTGAACTGTTCAAAATCCTCCATTCTTTCCGTTGACAGTTTATAACCAACTAAACGAAAAGCCTTTTGTTCGACGATACGATATTTCATAACGGTTGCTCCTTTGATACAGATTTGAAATTGTATAGGCGGATAGGCTTTCAGTTGTATGCCTTTTTCCGTCCGTACCTTGCTTGGCGCAACACCGTGTAACTTCTGAAAGGCTCGATTAAAAGCCGTTGGCGAGTCATAACCGTATTTACAGGCAATATCGGCAATTTTCTCGTCAGTATTCTGTAAATCGAAAGCCGCCTTGTCCAAACGCCTGTTGCGGATATATTCGGATAAAGGTATGCCCGACATTACCATAAAGAGTTTTTGAAACTGATATGCTGAATATAACGTGATTTTTGATAATTCATTGCTATCAATTTCGTTATCTAAATTTGCCTCTATGTAAGTTAAAGCCGCATTAAAACGTTCCAAAGCATCCATTTCAACACCTCATAGATAGTATAACATAATATAAAATTTTGCGCCTCTCTTTTTCATACATTCTAATGAGAGATAAAAAATTGCCCCGTTGCAAACAACGGGGAAAAATCAATTAACTCTTTTGCCGCCTTTTTAGGGGCGTCGGTGGGGGTGCAATTAGTGTAGTTGTGTCAAGTAGAACTACACTTTATATTGTCTTTCGCCTTTGGGGTGTATCGGAAAATCGGTCGCCGTCAAGGGGAAAAATTATCGCTGAAAATTTGTAAAGCCGGGCAGGTAACTGCTCGGCTTTTTCTGTATTACTCCAACGCAATATTTTTTCGGGCTGGCGCCCCTGACGCCCTTGACGGCTCTCTCTTTTCCGATTTCTCCTTTGTGTTGTCGAAAGACAAATCCCAGACAAGGAGGAAAAAGCTATGCTTTGCCGTCCACGGAAAACTCCCTTCTGTATCCCGTAGGCATACACGGAATGTCCCGATACAGACAGTGAGCAAATACATGGGACACAGCGATTCGACCGTCACTTTGAAAGTGTACAGCCACTTTATCCATGATACGCAGGGCATCGCGGTAAACGCTTTGAACCGCCTGACAGAATAAATATCCACGTGCAAAGCACGTGGTATTTCATTTTCGGGCATAGCCCTAAA
>ERZ1643247.300-NODE-300-length-61525-cov-14.546527_pt1 | contig 61525 bp, 42 predicted proteins | sample MGYA00579264_ERZ1643247 | MGnify/ENA primary metagenome ERZ1643247 (study PRJEB29033, sample SAMEA4952262) | chicken gut metagenome | biome: Broiler Chicken; feature: Gastrointestinal Tract; material: Caecum | place: Ireland | collected 2018 | study: Broiler... | reverse complement strand
AGAAATTTTCAAGGGTTGTTGTCTATTGTTCAGTTATCAAGGTTCCTGTCGTTCTTTTCAAGCGACAGCTTTAATATTTTATCAAAGCATTTTTCGTTTGTCAAGAACTTTTTTATTTTTTCTGTTTTTTGCTTTCCCTCACGGGTCAGCTTAGATATATTACCATTTTTACCAAGTGTTTGTCAACACCTTTTTACAACTTTTTCAAATTTAATTTCCGGCACTATATCTGGTGTTTTTACATGATATTATCCACAATTTAACTTTTTAGATACAAAAACTACCGGAAATCTCCAGTAGTTTTTGTGATAATATCAAACGGAGAAAGAGGGATTTGAACCCTCGCGCCGGTTTCCCGACCTACACCCTTAGCAGGGGCGCCTCTTCAGCCTCTTGAGTATTTCTCCTGATTCTGAACGAGACCGCAGCACTGAACTGCAGCAATTATTCAGTTTTGCACTAACAGTGCGAAGATTATTATACTAAACACACTTTCTAATGTCAACGGGATTTTCAAAAAAATCGCAAAAACAAGAACTCTGTACCGTTTTTATCATATGTTGGCATCAATCACATTCTGTATACGTTCTTCCACGAGCGCGGCAATCTCCGTTGTCTTCATATCTTTATAGTCATCATATAAAAGCGGCTCTAAAAAATACACCTGAACTGTCACCGGCTTTATCGTATTAGTATCGAAGGGCTTAAAGGAATCAATCAGAGCAACCGGTACGATCGGGCAGCGGGCTTTTGTCGCCGCCTTAAAGCTTCCGCCTTTAAATGTACCCACACGGTTCCCATTCTTCGACCGCGTCCCCTCTGCAAAGATTAGATAATTCCTCCCTTTCTGTACTTCCTTCGTCACGCTGACAATAACCCGCATTGCCTGACGCACATCTTCCCGGTCAAGCATAAATGCTTTCATACATGCGAAAATCTGCTTCAAAAACGGTATTTTGGCAATCTCTTTTTTTGCCACAACAGAAAAGGGACGCGGGCTTGCTTCTATAATAGCAAGCACATCATAGAGTCCCTGGTGATTTGGGAAAAACATAAACCCGTCTTTATCCGGTATATTCTCCGCTCCATGAACATCTATATGCACATTGCCTCCTCTGTTTGCCCGAAAATCAATCCACCGGAGGAACGCATACATATCCTCTTCTGTATATTTATCTACATGAGCCGCCCTGTAACACAGCCGGATCCATCCATATGGCACCAGATAAAGATTCCTCAGCACCATCATTAAAATACGCTTCACTATTCTTCATCCTCCGTCCGTCTGTATTCTTCTGCCGCAGTCTCATAAAGATTGCTTCCCTGGCTGTCGATTACCACGATTGCCGGGAAATCCTCAATCTCCAGCCTGCGGATCGCCTCCGTTCCCAAATCGTCATACGCGATCACTTCAGATGAAGTAATACATTTAGATAAAAGGGCGCCGGCGCCGCCCACTGCCGCGAAATATACAGCTTGATTCCTGACGACAGCATCAATCACTTCCGGACTCCGCTTTCCTTTCCCGATCATTGCCCCCATCCCCAGGTCCAGCAGCCGTGGAGTATACTTATCCATACGGCTTGCAGTTGTAGGACCGGCAGAACCGATGGGACGTCCCTCTCTCGCCGGAGACGGTCCCATATAATAGATGACCTGTCCGTTTATATCAAACGGTAATTCTCCGCCTTTTCGGATTGTTTCGTCCAATCTCTTATGTGCTGCATCTCTCGCTGTATAAACAGTACCTGTCAAATATACATAATCACCAGAACGCAATGTTTTTGCCGTCTCCTTATCCATAGGTACTCTGATATGCTTATCCATGAAAATATCCTTTCTGTCAAAAATTTCCCGAGTATTTGGGAGGCTCCCATCCTCCGGCCGCAACCGCGCTAAATCGTACGCGTGATGTGCCGATTCACATGACAGCAAATGTTTACCGCCACCGGAAGCCCGGCAATGTGCGTAGGATACGTATTAATATTCACAGCTAAAGCTGTTGTCGTACCGCCCAAACCGCCGGGGCCGATTCCCAGCCCATTGATCTTATCCAGAAGCTCTTCTTCCATCTCTTTTACATACGGCACCGGAGAACAGCTCCCCACATCTCTCGTCAGAGCCTCTTTCGCCATGAGAGCACATTTCTCAAATGTACCGCCAATCCCCACTCCAACCACCATAGGCGGGCACGCATTCGGCCCCGCATCCTTAACAGCGGTGAGCACCGCGTTTTTCACGCCTTCGATTCCTTCTGCCGGTTTGAGCATAAAAATGCGGCTCATATTCTCACTGCCAAACCCCTTTGGCGCGACAGTAACTTTTATCTGGCTTCCAGGCACAATCTTCGTATGGATAACAGCCGGCGTATTATCTTTTGTATTTTCACGGATCAGCGGGTCTTTAACTACAGATTTTCGCAAGAAGCCTTCCACATATCCCCTCCTGACGCCTTCATTCACTGCATCTTCCAGGCTTCCGCCTTTCAGATGGACATCCTGTCCCGCCTCAATGAACACAACCGCCATCCCCGTATCCTGACAGATAGGTATCATCTCTTCAGCCGCGATCTCAAGGTTTTCTTCCAGCTGCCCCAGGATCTGCCTGCCCAGGGGAGATTTCTCCGAAGCCGCAGCCCGGCTCAATGCCCGCCCCATATCAGGCGCAAGAAAATGATTTGCCTCAATACACATTTCCCTGATATTTTCCGTAATCTCTTCTACTTCTACTGTCCGTATCATAATTCAATCTCAATCTTTCTGTTCGTTCTATTGTATTTATGATATTTCACCCCGGCAGCGTCCATCATTCTCTTGGATGCAATAACGCTCGGCGTATCCGCATATTTATCGCTGTCATAGATAACCTCCCGGATTCCGGCCTGGATGATCGCTTTGGCGCATTCATTGCACGGGAAAAGAGAGACATAAAGCTTCGCGCCCGCAAGGCTTCCGCCGCTGTAATTCAAAATAGCGTTAAGCTCGCTGTGAGTTGAGTAGACATATTTGGTCTCCAACGGATCCTCCCCGTCTCTTGCCCACGGAAACTCATCGTCCGAGCAGCCGATCGGAAAACCATTATATCCCATTGACAGAATTTTGTTATCCTGGCTGACAATACAGCACCCAACCTGTGTATTCGGATCCTTCGAACGCATCCCCGAAAGCATTGCCACCCCCATAAAATACTCATCCCACGTTAAATAATCCGCTCTTTTCTCTGTCATTTCCGCCATCGCTTCCATCTCCTTTGTTTATTTAGTCCCAAAGATACGGTCCCCGGCATCTCCCAGCCCGGGCACGATATAGCCGTGATCATTCAGTCTTTCATCCAGCGCTCCGATATAAATGTCCACATCCGGGTGTTCTTCCTGCATACGTTTCAATCCTTCCGGCGCAGCTATGATACACAGAAACCGGATATTTTTCACTCCTTTTTCTTTCAGCATGCGGATTGCGGCAACGCTGGATCCGCCTGTCGCCAGCATAGGATCCACCACGAATACCTCTCTCTCGCTGCAGTCTGCCGGAAGCTTGCAGTAATACTCTACCGGTTCCAGTGTTTCAGGATCGCGGTACAGACCGATATGTCCGACTTTCGCCGCAGGTATTAAGGAAAGCATCCCATCGACCATCCCCACTCCTGCGCGCAGGATCGGCACAATAGCAAGCTTCTTCCCAGCCAGTTCCTTCCCCGTCATCTCAGCGATCGGAGTCTTGATCTTCACATCTCTCAACTTCAGATCCCTCGTAGCTTCATAGCACATAAGCTGAGCGATTTCCCCGATCATCTCACGGAATTCTTTCGTGCCCACACTCTCCTGTCTGATATAGCTGATCTTATGCGCGATCAACGGGTGATCCATAATCGTTACTTTTCCTGTCATCTTTCTTCCTCCACAAGTGAATCTAATTTTTCTGCCAGCTTCTTAATCAGCCCGCGTAAAACCTCAAAACATTCTCCGTATGCAGTCAATGGCTGTCCGTACGGATCCGGTATCTTCGTATCGTCTCCAACAAATTCATTCAAAGTATATACATTATATTCTGATCCATATTCTGCCAGGATCTTATGTTTCTGAGACTCTTCAATAGTAAGTACCAATGTATCTTCCTGCAGGTTTTCCTCATCAAACTGCCGCGACACATGATCGCCCAGTGTCATCCGGGCACTCTTCATAATCGCCTCAGCCTTCTGATTTGCCGGTTCAGGGAACAATACAACCAGACCTCCGGAATCCACCACATACTCCTGCTTCAGCTCATACTGCCTGAGGATTTCTGCCGCCATGGGAGCCCTGGCAGAATCTGTCCTGCTCACAAAGGTAACACGGCGATATTTCTGCTGCTTCACGACTGCCGCTGCAGATATCCTCAGATGCCCCGCCGCTTTTTCCAGCCGGTTCATAATTGCTTTCCCCATCCCCTGCACAGCAAAAGACTCGCTGTAAATCAACTCCACATCTTCTTCATCAAATTCCCGCAGCACACGGTACAAGCTCCGCGCGATCGTCTTTTCATTTTCCCTTGTTCCGATATTCTTTATAACTCCATATTTATAGAAGGGAAGCGTCTCGGTCGTAGCGATCACTCCAACGCGCCGCCCCTCTCTGTGAGCCGCATAAACAAGCTGTCTTATCGCCAGTATCTCTTCCCGGAGATCGCCTTCCACAATAAGCAATTTCGCTTTCGGCGCGTAATGGCGGTATTTCATACCCGGAGCTTTCGGTGGTTTTTTGCTCTCATTGCCCAGCAGAGTCTCATCCACACTGATTTCACCGATCAGCTCCTCGAACATCTCAGCAGTTATCGCTCCCGGCCGCAGGATCATAGGCGGATTAACCGTCATATCGAGAATCGTGGATTCCAGCCCTATGTCCACCGCACCGCCATCGAGGATCATGTCGATCTTCCCGTCCAGATCCTCTGCCACATGTTTCGCCGTCGTCGGGCTGGGACGCCCGGAAGTATTTGCACTTGGAGCCGATACGAACCCGCCCGCTGCCCGGATCAGCTCCTGAGCCACCGGGTCCGAGGGCATCCTTACCGCCACTGTGTCAAGCCCTCCTGTTGTTCCGTAAGGGACGGCTGCGCTCTTCTCAAAGATCATCGTAAGGGGTCCCGGCCAGAAATGAGCAGCAAGAATATCTGTCTCCGCCGGAATATTTACCGCAATCTTCTTTAAATCTTCATATTCTGCGATATGCACGATCAGGGGATTATCTGATGGCCGGCCCTTCGCCGCATAAGTTTTTAACGCCGCCTCCTCCTTGAGGGCATCCGCACCCAGGCCATAGACAGTCTCTGTGGGAAAGGCGACAAGCCCTCCCCCTTTGAGGATATCTCCCGCTTCCTTTATGATCGTTTGATCTATTTGGTTTTTATCTATTTTTTTTATCTTTGTCTCCATAAATTTTATTATATCATTATTCCCATTAAAAAAAAACTCTTTTATACGCCCTTCACCTATCTCTAAGTCCATACTGCGCCTTATATCCCCGCTTTACTCATCCATCTCCAAATACCGCAGGATCCCCTTAACAACCGCCTCCGCCAGCTCCTGCTGATATTCCCCGTCCGCCAGCTTATCCGCCTCTTCATAATTACTTAAATATCCGCATTCAGCAATCACCACCGGTACTTCTGTCTTTTTCAGTATATAATAAGTATTGTTTCCTTTTGCCTGCTTTGTATTTTCCGGATCCATCTCTTGCAGCGCCTCCTGAATCAGCTCCGCCGCGCGCTTACTCTGCTCGGAATCGGTATAATAGAATACCTGGGCCCCGCTCACCGACTCCTCATGATAGCTGTTCTGATGGATACTGACAACAAGATCCGGTTTTTCTTTATTCACAAGAGCTGTACGGGCTTTCAGATCCTCCACTTGATTTTCCGCGAGACGTTCATCCTCAGTTCTTGTCATTTTTACCTTGACCCCTTGTTCTTTTAATAATTTTTGAATTTTCAAAGAAATATTTAAGTTTATTTCTTTTTCTTCTTTTCCGTTAACACCCACTTTTCCTGCATCCAGGCCGCCATGCCCAGGATCTATTATGATCAAATAGTTTTCTCCGCCCGCCGCTTCGCCCGAAGTTTCCCGCGCGTCAGCAAACCCTTCTCTCAATAATCCGGCACCTGCCTGGCACAGAAAGATCAAGCCGGCAAGCATTGCTAACGCCCCTATTGTACCGATTTTTTTAAGCATAAAAACATCCCCCTTTCACATATATCAATGTATATGCAAAAAGAGGATGTCTCTTTCTATGCCATATGCGTTTTGACAAGCTTCTGCCGTTGTTTTCCGCTTAGTTCACATACTGAAGGATCAGATCCCACACACTGGAATTCTCCATGCCCAGGCTCCACTCCGCCACACCGGCAAGATCATTTGCTTTGATGACCTTCAGCTTCTCCTCCAGAGACTGTTCATCTTCCAGCCATATCTTATAGACACCTCCGTCGGCCTCCCACTGTGCATAATTCTGTTTTGCCGTGTCATCCCATTCAGCCTGCACCCCGGCTCCTGCCACGACCGATGCCGCATCATCCATACCATATGCATAACTCGTAACTTTATTCGGATACGATGCCGCTTCTGTTCCCGCTTCCGCCGCCAGCTCGTCCTCTGTCTTCGGTGTTTCAAACCATAAGCGGGTAAAGAACGGAACGCCCGCCACCAGCTTCTCAGCCGGTACCGATTTCAACGCTTCCGTAATCCCATCTTCAAGATAACCGATAGACGCCACAGAGCCGGCCTCATACGAGCCGTCAGTATGCTCGTCATATCCCATAATTATCACATAGTCTGCAACCGCGCCCTGTTCTTCTATATCGTAATGTTCATTGTATGGCTGGGGCACATAGTTATCCACCGAAAATACCAGCCCGTTCTGTCTGCATTTGACAGACAGCTCACGCACAAACTGGACATAATGCTCGCCGCATTCCGTAGAAATAAGTTCAAAATCCAGATTAATTCCGTCCACTCCGGACTGGAGTGCCTCAGCGATCACCTGGTTAATGACCTTTGTCCTTTTTGATGTATAACTCAGCACTTCATAAGTTTCATCATATGAATTAATGCCTCCGTGGAAATCCCTCAAAACTGCCCATACTTCAAGATTAGACTGATGCGCGTAATTTACATAATCCGGATCTGCGAGGGAAGCCACATTTCCTTCAGTATCACTTAAACTGAACCATGTCGGCGCTATAGTCGTAAGCCCCTTCGTTCCTGCAATCGTCTCCAATATATAGCTGTTAGCATCTGCATTGGATACATTGTGCCATGCCATATTGATAGTATAATCTTTGGTAATATTTGTATAAACAGGCTCTTCAAACTCTCTGGATGTGGTTTCTGCCGCAATATCCCTGAGATCTCCCGTGCGGACATATCCGACAAATCCATCCTCCGTCCCGACCTTCATCCAGTCTTCTTCATCTTCCAGCACAGTCACTTTATCAGATTTTTTCACATCTGTCAGGATCGGACTCTTTACGCCGCCCTGATATCTCACCTGCGTGTCGCGCTTAATACTGGCGGTCTGAGTCTCTCCCCACTCACATGTGATGACAGCCCTTTTTACAGGGTCATCATAAACCGCATATTCCATATTTGTGTACGCCTGAATAAACGGAAGTGCAATATACGCTGTCCTGCCTTCTGTTTTCAGGATCACATACTCTTCGCTCTTCTGTTCCGTTATATCCGTGTATTCTTTGCTTCCCACTTCCACCGATACACTGCCTCCCGGCAAGGTATACAGCAGGACATTCTCATTCGGATCCCAATAAAACCGCTTATTGATTCTGTCACGGACAACGGAGTATTCAATATAATACTGTCCGTCGATCACCTTTCCCGGCGATGGCTCTTCAGAAGCCCCACCCTCCGTTGCCGGCGTATCTCTTCTGATCACTTGATTGTTTATTATCACAGCAACATCGTCTTCCGCATCCAGCTCATAATATTGGTTCAGATCAGCTCTCTCATTTGATGGGCCGTATTTTTTCCAGAATACGAAACCTCCTGCCGCCGCTATGATCAGCACAATAAAGATCAGCCAGCGTATGACCGCATTGCGGCGTCTCCTCCTGGCTCTGCTGCTCCGCCTGACAGGGCGTCTGCCCGAGCCTCGACTGCTGCTTTCCGGTCTCTGGGCATTTCTTCCAGGGCGCCTTCCCCGCGTACTGCCTGCGCCGGTCCGCCCCGGAACTGCGCTCCTTCTTCCTCTTTCGTCCATGCCGCACCTCCTATCAGGAATCATTATAACATATTTTCATTATACGTCATTAATAATTTACCTGTTTCAGGAGATTTTAAACACTGCTTGAATCCACGTATATAACAGCCCGTCCGGCATCAAGGGGTATTTTCTGCCCGGCTGTGCTCATTAATATCTGTAAACCTGAGCGCTTCGATACATCCGTCCCGGCCAATATCATAATCGCGCATATATGTACCTTCCTCTTTTGTCATATGGGCAGTCACGATTTGGAGGGCGCTGGCATGATATCCGTCAATCGAGATGTCAATTCCTCTCTTCTCATACCCCTCCAATTCTGCAAACATATCCATATAAACCGTTTCATCCATTTTCATTCGGCGTATACTCCTTTCCTCTGCGGATCTTGATAAATAGTGTATATACCCCGCCCGCATCACCACAAAGAGGCTCTCGTGACATACTCCCGGTCCGGCGGCGGGACAAAAGACAGTTTGATCCACAGCGGTGTCTCCTTTCCTCTGCTTCTCTCCTTTCGCGTTTTATTTACTTATCAGGGATACCATCTTTTGTAAGTGCCATTATATGGCTGCTTTTCCCGGTTTTCAATGTGTTTTTTGTTCATAACCCCTGTGGATTCGTTGATAACTCGCACTGCATAATTTTATCTTTACATCTTTTCGATTTTTGTTTATACTAATGATGAGAATATGTATCCAAATTTATTTTGCGTGCATATTATCATATATAGTATAAGGATGTGATTGTATGAAGATTGAGAAACTCAATGAAAATCAGATTCGTTGTACGCTGACACATGCTGATCTTGCAGCCCGCCATCTGAAGTTGAGCGAGCTGGCATATGGAACTGAGAAAGCAAAATCTTTATTTCGCGATATGATGCAGCAGGCATCCTTTGATTTTGGATTTGAAGCGGAGAATATTCCCCTGATGATAGAGGCAATCCCTTCTTCTGCAGATTCGATCGTCCTGATCATTACAAAAGTCGAGGATCCGGAAGAACTGGATACACGATTTTCAAAATTTACCCCGTCCGGAGACGCAGAACCTCTAAATCTGGAGACTCTGGAGAAACTTCAGGGCGCGGATGAATTCCTCAACCTGCTGAACAAGGTAAAGGAAGCAGCTGCAGGGACACGTATCTCCGAGCCGGCAGCAGCTCCTCCTGCATTTACAGTACGCCTCTTTTCTTTTGAGACTCTTGACAGCGTGATCCGGGCTTCCCGCCTGCTCGCTCCGGTATACAGAGGCGCCAATACATTATACAAGGATGAAAGCACCGGAATGTATATACTGGCTCTGGCGCCATCGGATCATTCCGCTAATGAATTTAACAAGATATGCAACATGCTTTCCGAATACAGTTCACCCGAAAAGGCAGAACCTTCTATCCTTGCTTTTTTGGAAGAGCATTGCGACATCATCGTATCAGCAGACGCCGTACAAAAATTATCCGCTTTATAAAAACGGATATAAGAATCCCCCGGACAGCCTGATTTTATAATCAGACCGCCGGGAGATTCTTTTTTTAATATCCTGCATTAATTCTTCCAGATATTACTTACCTGCGGCCGTCATAGCCGCATTGATTTTTTCAACCAGAAGCGTGCTGTCAATTCCATGCACCATCGCCGCCTCCTCAAGCGTCTCCATCTGGGAAGCCGGGCATCCAAGGCAGTGCATTCCGATCTCCATCAAAATCGGTGCAGACTCCGGAAAGATATTGAGAAGTTCTCCGATTTTTGTATCTTTAGAAATCTGAGCCATTTCTATTTCCTCCTTTATAAATAAATGATAATTTTCAGTGGTTATTATTATAAGCCCTGCCAATTAAATTATCAACAATGTTTTTTCTTTTATACAGAGGATCCCAACACATTCTTTTCTGAATTTTCAGAATTGTTCTCTCGTATTTTTTCGTTTTTTTGAATACTCAAAAGTCAATAATGAATCCGATTTTTTTCGACAATTTTACAATTTCATAACAACTCACCAAAACGTCCGTTCTTTTTTTCTCCCTGAGTAATTCACCAAAAACACATGTTTTTGTGTGGATAATGTGGATAACTTTGCGAAAATCCTTACTTTTTCCACGTTTTTCGTGGTTTGTGATGTGGATAAGTTGAAAACTCCATTTCATTTAATTTCGACGCTTTTTTACAAATAAAAACATTTTTGTGCACTTTGCTTATTTGTACGCTCTTTATGTCGAAAAGAGGAGCTGTACTCTTCATCTGAAGTACAGCCCCTCTTTTCCATTTAATTCCAGTTTCTTACAAAACACGTCTTACAGCAATGATATTTGTATATGTGGCGCTGCATATCCCGATACCATCTGCTTCATTCATAGCATTGACGATCGTGCCGTCTCCCATATACAGTCCTACATGCCCGTCATAAAGGATCAGGTCTCCGGGAAGCGCCTCCTCATAGCTGACTGCATATCCCGAGTTTACCATCTCATAGGTAGTCCTCGGCAGGCTCACGCCGAAATGCGCATAAACCGACTGGACGAAGCCGGAACAATCAGCACCGTCAGTTAAACTTGTCCCGCCCCATACGTACGGATTCCCGATAAACTGACATGCATAGTCAACAACCGCCTGCCCCGTAATACTGCCACCCGGAACAGTGCTCCCTGCGGCGCCTGTTTCTGCCGTCTGGCCCCCTTCCGCTCTGCGGGCTTCCTCTGCCAGTCTCGCCTCTTCCTCCTCTTTCGTCTCCCCATAGGAGTAAGAAGTCTCCTCTGTCACATAGTTTCCTGACACCCAGCCGTCAATCTCCCCGACTTTGACCGGATACCAGCCGTCCACCGGCTCTCCGTTTACTTCGTATGTCTCCCCCAGACTGACCTGCGTCAGGATATCCGCTCCTGTCCCCTGTCCGTCTCTGACGTTCAGTACATACGCCGTAACCGTGACCGTATGGTCCTCAAACTCTTTCGCCCGCTGCGAAGCCTTCTCGCCGGTGATCAGAGAATCAGACGGTACATATCCCTCTGCAGACCCTGATCTTATCTTCGTCCAGCCATCCAGATATTCCAGCACCTGAGCCGCCGAATCCTGATAGAGTTTCCCGACCCAGTCGCTGTTTTCATCCGGGGCACTTCTGATATAGGTATAATCTCCAGTATCAGAAAATGCCATATTCAAATACTCTCCCTCTTCTGTTGGCACCAGATAGAGATTGATATTCTCCTTCACCTCTGTTTCATAACACTTTTCCAGTACCGATTCGATCCCAGATGCCTGCACAAAAGGCTGTTCCCCGGTCTTCCCGGCAGCCGATACATCAAGCACCCTCCCCGGGATCAGGATCATCCCTGCCACAGCAGAAAGGATCACCTTTTGCTTAATGTGTGTCTTATCCATATAAAACCTCCTTCATTTCATGTCTTTATCTTTTGTAGGAAGTTCTAAATGTTACACATTTGTTAAATTTGTTACAGTAGCATTATATCAGCAGAGTCATACCTTGTCAACCGATTTTCCAAGCTTTTCTCTTACATCGGTCGACATATAAAGTGTATTAATACCGCAGTGTTCTTTCGTTTCACACATATTTGTTAATTATTTTGTAATATATTAGCGAAAATATACATTGTATCTTCCTATTAATAATACTGCAGCGCTGTAAGCCGATATAAATTTATATATCTTTTTTCAAATAAGTATTGACAAAATCAAAATAGTATATTATATTCTAATTACAGTAATCGTTATCGTTATTATTTTGATATCGGTTCTCATTTAGAAATGAAAGGGGGATTCCCATTGGCAGCTTTGAAATACAGTAGGCAACGAGAATCCATCAAACATTACCTTATGACAACCAAAGAGCATCCTACCGCTGACACGGTTTATATGCATGTGAAGAAAGATTTCCCCAATATCAGTCTGGGTACTGTATACCGAAATCTGAATCTTCTCACAGACATCGGAGAAGCGATTAAGATCTCCACACCAAATGGCGGAGACAGGTTTGACGGAAGGCTCGAACCGCACAATCACTTTTTGTGCACGAAGTGCGGACGGTTACTGGATCTGGATCTGGACATGCACAGTATTGAAGAGGTCAACCGCCTCGCAGCGGAAAACTTTGACGGTATCATTACCTCCAGTTCCACGTTGTTTTACGGAGAATGCAGTGACTGCATTAAAAAGTCATAAAAATATATTTTTTAAAGAAAAGGAGACAAAGATCATGAAAAAATGGGTATGTACAGTATGTGGTTATGTTTACGAAGGAGAAGCTGCTCCGGCTGAATGTCCGGTATGCCATGCTCCGGCTGAGAAATTCCAGGAGCAGTCCGGCGAGATGACATGGGCTGCTGAGCACGTTGTAGGTGTTGCACAGGGCGTAAGCGAGGACATCCTTGCTGATCTGAGAGCAAACTTCGAGGGTGAGTGCTCTGAAGTAGGTATGTATCTTGCTATGGCAAGAGTTGCACATAGAGAAGGCTATCCGGAGATCGGTCTGTACTGGGAGAAAGCTGCTTACGAAGAGGCAGAGCATGCCGCTAAATTTGCAGAGCTTCTCGGCGAAGTCGTTACAGACAGCACAAAGAAGAACCTTGAGATGCGTGTGGAAGCTGAGAACGGTGCTACAGCCGGTAAGTTTGACCTTGCAAAACGTGCAAAAGCTGCAAATCTTGACGCAATTCATGACACAGTTCATGAGATGGCAAGAGATGAGGCTCGCCACGGCAAAGCATTCGCAGGACTTCTGAAGAGGTACTTCGGCTAATCACTGCATGCTTAAACATTTGAAATACTGATACAAAAAGGCTGTTCCTGATAATTTCATAATTGTGTGGGAACAGCCTTTTTCACACTTTTCAGGCATTTGTAATGAATTCAAAAAACAGGAGGATCCTACTATGTCAAAATACGAGGGAACAAAAACAGAAAAAAACCTGATGGAAGCATTTTCCGGCGAGTCACAGGCACGCAATAAATATACCTATTACGCTTCCGCCGCAAGAAAAGCCGGATTCGTACAGATGGCAAATATCTTTGAGGAAACTGCAAACCAGGAAAAAGAGCACGCCAAAATGTGGTTTAAAGAATTCCACGGCATTGGGAATGTAGAAGAAAATCTGGCCGATGCGGCTGCCGGCGAGAACTATGAGTGGACAGACATGTATAAGAGGATGGCTGAGGAAGCCGAGACAGAAGGATTCCCGGAACTTGCCGCAAAATTCCGCGGTGTAGCTCAGGTAGAAGCAGCGCATGAGAAACGCTATCAGAGACTTCTCGACCACTACCGCCAGGGAAAAACATTCAAAGACGAAGCTCCTCTCGGCTGGAAATGTAATAACTGCGGATATATCTATGAGGGAGCGGAAGCTCCGGAAATCTGCCCTGTATGCGCGCACCCGAAGGCTTATTTCGAAAGAAAAGCTGAAAATTACTAAAGATCATACTCTCCTGTATAGATTATACTGTACGGAAATAATGAATCCGGGGGATATGCGGAACGCTTCTGCTGACCGCATATTCCCCGGATCCTGTATTCTTTAACAGCTTGTACAGCACCATGACTGATCATTCCAAGATTAACTCCTATAAATTTTCGTGTTTCTCCCGCCGTATAATCTCTTCTTTTTTTCGCCGTGTCATGTGCTTGATCGCCCATTCACGGCTCATAGCTTCCTCCTTTGTATCAAACTCCTCATAGTATGCCAGCACCACTGGCCTGCGGGCTCTGGTATACTTTGCCCCCCTGCCTTCATTATGGTCTTTTATACGCTTTTTAAGATCATTTGTCCAGCCAGTGTACAAAGTCCCGTCGCTGCAACGGACTATATATGTATAATTCATACAGACTGCCTCTCCTTTTTCTATCTCCCTCTATTTTACACAAATACCGCCAATTTGTAATTATTAAACCATAAAATCCTGCAAATACCGAAAGGCAGGCGGAAATACGATCCGCCTGCCTTCCGGCACTATTCCTCTTCCATTTTCATCGCTGTTTAATTTTATTCCATAAAATTCATAGGATCTACCGGCTCCCCATCCTTAAGGATTTCAAAATACAGATTCGGTCCTTCTACACTATAGTATTTGGTTGGTTCATTAAGGGTTCCGATCATTTCTCCCGCATTGACGTAATCCCCTGTCGAGAGCGGCACATCTGTAAGCTGTCCGTATACTGCGGTATAACCATTTCCCATATCCAGGCTGACCGTTGTCCCCGTCTGGGCTGTCTCCTCGATATTTGTCACGATCCCTGCGGCGGAAGCAGTAATTGTCTCGCCCACTTCACCTCCGATGATCATCGCCGGATTGTATTTATACTGCTCCAGTGTCTGGAAAAACACAGTCTGATCCATACTGTAACCCATGATCACTGCCCCGCTGGCAGGCCATGTAAGGACACTGTCCTCAGAAAACCACACACCTGATGTATCTGCCCCCGATGTTTCCGCGCCGCCTGCGCTCCCACTGTCAGCGCTGTCCTGCCCGTCCGTTGTACCGTAGGCGGCATCGTCAGCTGTCTCTGTTCCATCCTGCTTATCTTCTGCTTCCGGAAGAACGATATCATCTGCTGTTGTCTCCTCTGTCTTATCCTCTGTAAGTTCGTCTGCCTGTTTTTCAGCTTTCGCCATCTGTTCGTCAATGTCCTTCTGATAGTTATTAAAAGTATATACCCCTACCAGTGCAATGACCGCGACAAAACAGATCACAATGCCTACCGCAGCGCCTCTTCCCTTTAAGAAAGATGGTCTTTCATTCTTATTCATAGTCATCACCTCTGGCTATATTTTTGCCAGAAAATGTCCGTATTATTCTGTGCATTGAAAAAGTTCTTTCATGGAATGCCCTTTTTATCCTCCGGCAAGCCCGTATTTCAGAACAGCTCCGTCTCCTGTATATCCTTCCTGAGCTCAGTGCCCTCAAAGAAAAACGAAAGTATCTCCTCATATGTGCTCCCGTCTTCATCCATCTTTTCCGCTGTCCACAGGCTCATGCCAAGTCCATGACCATTTCCGGCAGTCGTGATTTTGATACCGCTCCCGGCTTTTCCTTCCCGGAGCTCACTGAAAGAAAAACAACTGGACGGGAGGTCCAGAGCATCTCTGAACTGATCTCCCGTACAGACAGTATCCCCGATCCGAAGCCGGCTGACATATCCTGCAGAATCATATTCCTGGATCTCAAAATCGGCGAACGTATATCCTTTTTCCGCCTGCTCCCCGTCATCAGCCGCCACAAGGAAATCACGGCACGCCGCCTGTATCTCCTCATACGAGAATGTAAATACCTGGATCTCATTATCAGCCTCCTTATCGTCAGGACATTCCCTGACCGCCACATAAGGGAACTCCTCCGTTCCCATAACTTCCGCCGCACTCCTGGTCATTCCGCTGCTGGACTGATGGAATGGCGTCCAGGCATATCCATCCCCATACATAAGCACCGTGTCATCTGTCTGTTCCACGGCTCGTATGTATTTATTGTAATAATCCAAAGCTTTTTCCTGTCCCCACTGCTTTTTCATCTCCTCAAGCGTCATGCGCTCCAGGGTAAGTATTTTATCCCCGGAGCTTTCCAACTCCCGGTATATCTGCGTCCTGATAACTACCGCCTGTGCTTTCATCGCCTCTTCACCGAAATCTTCCGGCACTTCTTTTGCCAGAATCCCTGCGAGGCAGTCTGTCCATCCTATCTCTGCAATACCGTCTGCTTCCTCTGTGTCCGGAACGTTTACCTTTACATAGAATACGCTGCCCTCTCCCGACGCGGCGTCCGCCCCGTTCACAAAAACAGATATGATATATGGAAGCAGGATAATGATCACGAGGAATGCAGCCGCAGATTTCATTTTCTGCTCAATAGTATATCGATCCATAAAAAACAGCCCTCCATACTTTATTGTATGAAGAGCTGTCCTTTGTCATTCTATTTATGGATCTCGTCCGTACTCTGATCTCCAGTTGATGAAGGTTCTGAGAGCGGCATCTCCTCTTTCTCCGGTACCGGTTTCTCAGAGGAGACCGGCTCCGCCGGCTGCCCCGGCGTTACAGGTGTCCCCATTCCTCCCGGAGTGATCGGAGTGATCGGGACCGGAGGAGGTGTGATCTTCGGTTCCATTCCCGGATTGAATTCTCTGTTCCGCATCACGAAGAAACAGAAAGCCTGATAAAGCGGCACTGCTATCGCCAATACCGCATGCACGGTCGCCATGTTCTCCGAAGTAAATCTCTCCAGTATCTGCTTATTGATCAATACAGTAAGCACCATCTGGGCAGCGCCGAGCGCGATGACTGCAACGATCAGCAGCATATAGAGCAGGATGCTGAGCACCGCCGCGATTCCCAGACCTCCAATGCCTGCTATCTGAGCGGCTGCGCCAAAGCCTGCGACAAACATAATGATAACTATGAATATTCCGGCCAGAACACTGGATATGATCGGAATGACCAGATTCCAGATCCCCGGATTCTTAACCACCTTATTTTTCAGCCTGATCTCTCCGGCAAGCTCGCCCTGAAAATAATCTCTTGCATAGGGAATGAACGCCAGCCACGGATATTCTTTCCCCATCCGTTTTCCGATGGTATACAGCCCGATCGAATGGAAAATATAGCTTACCAGCGCAAAGATCAGCACCAGCGTGAGAATGATCAGGTACACTGACATGATCACGCCAAACACACCGTCCATGCCGCTGCCGGCCGGATAATCATATTCATACGTATATCGATAGCCATGATCCATTTATAACCGCCTCCTGTTTAGTCGTCCTGTCCGGACGGAACCTCGATCTTCTCAAGATGCCAGATATCCCGGACATATTCTTCGATAGTTCTGTCTGATGAGAATTTTCCGCTGCATGCTGTCTGCATCATCGCCATGCGTGACCACCTCTGCTGGTCGCGGTATGCCTCTTCTACTCTTTTCTGCGCGTCCGCATAAGAACGGAAATCCTTCAGGATAAAATACATATCCGCCCTGTCCGTGCACTGTGTATTAAGCAGGGAGTTGTACAGGTTCTTATACATATTGTGGTCGCCGTGAGAATATGTGCCGTCCATGAGCTGGTCAACTACACGTTTGAGCTCCCAGTCGTTAAAGTAAATGTCCTGCGGATTGTAGCCGCCGTTATTCTCGTAATTGATAACCTCCTCAGAGCTCAGTCCGAAGATAAACGCATTCTCTTCTCCTACCTCCTGGACGATCTCCACATTCGCGCCGTCCATGGTGCCGAGCGTCGGAGCGCCGTTGAGCATGAATTTCATATTTCCTGTACCTGACGCCTCTTTGGAAGCTGTAGATATCTGCTCGCTGACATCTGCCGCCGCAAAAATGATCTCTGCGTTGGATACACGGTAATCCTCAATAAATACGACTTTCAGCTTTCCATTGATGCTGCGGTCGTTGTTTACCACATCTGCAACCGAGTTGATCAGCTTGATCGTCTCCTTTGCCCTCAGGTAACCCGCCGCTGCCTTCGCGCCAAAGATAAATGTCCTCGGATAGAAGGAGATTTCCGGATGCTCCTTGATCTGATTATACAGATACATAATGTGCAGGATGTTCAGGAACTGACGCTTATATTCGTGGAGACGTTTTACCTGAACGTCAAAGATGGATCTCGGATCCACGTCAATACCGTTGTGTTCCTTGATATATTTTGCCAGCCGCACCTTGTTCTGATACTTGATCTGCATGAACTCGCGCCTTGCATTTTCATCGTTTACATATGGCTTTAAGTTTGCGATCTTAGACAGGTCTGTGATCCATCCGTCTCCGATCTTGTCTGTGATCCAGTCAGACAGGAGCGGGTTGCCGTGTGCAAGGAATCTTCTCTGTGTGATACCATTAGTCTTATTATTGAATTTCTCCGGCATCATCTGATAGAAATCTCTGAGCTCCTGTTTCTCAAGTATCTCCGTGTGGAGTTTAGCCACGCCGTTGACAGAGAATCCTGCGACGATCGCCATATTGGCCATGCGTACCTGTCCGTCCATGAGGATCGCCATCTTTTTCACTTTGTTCTCATCACCTGGATACATCTCGCGGACTCTGATGAGGAACCGGCGGTCGATCTCCTGCACGATCTGGTAGATACGCGGGAGCAGTTTGGAGAACAGATCGATCGGCCATTTCTCAAGCGCCTCTGCCATGATCGTATGGTTCGTATACGCGCAGGTCTTGGTCGTCACATCCCATGCCTCTTCCCAGTTCAGCCCTTCCTGATCGATGAGCAGGCGCATCAGCTCGGGAACCGCCACTGTCGGGTGAGTATCATTCATCTGGATGACCACCTTCTCGTGGAGCCTGCGGATATCACTGTGTTTTTTCTTATACTTGGCGATCAGCGCCTGAAGACTTGCAGAAATGAAGAAATACTGCTGTTTCAGGCGGAGCTCTTTTCCTGAATAGTGGTTATCATTGGGGTAGAGAACATCAACGATCAGCTTCGCCAGGTTTTCCTGCTCTACCGCCTTGTGATAGTTTCCTCTGTCAAATTCATCCAGCTTGAAGTCTGTGATCGCTTTTGCATCCCAGACGCGCAGTGTATTCACCACATGGTTGCCGTATCCGACGATCGGCATATCATACGGGATCGCGAGAACAGACTCGTAATTCTCCTGAATAAAGATATCCTTCCCGGTAGAGGGATCTTTCTCAAAACGGATATTGCCGCCAAAGCGTACTTCCTTTGCGTATTCTTCTCTGCGCAGTTCGAACGGATTGCCTTCTTTCAGCCAGTCATCCGGCACTTCCTTCTGGTAACCGTTTTCGATCTTCTGCTTGAACATACCATAACGGTATCGGATACCGCACCCGTATGCCGGATAATTCAGTGTGGCAAGTGAATCAAGGAAACATGCTGCCAGCCTTCCGAGGCCTCCGTTTCCAAGAGCCGCATCCGGCTCCTGATCCTCGACCACATCCAGATCGATCCCCATCTCGTCAAGCGCTTCTCTGACTTCCTTATATGCTTTCATATTGATGAGGTTATTTCCCAGCGCGCGTCCCATGAGGAATTCCATGGACATGTAGTACACAGTCTTGGCATCCGCCTCATCGTAAGCCTTCTGGGTTGCAAACCAGTCATCAAAGATAACATCCTTCACCGCATAGGACACTGCCTGGAACAGCTGCTGCGGAGTCGCCTCTTCGATCGTTTTTCTGTACAGTGTTTTAATATTCTCTTTTACTGTCTCTTTAAATGTTTCTTTCTCAAATCTTTTGCTGAACATTGCCTTATTTTCCTTCCTTTTCAACGCCCATTGTAACCGCTTCACCATTGATCTTCCACTCCTTCACGAAGCCTGAAGGCTCTGCTTTTACAACCTGGTCAGCTAATACTTCCCCGCTGATCTGTCCTGCGTATTTCTCGAAGACTGCCTCTGCCTTCTCTGTTCCTTCATATGTCACCCGGATGCGGTCCATGACCTCAAAGTCCGCTTCCTTTCTCATTGTCTGGATCTTACTGATGATCTCGCGGACAAATCCTTCTTCAAGGAGCTCAGGAGTAAGATTTGTATCCAGCACAACTGTAACGCCGTTGTCATTCTCAGATACATATCCTTCGGTCTGGGCGGTATCGATAAGAAGATCTTCCTTAAAGAGCGTGATCTCCTGTCCATTCACATCCAGCTTCAGCGCTCCGGTCTCATTGACTTCGTCCATAGCCGCATTTCCATCCACAGAGTCAAGGGCAGCCTTTATGCCGCCTAACATTTTACCATATTTCGGTCCGACTGTCTTTAACTGCGGTTTAAATGTATATGAAGTAAAGTCTCTTACATCGTCTGTAAATTTAACATTCTTCACATTCAGTTCATCTGCGACGATCTCCTGATAGAATTCCGGAAGATCGAACGCCGCCTTCACAAACATCTGGCCGATTGGCTGGCGGTTCTTAATATTCGACGCATTCCTGCATGCGCGTCCCATAACGACCAGCTTCAGGACGTGATCCATGTTCTCTTCCAGCTCTTTATCGATCTGGTCCTCATGTACTTCCGGGAACAGGCACAGGTGGATACTCTCCGGCGCGTCCTTGTCGATGCTGCGCACAAGATTCTGATAGATCTCTTCTGTCATGAAGGGGATCATCGGAGCAGCCGCCTTGGATACGGTTACAAGCGCAGTATACAGCGTCATGTATGCATTGATCTTATCCTGCTCCATTCCCTTTGCCCAGAAACGCTCGCGGCTTCTTCTGACATACCAGTTGCTCATGTCATCCACAAACTCCTGGAGGGCGCGCGCAGCCTCAGGGATACGGTAGTTCCCGAGATTGTCATCCACATCTTTTACCATGGTGTTCATCTTGGAAAGGAGCCATTTATCCATTACGGTCAGTTTGTCATAATCCAGTGTATATTTTGCAGCGTCAAAGTTATCTATATTCGCGTAGAGAACAAAGAATGCGTAAGTATTCCAAAGTGTTCCCATAAATTTACGCTGTCCTTCGATCACTGCCTTCCCGTGAAAACGGTTGGGCAGCCACGGAGCGCTGTTGATGTAGAAATACCAGCGGATAGCGTCTGCGCCGTATTTTTCCAGGGCGTCAAAAGGATCGACGGCATTTCCCTTGGACTTGCTCATCTTCTGCCCGTTCTCATCCTGCACATGTCCGAGAACAATAACGTTCTTGTAAGGAGCTTTATTGAAGATGAGAGTGGAGATCGCCAGCAGGGAGTAGAACCATCCTCTCGTCTGATCCACCGCCTCTGAGATAAAGTCCGCCGGAAACTGCTGCTCAAACAGTTCTTTATTCTCAAACGGATAGTGATGCTGCGCGAATGGCATGGATCCGCTGTCGAACCAGCAGTCAATAACCTCAGGCACTCTGTGCATCTCTTTCCCGCATTTCGGACACTTAATGGTCACGGCATCAATGTACGGACGGTGCAGCTCTATATCGTCCGGGCAGTTATCGGACATCTCTTTAAGCTCTGCAATGCTTCCTATAGAATGCATATGTCCGCACTCGCACTCCCAGATATTGAGCGGAGTTCCCCAGTAGCGGTTACGGCTGATACCCCAGTCCTGAACGTTCTCGATCCAGTCGCCGAAACGGCCTTTTCCGATGCTCTCGGGTATCCAGTTGATCGTATTGTTGTTTGCGATCAGATCGTCTCTGACCGCTGTCATCTTGATAAACCAGGACTCGCGCGCGTAGTAGATGAGCGGAGTATCACATCTCCAGCAGTGCGGGTAGCTGTGCTCGAACTTCGGCGCGTCGAACAGAAGCCCTCTGGAATCCAGGTCTTTGAGTACTTCCGGGTCTGCTTTCTTAACAAATAATCCTGCAAACGGAGTGGACTCCGCCATGTTTCCTTTTTCGTCTACAAGCTGTACGAACGGGAGCTCATATTTTCTTCCGACATTGGCGTCATCCTCACCGAATGCCGGAGCGATATGAACGATACCTGTACCGTCAGTCAGAGTCACATAAGTATCACATACGACATAGAATGCCTTTTTGTTCTGCTTTGCCGCGGAGTCTGCAGCGCACTGGTACAGCGGCTCATATTCTTTGCCTTCCAGTTCTTTTCCCTTATATGTCTCAAGCACCTCGTAAGCCGGTTTGCCGTCTTCTGCGAGCTTTCCGAGGATCGTATCCAGGAGGGCGCACGCCATATAGTATGTGCGTCCGTCTGCAGCCTTAACCTTTGCGTAATCCTCTTCCGGATGGACGCAGAGCGCAAGGTTGGACGGCAGTGTCCACGGCGTGGTTGTCCACGCGAGGATGTATGCATCCTCGTCTTTTACTTTAAATCTTACAACTGCGGAGCGCTCTTTTACATCCTTATATCCCTGAGCCACTTCCTGGGCGGAAAGAGGGGTTCCGCAGCGCGGGCAGTATGGTACGATCTTAAAGCCTTTGTAGAGCAGCCCTTTATCCCAGATCTGCTTCAGAGCCCACCACTCGGATTCTATAAACGAGTTGTGATAGGTTACATAAGGGTGCTCCATGTCAGCCCAAAAGCCGACCGTACCGGAGAAATCCTCCCACATCCCCTTATATTTCCACACACTCTCTTTACATTTATCGATGAACGGCTCCAGACCATACTCTTCGATCTGGTCCTTTCCGTCCAGCCCCAGCGCTTTTTCAACTTCCAGTTCCACCGGAAGTCCGTGGGTATCCCATCCGGCTTTCCTCGGGACCATATACCCCTTCATCGTGCGGTAACGCGGGATCATGTCCTTGATGACACGGGTCAGTACATGCCCGATATGCGGTTTCCCATTTGCTGTCGGAGGTCCGTCGTAGAAAATGTAGTCCGGACATCCTTTTCTTTCTTCGATGCTTTTCTCAAAGATATGATTTTCATCCCAGAATTTTTCAACTTCTTTTTCTCTGGAGACGAAATTCATATCCGTAGATACTTTCTTGTACATGTCTGTTTTTCCTTTCTGTCTGGCCCAAGGCGAGGATATGTCCTTTTCGGACACGCTTCCGCTCGGGACGGAGAATGAAATCAAAACGGAGAGCTCTGGAAAATAAAACAGGCTCCCGTCCTGTAAAAGGACGAAAGCCTTGCTGTTCTCTCGTTTTAACCACCTGTTACAACATACTTGAAGCTGGTTTTCCGTATTGCTTCGCATATGGTGCCCCTTAACGCGGGACCCGCGTCGGATCTTACTCTGCCGGCAACCCCTGCATTTCTGATGCCGCAACTCGGGAGTGATCTTCGAAAACCTGCTACTTGTGCCGGGCTTGCACCGCCCCCGGCTCGCTGTGACGTTCGGAAGGTATCTACTGTCTCCGTTATCGCCTTTGCTCTGTAAATTTATACGCATATGTTATTATAAGCGCCCGGATACAGAAACGTCAAGAGGTTTTAATTGGGGACGTAGTAAAATTGAATTTTACTACGTCCCCAATTAGATTTCACCCTGTCCCTTTTTACAATTTCTTCACGAATAACGCCCTTATCGCGTTGAGCACTGCAATGATCATCACCCCTACATCGGCAAAAATAGCAAGCCACATATTAGCAATGCCGACTGCCCCGAGTACAAGGCAGATCAGCTTAATTCCAATCGCGAACCAGATATTCTCATACACGATCCGCAGACATTTCCTTGAGATCTTGATGGCTTTCGCGATCTTCAGCGGATCGTCATCCATAAGCACGATATCCGCCGCCTCGATCGCCGCGTCCGAGCCCATCGCTCCCATGGCGATGCCGATATCTGCCCGGGAGAGGACCGGCGCATCGTTGATGCCGTCGCCGACAAATGCCAGCTTTGCCTTCTCCGGTTTCTCTGCCAGAAGCGCTTCCACCCTGGATACTTTATCCGCTGGAAGCAGCTCTGCGTGGACCTCATCGATCCCCAGATCAGAGGCCACATGCTCTGCGACCTTCCGTGAATCTCCCGTCAGCATAACCGTCTTCTCAACTCCCGCCCTCTTAAGCGCCCGGACTGCCTCTTTGGCATGCGGCTTCTCGATGTCGGAGATCACGATATGCCCGGCATATCTGCCGTCCACAGCCATATGGATGATCGTTCCTGACTGATGGCAGTCAATCCATTTGACCCCAAGTTTATCCATAAGCTTAGAGTTTCCTGCCGCCACCTCCACGCCATCTACTTTTGCAGTGACACCGTTTCCGCTGATCTCCTGTATATCCGTTACACGGCTGCGGTCGATCTCTTTCCCGCAGGCGCGCTGGAGACTTTTGCTGATGGGATGTGAGGACGCGCTCTCAGCGAGAGCGGCATATTCAAGAAGTTTCTCTCTCTCCATCTCGTTGTGATGGACTTCATTGACCTCGAACACACCCTGCGTCAGAGTTCCTGTCTTATCAAATACTACATACTTTGTCTGGGACAATGTCTCCAGATAGTTTGACCCCTTCACCAGTACTCCCGCATTGCTGGCGCCGCCGATCCCGGCAAAGAAGCTTAAAGGTATACTGATCACGAGCGCGCAGGGACAGCTTATGACAAGGAAAGTAAGCGCCCGGTAAATCCAGGTCCCCCACTGCGCGTCCAGCCCCATGCCGAACATCCGCACCAGAGGAGGAAGGACCGCCAGAGCTGCCGCGCTGTATACGACAGCAGGCGTGTAGATCCTCGCAAATTTCGTGATAAATGCCTCTGACTTAGATTTCCGTGAACTGGCGTTTTCTACCAGATCCAGGATCTTGGACACCGTTGAATCCCCAAACTCTTTCGTAGTCCTGACTTTCAGCACGCCGGTCATATTGATGCAGCCGCTGATCACCTCATCCCCTTCGGCGGCCTCTCTCGGGAGGCTTTCTCCGGTAAGGGCACTGGTGTTCAGTGTTGTGCTTCCTTCTATGATAATGCCGTCAATAGGTACTTTTTCTCCCGGCTGTACCACGATCACTGACCCGATCTCCACCTCGTCAGGATCGATCTGCTCCAGTTTCCCCGCCTTCTCTATATTTGCGTAATCCGGGCGGATATCCATAAGATCGCTGATGTTCCTGCGGCTCTTTCCAACCGCATAGCTCTGGAACCACTCGCCCACCTGATAGAAGAGCATGACCGCGATCGCCTCAGTGTAATCTCCGCTGTCCGTAAGAGCTATAACGATGGCGCCCACTGTAGCGATTGCCATCAGCAGACTTTCGTCAAACGGCTGACGGTTTTTGATCCCTTTAAACGCCTTGATCAGTATGTCATATCCGATGACCAGATACGGCAGCAGATAGAGAACGAACCGCGCCGCTCCCTTGGCCGGAACAAAATGAAGCACGATCATAAGCAGTGATGCTATGAGTATTCTCGCCAACATTTTTTTCTGTTTCCTGCTCATATAACCTCCTCTTTTCTTTAAACAATTAAACAATATTTTAATTATATCGCAACAGAAAGAGAGCCTCCTTTCCGGCTCTCTTCAGCAAATCCATTCCATTCATCCCGAAGCCGGCAGAACCTTTACAGGAAAATCTCACAGTCATCCTCAACTTTTTTGCAGTTCTTCCTTACCTCCTGCATGACTGCTTTTGCGTCCTGTCCTTCTTCGAACTCTACGTTCATCTTTAATGTCATAAAGTTTACGACAGCATCCTTCACACCAGCTGTATTCTTTGCCGCCGTTTCCATCTTATTTGCACAGTTTGCACAGTCCACATCAATCTTATAACTCTTTTTCATATTTCTTCTCTCCTTATCTTCTTTCGGTTCCCGGTGTTATTTTTTTCGATTAAACAATTATTTAATTGTTGACTATAATGTAAGCCAGACCGTATAATAAGTCAATAGAAAGACAGATCATTTTTCCGTTTGGGCGAAAAATATTCCCGATTGGAGCAATCTGCCTGAAACAGCTCAAAACCGCAGATAAATCGTAAAGGAGGTCTCTAATGGAACACAAGAATCTGCCCCATGACCACGGATATCACAATGAAGAAGAGATCATGAAAAATATGCCCGGCGAAGACGAAATCGCCGGTGTATCAGAAGCTATGAAACAACTCGGCGATCCGAGCCGGCTGCGTATCTTCTGGCTGCTGTGCCACTGCGAAGAATGTGTTCTCAATATCGCCGCGCTTGTTAACATGACAAGCCCCGCCGTATCCCACCATCTCCGCCTGTTAAAAGGCAGCGGGCTCATCGTGAGCAGGCGGGAGGGAAAAGAAATGTACTACAGGACCGCGGATACAGAGCTCGCACGGGTGCTCCACCACACGATCGAAAAGCTCGGACGGATCACCTGCCCCGAGCAGCACAGCTGACCGCTTATATTCCCATTTACTTTAATGAAACGGAGGTTTTCATAATGGAAAAAGATCCAGACTGCCAGATCAGAGAACACCTGCGCGACGTCCCGCCGGGGAAATTCCTGATGATACGCCATTCCCTATACGGGGAAGACTGCTGCAGAACCTTTGCGGATACTGTTCTCCCGGACGGCACACGCCTCAAAACAGAAACATATATGCTCTATCCCGGGATTGAGCTGTCTTATAATTATTTCCTGGGCGGCAGGTTCCGTTTCCACCATAGTCACAAAAACTGTGTCCTCTCTATCGACCACTGCTGCAATGGAAGGATCGGCTGGGAGATGAAAGGCGGCCTGAGCCTGTATTTCGGCAGCGGAGACCTGGCATTTCACGCCACAGATAAATGCTCGGACTCTGAGATCACGCTGCCTCTCGGCTATTATGAAGGGCTGACAATTTCGCTCGATCTGTCCGTCCTTAAAAACACGCTGCCTGAACTGCTGAGAGATGCGGAATTAGACGTCTGCGATCTGTGCCGGTCATTCTGCGGTGAGAAAGAAACCGCCGCCCTGCCTGCCAGCCCGCGGATCGGACACATTTTCTCAGAGGTATATGACCTTCCCGAGAAGATGAAACGCCCCTACCTCAAACTGAAATGCCAGGAGCTCCTCCTCTTCCTGAGCATGACCGGCCCGGCGGAGAATACAGTGTTTGACTCCTTCCACTCAGAACAGGCAGACATCATCCGCCGGATCCACGACGCAATGACATCTGACCTGAAAAAGCGTTATACGATCGAAGAGCTTTCCCGACAGTACCTGATCAATACGGCAGCGCTCAAAAGCGTCTTCAAATCTGTTTACGGTATGCCTGTCGCGTCATATATGAAGCAGTACCGCATCATGAAGGCTGCTGAACTTCTGCGAAATACTGACAAGAGCGTATCAGCGGTAGCCTCAGAGGTAGGATATGAGAGTCAGAGTAAATTTTCAGCCGCTTTTAAAGACATTATGAAAATACTGCCCACGGATTACCGAAGGCAGTATACTTGAATGTCTCATTTATTCAGTTTATCTCCTGCGTTTCCGCACGGAAGGATGCGAAGCCGCTCCTCTGGCATAACGGCTGGGGCTCTCAGCGCTCCGGCGGACAGACCTTCGATGGTTTGATCCCCGGCTTGTCGCAGCACGATATGGGGATCCGGAATGAGAATATCTCCGAACAGGCTCTCCTGTATTCACCGATCTTCCCTTCCGGCGCCTCCGTGCCAGAGCCAAACGGCGTCTCCTTTTCTTTACAAGCATATATCGGACCACTGCGCAAAAAATAGCTGCAAGCACCACCAATGCCGCTCCCGCGCCGATCAAAATCTTAACCGGTAATGAGAGACCCGCCTCTTCTTTCGGCGTGTCTGCCTGCGCACTGCCTTTTTTCGTTATCTGGGGCGTGATATCATATCCGGTCTGCTCCTTCACATACTCCGGCGTCAGGCTCACTACCGCGCTCCCTACATTCTGTCCCTCATAAAAGTAGGTAACTTTCCCCGTTCCTTCCTTTTTGTCTGTAATTGTTATCTCACTGTCAAGCGATGAAAAATCAATTCCCGCGGGCAGAAGCACATATGCATTCTCATCCTCATAGGAGCTGACTCCTTCAGCCTTTGCCTTGTCCTTCAGCGGCACTTTGGAAAAATTAGAAAATACATAATCAAACATTGCCCTTGTATCTGCATAGACATCTCCGTCATCCTGGAGAAGAACTGCCACAAGCTGCAAATTTCCATTGTCAGCCATTGTGACCAGCGTTGTCCTGGACTGATCCGTATATCCGGTCTTTCCCCCGGTACAGTATTCATAGTAATTATAATTTTCCGGCCAGAGCATCTTATGGTTCTGCTGGAATGTGCGTGACTCTCCTACAAGATTCGTAGGGCTTATCGTATAATTTAATGTCTGTGTTACAGTGCGGAATTCTTCAAACTGATAAACCGCTGACGCGATCAGCGCCATATCATGGGCAGTCGTATAGTGCTGCTCATTGTGGAGACCGTTGGCATTTGTCCAATGGGAACCTGTACATCCCAGTTCCACGGCGCGGTCATTCATCGCTTGGATGAATGTATTATAGCCGCCTCCCATAAGCTTGCCTGTACTCTCCGCTATTGCGTATGAGACCTCATTAGCCGAGGCAAGGAGCATCCCGTATAAGGCATCGTTCATACTTAAGATCTCTCCCGGCGTCATCCCGATACTGGCATCTCCGGGTTCAAGAAAAGACACACTATCCTCAGAGAAATAAACCTCATCGTCCAGTTCCGAATTCTCCAGCGCTACCAGGGCTGTCAAAAGCTTTGTAATACTTGCCGGATAATGCTGGTCATCGATCTTCTTTCCATAAAGGATCGCCCCGCTGTTCATATCCATCACGATCGCCGAGTTGCCGTAGACATTCGGTCCCTGCGGCCATCCTTGTATATTGTTCGTATCCGGTACTGTATCATAGGACGCCTGCCTTGCCTCTTCAAAGGTCATCGCCTCATCTGCCCGTACATTCCCTGCCAGCGTGATCGCCATGATTCCGGTCAGAACCGCTGCCGCGGAACGCTTTATATAATTCCTCATCTCATCCTCCGCCTGCCATCTGATGGCATATCATATGCTTTTCTTATTATAGATGATTGTCCCGGGTGTTGCAAGATATGGAAAAACAGCGGAGGACCTTCCCTCGGGGAAAGCCCTCCGCCATGATCTTAAAATAACTTAACTGCTTCTGTTATTTCTTTTTATTTTTCTTTCTGATAACTACTACGGCTCCTGCTGCCGCGCATGCAGCGACGAGAACTACAACCCATACTACCGGGCTGCTCTGGTCGCCGGTCTGTACTGCTTTGCCGTCTTCCTTATCCGTCTTTCCGTTGTCTGAATCCGGCGTGTCTGTGCCTGGTTTTCCGGGATCAACCGGTGTGTCGATCTTCTCGAAACGAGCCTCGATCACAAGGTCAGACATTACCGGCGCGGAGAAATCATACTCTTTGTCGCCTACATACCAGCCAATGAACTTATATCCTTCTTTGACCGGATCAGCAGGACGCTCAAGAATTGTTCCCTCAGCAACTCTGATCGTGTTTTTATTGATTGTTACCGTATAATATGTAACTTCCTGGCTCTCCTCTGTAAATACTGCTGTGATCTCCGTATCTGCCGTCGGGATGAATGTGTATGGATTAGCATAGGTAATAATCTCACCGTCTACCTTCCATCCGCCGAAAAGATAACCGCTATTCGGCGTTGCCTTTACAGTTACCGATCCGTCAGCCTGCATCGCGCCTACTTCAACAGCTCCGTTTCCATCTGTTACAGGAGTTACTGTGTACGGAGTAAACTTCGCTGTCAGCGTCACGTCTTCTGTAATCGGCTGTTCAAAGTCAAATGCAGTCTCACTGCCCTCTTCGAACCATCCGAGGAATTCATGTCCTGCCTTTGCCGGATCTTCTGCCGGTCTTACTGCCGTTTCGCCTTCTTTAACAGGCTGCGGTATACCGTCGATCGTTACGGTGTAGGTCCTTTCCGGATCCGGATCATCGTTCTTTGTAAAGTACGCGAGAAGCGCTGTGTTCTCTGTTACCTGGAAGGTATACGCTGCTTCATCGGATACTTTTGTTTCCGTTACTGCATCATACCAGCCTGCGAAGGTGTATCCGGTCTCTGCTCTTGCAGTTACTGTAACTTCTGTGTTGGCCGCGAGCCCTGTATCTCCTCCGGATACGCTTCCGCCTTCCTGTGCGTCAACGTATACTGTATAAGTCTGTGCCGGAGCATTTGCGATATCAAACTCAGATACAGCTACCCAGCCGTCGTCAGATTCTTTCGCCACAAACCATACATACTGAACTTCCTGCTCGTCAAAGTAGAATGTCTTTGTTGTTGCGTCGTCAGCGAACTCTGCATCCTCAGCGACCTTGTTCCAATCATCGCCTTCATTTGCCTTGACATACAGATCTGCTTTTGTAACCTGTCCACTGTTCGTTCCGCTTCTCGGTGTGAACTTGAACTGGTTGATCGTGTACTTCTGTCCGAGGTCGATCACGCCGCCGATCTCATCGAATGTTCCCTGTGGTTTCAGCCTATCAGATGCGCCATTCCAGTTAGAATGCCAGATCGTGCCGGAATTTCCGTCAAACGCATACTCGAAGAGACCTTCTGTTGTACTGTCCATATCAGTTTCACTGTCAACCTCTACCTTTGACCAAGCCGATTTGTTGTAATCAACAGCTGCACCCTGCTTTACAGTTACATTGTCGATCACTGCCTCGATCGCATTAGTCTCTGATCCGATTCTCTGAATCGGGAGCAGGAACGTTGCTCTTGTGATGCCTTCTACTCTGACCTCGCCGTCTGTCTGACGGTTGCGGTATACACCTGACGCCTCATAGGTCGTACCGTTTACGGTAAGTGTAGTAGAGGTTCCGTTCGTGGAGATGGACAGATGCACTGTCTCTCCTACCGGAAGCTTGTAATCGAAGTAGTAGTCATAAAGCTCTCTCCTGAATCCAAGCCTTCCATCGTCCATGATACGGATATCATGAACATAATCGCCATTGCTTCCTTCGTTGTCCGCCTCAAACAGGATGTCTCCTGCCTGCGCCGGTGTATCAAGTGTGATATCAAACTCAAGCGTGTTGCCTGTAGCAAGCTTATCGCTCGGTGTTGACACATAGCTCTCACCGCCGTTCAGCTTCAGGCTGCCGTCTGCGATCTCTGCATTGACCGGCTCTGCCAGATCTCTGCCGTTCGCAGAAGAATCTGTTGTATCGTCAAACTCATAGGACATATACTCGCCGTTCTCGTCTGCAGACGCCTCATGGTACGGATTGCTGTTCGCTGCATCGCCCAGTTCATCAACTGTCGCTTCCATCTCCGCCCATGTCTGATCCTGAGCCTCGCCCCAGTTCTTGCTTGCCATCGTCGGAACCGCGTCTGCAAAACGGTCATAGACATCGACCTCTGAGATTCCGTTTGCTCTTGTATCAACGCTGTCGTTCCAGATCGCATAGGTACTTCCGAGCATCTGCTCAGAACCTGCCGGGATCACTGTTCCACTGAAGTTATTCGGTACCCAGTTATTGTACAGATTCTGTGTATTCAGATAATCAAAGTAATAACCTGCTGCCGGCACCATGTAAAGCTGTCCGTCGATCGTATTGATCAGCTCGAATCCTTCATTGTACATATCTGTCGGTTTTGCCCAGGTCGTATTCCATACGTTCATCTGAACGCCTTCGCTGCGCACATCAGCCTCGCCCGGCATAGAAGAAAGGCTTCCCCACAGGCGGACTGTATATCCTTTGCTCTGAACATACTCGATCAGATCGTCAGAGAACATTCTGAAACGGTTTGCCTCTCCGTAGTACTCATCTGTACCGATATGTACTGTCATGCTCTGGTCGAACATATCCTCTGTCAGATATTCATCCCAGATGCTCTCAACAAACGCAAGACTTTCGTCATATTTTTCCGGTGAAAGGTCAAACTGCTCACCAGCTCTGTTCGCTTGGCCAGATCTGATATCCTGAAGCATCAGGTCCGGGCGGACTTTTGTAAATGCTCCGGAATGTCCCGGTGTGTCGAACTCAGGTGTAATCTTCACGCCCATACTGCGGCAGTCAAGTATAAATTCGCGGAAATCCGCTTTTGTATAATACAGATCTTTATTGGTCAGATCTGCCTGATTGAGACCGTCATTGCTTCCCTCTACCACATTTGACTCAAGACGGAAGCCGGTATAAGCGTTCTCTCTTGCCTCTTCAGCGGAAGCATAATCCTCATAGAAAATAAGGTTGTCATTGAGATGTATGTGGAATTCATTCATCTTATAGTAAGCCATCTCTTTTGCGATATCTTCCAGTGTATCCATAGAGATCGGCTTACGTGCCACATCGAGCATGAACCCGCGTACTTCGTACTTCGGATAATCCTTCGCGATACCCTTCGGCATCTTGCCGTCATTTAATTCCGTGATCTGAAGGATCGAGCGGGTCGCCCAGTAAGCGCCGGTGTTATGGTCAGCGCTGACGGTTACATACTCGTCAATATCCATAACATATCCTTCTTCACCGAGGCCATTGCTGCCGTCATCTTTTACAAAGTAGATGTCGCCGGCCTGAGGATCGTCTCCAGTCTCCACTGTCAGAGACGCATTCATCTCTGTATTATAATCATCCTTCAAAGCTTTAGCAGCGTCCATAAGATCCTCTGCCTTAGCTGATACAAGGATTCTGCTTCCCACTGTGAAGTCTCCTGCTTCTTCTCCGCCATACCACTCAGCCAGCTCCGGGATCACGGCTGGTTTTTCATTTGTGCCAGCTTCCTCATATTTACCAGGGATTGTAACCGTATGCTCCACAGCCCCTTCTGCGGAATCATCTCCCTTTGTAACCTTGTAGATACCTGTGACTGTCGTCTGGGTAAGCGGTGCATAGATTGTACCGTCTTTTCCGACAATCTGCTCATAATCTGCAAGGAACTCAACTGTAAATCCATCCGGAACTTCCGGAAATACAAGCGCCGTACCATCCTCATTTACGCTCGGCGCGCCAAGAAGATCTGCAACCTCCTCAGCGGTCGCGTCATCGCTGATCTGGGCCGGTTCTACTGCATAGCTCTCGAACTCTGCCACAGATACGTTCGGCCAGTCATTGCTGCCTCCGTTGTAGCCATCTACGGTCAGGCGGATCTTCTTTGCCCATACAGGCGCATCCAGTGAGATCACCTCATTCGTTGCAGTGATCGGCTCTGTCTTCGCATAGACTTCTGTAAACGCTGCGGCATCGCTCTCAGCCACTTCAATCTTATAGCTTTCAATATTCTGTCTTTCCCAGATGATACGGAAGAACTGAACTCTCTGGGATGCCGGCAGGGTAATGGTAAGTGTACGCGCTATTTTCTCATCTGACTTATTCGTTGCCCAGCGTGTTGTCTGATCTCCATCGATCGCCATAGCCGGAGCCTGTGTATCGCCTTCCGTCGGCTCATAATTGCTTGCCTCTGCTGTTCCTTCCAGATTGTAGTTCTCTTCTGTCAGAAGATCATCCGGGATCTCATTCTCATAAACCTGGAACTCGTAGACTGATACAGACTGCCAGTCTCCAGGATTCCGATTATATCCGTCTACATAAAGGCGTACATACTGTGCCTCCACTGGTTCTGGCAGATGGATATTCTCGTTCAGGTCAGAAATCGGGTCAGTTCCCTCTTTCGTATAAACTGTTGTCCATTCTGTCTGTTCGTCATTACTGTCCGCTATCTCGATCTTATAGGCTGTAATATTCAGTCTTTCCCATGCGATCACAAATGACTGAAATGTCTTTTTCTCTCCGAGATTTACGGTCAAAATCTTAGGTGCTTGGTCAGCACTCGTGTTTGTCGCCCACCTTGACTGGGGCTTCGGAGCCTCTCGGTTAACAACTCCGTCGACCGCTTTTGATGCCTGATAATCATCTGTCTCAGTATCATTCGCCGTCGCGATCGCATTAAGAGCCAAGTTTACTGGCTCTGCCGCCTGGACAGTCACCGGCGATGCCGGCACCGCAACGCCCAGGATCATCGCGGCCGCAAGCGCCCACGCGCCAATGCGCCGCAGGCTTTTTTCTTGTTTTTTCATTTCCTTCCTCCCGTTCTTATTTTCTTTAAAATATGTAAAAATACTATGGCTGCTTGTCCGATACAAAAATACCGCTGGTTTGACCGCAGGCATTTTATGCCTCACATGTCTTCCTGTTTCCTGCATGCAGACAGAATCCACCCATATTATTGATTATACATTTTTCCAAAAAATAGTGCAATCCATTTCTAAAACCTCTTGATTCTTGTATATTTTTTGTGATTATTATACAATTTTCAGCTTCTTTATACATTTGAAAGGACCGTAAAACAGTACATTTTGCACATTACGTGCCACATTTCACAAACAGGTGCATCAGATGCCATATGCAGATTCTCCCAGAGTCGAAAAATATACCTCTCCTGCAGATATAAAAAAACCTCCGGGCAGTTTTCTGCCCGAAGGTTTTTATCCATATTTTAGGTTATAGCTTATGGTAATTATTTACCTGACCTTCTTAACCTTAACCGTATCACAGCTCCCCCTGCAGCACATGCGGCTGCAAGAACAACGATCCAAAGTATCGGGCTGCTCTCGTCACCTGTCTGTACTGCATTGTCCGGCTTCGTGCTGCCCGACGGCTTATCCGCAGACGGGTCTCCCGCAGACGGCTTATCTCCATCTCCCGGTTCCCCATTCGGAATTTCAACAAGAAGTTTCTGTGCTTCTTTGAGGTCTGCTATTGCCCGTGCGATTTCTTCCTCTGTCGCCTTATCAGAATTATATACTGCCTGTGCTTTGTCTGCAACTGCTTTGTAGTCTGCCAGTGAAGCTTCTGTATATTTATCTGTCTGTGACAGAATCGCATTTGCTTCATCAAGCGCAGCCTTAAGATCTGTCTTGTCCGGATCTGCCGGTACAGGCGGCTGCTCCTGCTCAAATGATGCTTCGATCACTGCATCCGCAGATACATTCTCAAATGTATATGTATCTACCGCGCCGACTGACTCGCCGTTGACTTTGACATCACTGATCTCCCATCCATCTTCTGCTGTAATCGTAAATGTCTGAGACGCTCCTTCATTCACTGTTACCTCGCCTGACGGGTCGATAGATCCGCCTTCGCCGGCAGACGCATTGATCGTGTAAGTCTCTGGTTCCGGAATTGCTTCCAGCGCATTAATTGCTGCTTCAAGTGCGTTCACCTGCTCGTTCACATCAGCCTGTGCTGCCTCCGGATTGTCATATACAGCCTGCGCCGTTTCAATTGCCGCCTTAAGAGCTGTTATGGACTCTTCTGTGTAGACATCTGTCTTAGCCGCCTCTGCTGCCGCCTCTTCGATCTTAGCTGCAAGAGCGGTTTTGTCAACCGTTGCTGCGCCTGTTTCCTCTACAAGCTCAATTATGAACTGATCGATCTGCGGTGCGTTTGATGCCCCTGCTGCAATTGTAAGCGTACCTGCTCCCGGCTCTGTAACCTCTACGGTAAACTCTGCTGTTTTCCACTGCAGATTGTCGGACGGATCTGCTTCAACACCATCCAGGGAACCGGATGTGATCTTTTCTCCTGACCAGCTGATCGCATTTGACGCGCTGCCGCTTCGGTATCTCATTGTAAATTTGTACTCGCCGGCCTTCTCTGCATAGTAGTTCAGCTGGATGTTATCTCCCGTGTTGAACCAGTTGACAAATCTTCCGCCTTCTGCCTCTCCGTCTTCAGTTTCTCTGATCTCGCCCTTGCCGTCGTTGTTATCATTAAGGATAAAGTGCTCTGCCTGGACTGTCTCTGTATTTCCGACTGCCGCCGGGAAGTAGAACGGAACTGCTGCTGTATAGTAATCAAGCATATATGTTACTACAACTTCGATATTTTCCGTGATATTTGTAATTGTGTAGCTGCTGCCTGTTACTGTTACCTCTTCATCATTAACAGTTACTCTGCCGACTTTGCAGCCTTCATTCGGGCTGAAAGTAACCGTTGCTTCTCCGCCGGATGTAACCTCCGCCGGGTCAACGGATACTGTGCCGTTAGTACCCTCAACTCGTGCTGTAACTTCGAATTTCTCCGTTGGCTCCGGATCCTGACCCTTCACTCTGATCTCAAAGTAATCCACTCTCGGAGAATTTGCGGATGGAGCTGTGAATGTCCAGATACCATTTCCATCTCCTGTAACCGTCACATCGAATGTAGTTGTTATGAGTGCGTTCGCATCGCTGTTTCCAGCTGCCGCTTCACCTGCTGTGATCGTTCCGTCATTGCTGTCCCAAACAAGCTTGTTATTGTTGGAACCGCTGCTGTATCTGACTGTAACCTCATAGGTACCGGCTTTTGCACTGTATGGTACGGAAATTCTGTCGCCCGAATTAAAGCCGTTGATAAACGTTGCACCCTGTGTCCAGGACTCTGCATCCGTAGTGACTCCCAGACGGTACTTCTCACCATTTTCCACTTTATTGAACAGGGTAAACGCTTCCGCTTCAAGCTTCTTTACTTCATTCCCTTCCGGGAATACGAAGCGTCCGTCATCTGTATCTGTGTATCCGGTCTTCTCAAACTTAACTACTGCCGTCTGATCTGCTGTAATGTTGGAAATCGTATATGTTCCGCTCGGTCCGTAGAACTCGTCTGCTCCTATCACTGAACCGCCTTGCGGCGCATCTAATGCAGTTCCATTGATCGTCAGAAGCGTTGCTGTATATCCATAATCAGGAGTGATCGTCAGATCTGCGCTTCCACCTCTTTCAACAGTTTCCGCACTCGCCTGGATCGTACCGCCGACATCACCGTCTACATTCACGTTAACTGCATAGGTCGGCGGTGTAAGACCATCCAGCGCAGTCTGAAGTGCTTCCAGCTTCTCATCCACCTGAGCCTGTGTGGCATCAACATTGTCAAATACTGCTTGTGCCTCATTCAAAGCGTTCTGAAGTGTTTCCAGTGAACCCTCTGTGTAAGTTCCTTCTGGCATACCAAGCTCTTTTTGCGCTTCCTGCATTGCAATCTCGAGATCGACTTTATAGAGTTCGTCTGCAAGAGTGCCTGTCGCTTCAGTAAGGGCGATGTCGAACTTGTCGATCATTGGCCCATTATGCTGACCCGCTGCAATAGTGAGTAAGCCTGCTCCCGGTGTTGTTACCTCGAAGTTAAACTCCGTAGTATGCTTAACCGGATCTGTCGGCCATGCTTCTGCATCCGGAACTCCGCTAATAGAATCTTCTGTAATCTTTCCGTTTGCTTCGCTCCAGCTTATTGCGTTTTTAGTATCCCCACTCTTATAGGTCAGTGTCACCTGATAAGTTCCCGTCTTCTCTGCAAAATAAGGAATAGAGAATGTATCACCTGTATTCAGTCCATTGATATAGCTACCATTACTTGGCCAGCCATCATCCCCTGTCTCCTCTTTTGTAACTTGAAGCGGATACGCTTCGCCTTGACCCGAATTATTCAATGTTGAAAATTCTGCCTCCAGAGTCTCCGCTTTATCAGCTTCTGTCGGGAATTCAAATCTTGTTGTCTCAGTATAGTTTGCGAACTCGAATTGTGCCTCGACAGCAGTATCAGCCGCAACATTCTCTACTGTATATGTTCCAACACCGTTTTCAGCAATATCTGCTGATACTTCTTCGTCATCTACGAGCACCTTGCTGATCGCATATCCGTCATCAGGTGTGATCGTGTAAGTCTGGCTTCCGTTTTTAGCTACGCTTGTCACGCCTGCCGGATCGATGGTCCCGCCTTTGCCTGCCTTGGCAGTAATATCGTAAGTATATGTTCCCTCAGCAGGAGTAATCTCGAATTTATCCAGATTCGGCGCTCCGTTTTCAGTTGTCATTACAAGTGTGCCTGCTCCGGCAGTATTCACTGTCAGGTCAAACGCAGCCGTCTGCCATACAGTTCCTTCATCACCTGCTGCAGACTGGTAATATTCGTTTTTGACGTTCGTGCCATCATTGTTTACAAAGGTAATATTATTCTTATTGCTTTCTCCACGTCCGCTTGCATAAGTGACTGTAACCTTGTATGTACCTGCTATCGGAGCATAGTAATGCATAGTTACTCTATTTCCGTTTTCAAACCAGCCAAGGTGCTGTCCGTTGCTGTCGCTTGCACCGTCGATTATACGCACATGTTTACCTTCAGCAGCTCCGCTGGAATCAAGCGCCAGGAATTCTGCCTCAGCGGTTACTGTCTCGTCCTGCTTTGTCGGCAGTACGACCGGATCTTCAGCAGTGAATGCTGTCCGCTTTGTCAATCCGTCCATCGCACTTTCCAGAGTGCTGTACGCATGGCTCATTTCTAGTGCGTCCGGATTCTCTTCCTTAAGAAGGTCTGCCGCTGCTGCGCGCGCTGCTGCAAAAGTATCCCAGTCTCCTGTATAAAGGGATTCTTCCCAATCTTTTGCAGAATCGTACAGTGTCTGAAGCTTTTCTTCTGTCATTGACTCAGCATCAAGGATATTAACTGTCGCTGTGTCGATGAATCCGAGAATCAGCCCTGAACTCGCTGAGTTGAGCTGGATAGAGAAGTCCTGTGTTCCCGTTTTATTCTCATTTCTTCTCGTAGTTACAGGCACAGTTGTCTCGCTCTCGCCGTTCGCAAGTGTCACAACTACCGGCTCTGTAAAAAAGTCGTCCTGGATCGCACTTCCCGGATTCGGGGAAAGATATGCTTTGATGCGTCCTTTCGTCCCTCCGACTCTGGTAATCTTCACGTCCATGGTCTCATCTTCGTTCATAGTAAACGCGTCTGATTCCAGTCCGATCATACCGACACCGCCATTGTTGATCACATAAGCCGCCTCAATGCCGATCGCTTTATCCGTAACGTTTAATGTCAGGGTATGTTCCCCGTCCGTCAGATCTTCTGAGCTGAACCAAATCTGCCCTGTAGATCTTTCACCCGCGTTGGTATCCACTGTAACCGGATCTCCATTATCGATTTGAATGGTGGCGGTTCCGTGGTTCGGGTCTGTCGTCCCTACGAGATATACCTTTGTGCCGGTGAATTTTAATGTAAACGACGCACCTGCGTTCGCCCAGGTATTTGTCTCGTTTACATATTCAGATCCGGTCTGGTCTGTCCACTTCCCAGTGAATGTGAATCCAGCTCCATCTGCAGGATCTTTATCTGTTACGTCGATAATATCCATGCCTGCCGGCGCGGATGAGGCAAGCTCAAATCCCTCTGACGCTTTATAAACCCCGATCTCGCTGATCATCGGCACTTTACCTTCCGTTGTCCCTACCGTGATTTTCACCTGGTCCGCGGTGACGGCGGGAACACGGATCAGCCTTTTTGCCCCGATCGTTTCGCCTTCTTCGAGCAGTGTCCAGTCACCGCTTCCGTTGCGGTACTCTACTTTATAGCTGTTGATGCGCTGTCCATTCTGGATAGCCTCTTCGATTGAGACAACATCGAATTTCTTTGCTGATCCAAGATTGATCAGGAGGCTGCCCTGATTTGTGCCATTGTCGGTTGTCCAATACGTGTCGTCCTTACCATCAACCGTGTTGCCCGGCTTAAAGGCCGTATCGCCGCCACGTACATTGGATGCTTTAACTTCAGCCCCTTTGGCTGCTGCCATGTTAGTCTTAAATGTCTCTTTGATGTTATTTCCGAACTCCTCAAGCCTGTTAAGGATTGCTTCGTCCACTGTTCCCTGGTTATTCGGCGGAATATTCAGAAGCAGCGGGGAATTGTGCCCTACAGAGTTGAAATACATCTTCGCAAGATTGTCAAGCGATTTTGGAGCAGCTTTTGTTGTACCCCAGAACCAGCCTGATGTAATGCGGGCATCTGCCTCTGGAACGGTCCATTGGTTGCCGTCCTCAAACCCAACAGTAACCTTTGTCCCGTTTTCAGTGATCTGATTACTGTTAATTGTATTAGCCTCTTTGTCTACTGTAGATTTGGACCAGGTATTTGTACCGGCGATACCGTTTTCGTTGCCGATCCAGCGGACGGTCGTATACGCCTCCGCGCCAAAAAGCATACAGTCTGATTTGTATCCGCCTTTGATACCTTCATTTTTCTGGATTGTATCAAACCATTTCTCAAAATCATAATTTTGAGTTTTTGCGCCGCTGCCTTTTGCACCGTCCATCCATACTTCTACAAAATGTCCCTTATTACCGTATTTGCTGTTGCCGAGTATTTCTTGAAGCTGATTATTGTAATACTCGTTATAATCATATACGTCCTTTTCCTCGACTTCTTCCCAGGTCAGGTTATTGAGCGGCTGTCCATTGCTGCCGATAAGACTGTCACCATTCTCATCATAGTATCCATAGCTCTTGTCATGGATATCCCACGGAGAGAGATACAGTCCCATATCGATATCATACTCTGTACATGCCGCGGAAATTTCTTCCAATATGTCTTTTCTGCCAGTCTCACTGTCCCCCGGATAATTCGTTGCTGCCACATCGTATTCTGTATACTCACTGTCCCAGATACAGAAGCCGTCGTGGTGCTTCGCCGTCACGATAAGCTTATGAAACCCTGCGTCCTTTACGGCCTTGACCAGGGTTTCTGCATCAAAATCCTGGCTGAGGGTGAAGATTTCGCTTGGCGCTCTGTTGCCGTAATTTTCTCCCCACTCGATCTCGTTAAACGTATTCGGACCGAAGTGGCAGAACGCCGCAAGCTCTTCTTTTTGGTAATTGTACTGGTTTTCACTCGGCAGTACCTCATCCGGCTCCGGCTTGTCAGTATTCTTTTCCTCCAGGTCTCCGTCGCCGATCCACTGATCCGCTGCCTGTGCCGTAACTCCGGATCCGATCCCCGGCACTGCGGATGCCGTCATGGCAGCTGCCATCAGGAGAGCTAACCCTTTTACTGTTTTCTTTTTCACACCGTTTTTCCTTCCTTGAATCATGATTGACAAGTTGCTTTTTATACTAACAGGGCAGAGGCGATTACACGCCTCTGTCCTGTCGTAACCCTGAAACTTTTGTTACTCGGATTTTCTCTTCTTTACGGTAACGACTGCTGCCGTGCCTGCAAGAAGCGCTGCCGCTCCCCAAACAGCAAAATTCGCTGTGTCGCCTGTCTGTGCGGCTTTATCCTTACCGCTGCCTGACGGCTTGCTGGTATCAGCAGGCTTGTCCGCAGATGGGTTGTCCACGCCTGTTCCCGGCTTTTCTGTTTCGGCTTTTTTAAATGTCGCATTGATCGAAATATCTGACGTTACATTATTGATCGTGTCTGTAAAGGAGGTCTTTCCGGATACATCTGCAACCGTCTGGCCGTTAATAGAGACTGTATCGATCACATAACCCTTAAACGCCTCAACTGTATAGGTTACAGCATTTCCGTCTGTGACTGTTCCGTCTTCGTTAATTCCAACTAAGCTGATGCTTCCGTTTCCGTCTGTTGCAACAGAGATCTGATGCGTTTCGGAAGGCTGCGGAGCCTCTGCTTTAAAGATTACGCTGATCTTCACATCTGCAGTCACATTTTCTACCGTGCCGCTGTATAAAGTTTTTCCGGCTGCATCCGCCACTGCCGCGCCGTTGACCGTCAATTCATCGATCACACAGCCCTCGCTGGCTTTTACTTCATATGTAACTGTTCCACCCTGCTGTACAAACGATTCATCATCCGTTCCTCCAACATTAATCGTACCATCGCCGGACAGTTCCGCTTCTACTTTATATTTCGGAATCTCAACCAGCGATTTGAGCGCTTCGTCAAGGAGTCTGACCTGTGTGTCAACAGCTTCCTGTGTCTGGGTTGAGGATGTATCAAATACTTCCTGAGCCGCTTCAATAGCTTTCTCCAGATTTGCGATCGAATCAGCAGTATACACATCTGCTTTTGCAGCCTCAGCTTTCGCTTCAGCGATCTTCTCGCCTAATGCAGCGTTATCCGTTGGAAGCGTCTGTCCTGCTTCAGTAAGCTGGATATCGAATTTATCGATCAGAGGAGCGTTTTTCTCTCCTGCTGTAAAAGTGACCGTACCCGGACCTGGCTTTGTGATTTCTATCGTAAATTCTTTTGTATATGTCGTGCTTCCGCTGGAATCTGCCTCCACCTTGTCAATATTGCCTGACGTGATATTGTCCCCAGCCCAGCTAATCGAATTTGCCGTGCTGCCGCTTCTATAGGTCATTGTAACATTATATGTGCCTGCTGCCTGTGCATAGTAATTCAGGATCAGCTTATCGCCCGAGTTCATCCAGTTGATGAACGCATTGCCGCTCGCCCAGTCTGCCCCGGTATCAACGCGGATACCTGTTCCTGTACCCGTATCTTCCCTCACGCAGTTCTCAGCCTCGAGAAGCTTTGCTTCTCCATTTACCTCTGTCGGGAAATAGAAACGGTTATTCTCTGTGTAATTAGCAAATGCATATTTCACTGTGATACTTGCATTTTCTGTCAGTGTAAACGTATAGCTGTTCGTATTCCTGATCTCATCTGTCATTACAGAAGCATCATTGACAAGTACATCCTCTACAGCATATCCGTCCTCCGGAGTAAACTTCACTGTTATCTCCGTACCGGCATCATAGACCTCCTGATCCGGCTCAATGGAAACACTGCCGTGACCGCCGTCAACAGATGCCGTAACCTTGACTGCCTCTGCCATTGCTCCTGCGGCTGCCTCCAGCTTCTGGTATGCAAGCATCATGTCCAGTGCATCCGGATCCTCTGCTGCTATAAGCGCCTTTGCCTCTGCAAGGGCGGCTGCATATGCGGCATAATCACCGGTCCACTCTCCCTCTGCCCTTCCGTCAACTTCATCGACGAGTGCCTGGAGTTTGTCTTTTGTCATCCACTCCGCATCAAGAATATTAACCTTCGCCGTATCGTTAAATCCAAGGATCAGATTTTCCGGCGACGGAGTATCGAGTACGATAGTAAAGTCGCGGCTTTCTACCGGCTCTCTTTCGTCATCGGAACGTCTGCTCGTAACAGGTACAGTAGTTTCTGTTACGCCATCGCCCATAGTTACTGTCTGAGGAGTCGTATCGAAATCTCCCTGGACCGCGCTTCCCGGATTTCCGGTCAGGAGTGCAGAGATCTCGCCTGTAGATCCGCCGACACGGATTACCTTGACATTGATCGTCTCATCCTCATTCATTGTATATTCTGTCTGTTCCAGACCGATCATTCCTACTCCGCCGTTATTGATCACATATGCGGCTTCAATGCCGATCGGTCCGTCCACAGCCCTGATCGTAACAGTGTGGTCGCCGTCTTCCAGATCAGGAGACGTGTACCACATCTGTCCCGTTGCTCTGGAATCCGCTTTCGTGGAAACCGTTTCCGGCTCCATTCCATCGATCGTTACGGCAGCGTTTCCGTGTCCCGGATCCTTTGTGCCAAGGATATAGAACTTAGAGCCATGGAATTTAAAGGTCAGTTCGCCTCCCGCCTTTGTCCAGCGGTTTGTACCGTTGATAAAATTAGTTCCTGTCTCTGCAGTCCAGGTAGAATTTCCAAAATCAAATCCAGCGCCGTCTGCAGTATTTGTGTCCTCAATATCCACCACATCCATGCCTAAAGGCGCTGAGCCGGCAAGTTCAAAACCTTCGCTTGCCTTGTACACACCGATCTCGCTGATCATCGGAACTTTACCTTCCGGGGCGGATACTGTGATCCTGACCTGATCTGCGCGCACTGCTGCTGTACGGACAAGCCTCTTCGCGCCGATTGTCTTGCCTTCGTCCATTGTTGTCCACTCACCGTCGCCGGTGCGGTATTCCACCTTATAGCTGTTGATATGCTGCCCGTTCTGGATAGCTTCCTCGATGGAAACAACATCAAACTTCTTTTCTGACCCCAGATCGATCAGAAGTTGTCCTGAATTTGCCGCATTATCTGTGGTCCAGTATGTGCTGTCATCTTCGTCTACCGTTTTCCCCGGACTGAATGTCTTGCTGTTTCCGCGTACCGCAGAAGCCTTTACTTCTGCCCCGCTGGCAGATGCCAGATTTACTGCAAATGTCTCTTTAATATTGTTTCCGAATTCTTCCAGTCTGTTCAGGATCGCCTCATCTACTTCTCCCTGATCATTTGGAGGGATATTCAAAAGAAGCGGCGCATTATGTCCTACTGAATTAAAATAGATATTGCTCAGTGATTCCATGCTGAGCGGTGTCTTCTTATTCGGTCCCCAGAACCATCCGCTGGTGATCTTTGTATCCGCCTCCGGAACTGACCACTTAGTTCCATTCTCAAACCCAAGGGCATATCCATTCTGGATATTAGAATAGAATGTAGTATCGTCAACATTGATCTTCGCCCATGTATCCTTTGCCGCCAGTCCGTTTTCATTACCGATCCAGTGCACAGTCGTATATGCACCGCACTGGAAGATCATACATTCAGGCTCATACTCCTGGATCGTATTATTCCACAGTTCAAAATTATATTCCTGAGCATCAGCTCCGCCGCCCTTTGCGCCGTCCATCCATACTTCGGTAAACCGTCCGTTGTTGCCGTACTTATCATTACCGAGGATTTCCTTCAGCTGGTCGTTGTAAAATTCATTGTAATCCAGAACATCTCCCTGCGCATTTGTCGGCTTGCCGTTCTCATCGTAATATCCGTAACTCGGCTCATGGATATCCCACGGAGAAAGATATAGACCCATATCTATGTTTTCTGCAGTACATGCCGCTGATATTTCTTCAAGGATATCTCCTTTTCCATCCTTATAGGTAACCCCGCCCATATCATATTCCGTCTCGCCGCTCTGCCAGATGCAGAACCCGTCGTGATGTTTAGCTGTTACGATCAGCTTTTTAAATCCTGCGTCTTTTACAGCTTTGACCAGGGTTTCAGCATCGAAATCATTTTCCAGACGGAAGATCTCACTTGGAGCCTTGTCACCATAATTTTCGCCCCACTCGATATTGTTAAAAGTATTCGGACCAAAATGACAGAATGCAGCCAGCTCATCCTTCTGATATTTATACTGGGTATCATTCGGCACAACATCGTCCGGAGCTGGAGCATCCACCTGCACATCTGTCAGCTGGTCATCTCCGATCCACTCATTTTCAGCCTGTACCGGAATTCCTGTTCCGAAGAATGTTGTTCCTGTAACTGCGGCTGCCATAACCAGGGCTAATCCTTTTGCTGTTTTCCTCTTCACGCTTTTTCCCTTTCTTGAATCATATATAATAATTTTTTACAGCAACGGGACGGAGACATACTCATCGCCCCCATCCCTGTTGTTATCATAAAGATCTTATTTCTCTGATCTTCTCTTCTTACCGGCGATAACCACTGCTGCTCCTGCGAGGATCACTGCTGCCCCCCACACAGCGTAGTTCGCTGTATCGCCTGTCTGTACGGCTTTGTCTCCGCCCTGACCTTTATCTCCGTTCTGGCTTCCGCCTGTTCCCGGCTTCTGCGGGTCTTCCGGTTTTGTTCCCGGATCTCCCGGTTCCAGATCAGGATCAGTTCCCGGATCCTTCTCGTTCACAGTAATCCCAAAGGTAACTGTATGGTTCTGATAGGTAACCGTTACTTCTTTGACATCTGTTGTCAGCGCCGTTCCCAGATCCGGTGTGAACGCAAACCATTCTGCCGTTCCCGCATTGTATCCTATCGATCCCTCCGTATCGTCAGAATAGTACACATGGAGCATAAGCCCTTCCGGATCGAGGGTCTCACCTTCGGTGTATTCTATCTTGGCCGGAACTGCCTCCAATTTCACATTCGTGATCGTGACCGGAGCCGCGCTTACTTTGATATCAAATGCCGTCGTCATGCCCGCATACTCTACAGTCACAGCAGTCATACCTGCCGTAAGCGCTGTATCCAGATCCGGCGTGAACGCAAAGTCTGCTGCTGTCTCATCTGTATACGCAACTGACTGTGTTGTTCCGTCACTGTAAGAAAGCTCAAGCACAAGACCTGACGGGTCAAGGGTTTCGCCCTCCGTATAGTCCAGCTTGCAGGGCTCTTTTACGGAAATGCCCGTAAGCTCCGGCTCTGCCGGTTTTGTAACTTTGATCGTAAATTCTGCTTTGGCGCTTCCGGAATATCCATACTGTCCAAGACCCGTGACGATCACTGTCGCGATTCCGTCTGTAGTGTTATCCTCGTAAGATACGATGTAGTCAATGCCGTATCTGAGCTCTGTATCGCCGAGCATTACCATGATCTCTTCCTCTGTCAGGGTCACCGGATGCTCCTCATCCGCAACTGCGACTTCCTTCACATCCGGTACATGTACGACCGCCCCGCTGATGTCAACCAGGTTATCCGGCGCCTTTCTCAGCCTGATCTCTGCAGCACTCATGAACTTGTTGTCTCCTGAATCACCATATGTCTGCACACCTGTAAGGCGGACATATTTTGCTGATACCGGCTCGTTAAATTCTGCCAGCTTCCATCCGGCAGTGTTCTCCCATGTGCCTGTAGAGACTGTTGTCCAGTGCTCATTGCCTGTACTTACTTCTACCTTATACTCATTTACACGGCCGTTCTCGCTGCCATCACGTCCGTAGTAGCGAAGCGCATCAAGGACTGTCTCTTCCTCAAGTTCGAGGGTGATCCAAAAATCCTCTGTCGGAGGAAGTGTCTGCCAGTTTGTATGCCACCATGTTTCCAGGTTATTATCCACTGCGTTGGATGCCGGTCCCTCTTTTCCGCTTCCCGGATGTACACTTCCGGCGGTTGCTGCTGTCTTTGTATAGTCATAATCCCTGCTGGCATCCGCTGCATCTCCCGATGACGGCTCAGCACCAAGGTTGATCGTAAATGTAGTCCTGTTACTGTGGTCTTCTGACTCGATGATCAGTTTCGCAGCGTTCTCGTAAGGCGGAATGTATGTCACTGCAGCATTGTCTGCGCCTGCATACTGAAGACTATTGGGATCAATGACAATCGCCTCTGTATCAAAGTATCCGTTTGCCAGATCTGTTTCTGTTGCTTCCAGACCATTGACTGTCAGCGACTGAAGCGCTGCTGTTGAGTTGGTCGTGTAAGAACCTTCCCACTCGTTGATCACGACTTCCGTGATACCTGTACAAGGAGTTTTACCATCCTCACGTGACTCTGCATTCTTGATATAGAGCTTTACAGATGTAGCTGTCGCCGGATCAAAGGTATAAGTATATGCCTTCACCCGGTCTGAGCTTTCACTCTCCGCTATTGTTTCCTTTGCTTCAAGAGGCGTCCAGCTTCCTTCCTCACCGGTCTCTGAAATGTAAATCTTCGTTGTCCCGGCATCAGGGAATGTCATAGAACTGTTATCTCTTGCGAAATAAACTGTGACCTGACCGATCCTCTGCTGGGTGTCATACCGGAATGTGATCTCCGCATCGCTGTCGCCGTGCTTAATTGAACTCGTCCAGTTACTCCATGCAGTCGGGTTAGCTCCGCCGCTTGTATTCTCACTGATTTCTGTCTTTCCGTCTTTGATCGCGTCAAGCGTATCTGACTGCCAGTCTGCCTGTATATCCTGGGACAGATATGCCGCTCCCGCAACGTTATCACCGATCGTCACCTGCTGCTCCTGTACGCGCACAGTTGCTGTGACTGTCATCTCCTGCCCAAGCACATTTGCCGTACCTTCGATCATAACCTCGCCAGGCTCATCATAGCTGCCTTTCGGCTCGCCCCATGTTACCGGGAAGGATGCGCTGATCACATCTCCGTTCTGGAGCACTGCCTGTCTGGACTCCGGAAGCACCGGTTTCTGTCCAACGGGAACTGTCGTTGTATAATTGAGCAGTGCGGCTACCTGATCGATCATATTGACTGTTACGGAAACCATATCGCCTGCTTCTGTTACACCTGAAACGGAGAACGTCCCTGCCTGCGCGATCTGTTCTGCCGTAATCTCATCCCATGCCACTGACATATCTTTTTCCGTGTGGTCTGAGTATACTGCTTTCACTGTCTCTGGAAGCTGCGGCATATTTCCTGTCTTTACATAATAGTTTTTAGACATTCTGTAATAGTTCAGAGTTGTGCCAGTGCCTTCATCTGCAACCGGCGTTGTCTTAACTGTTACAGACGCGCTCTCAAGACCGTCAGCGCTTGCGGTGACCTTAATCTCGCCGTCTGTTTTAGTAGACTGAACGATAGCTACGAGCTGACCGTTGAATGCAGCCCTGTTGTCATCCTGATAGGACTGATGGTCATCCTGTTTTCCATTATCAACGCCGACAAGTTTTCCTTCGCCTTCTACTGTGAACTTCACGTTGTTCGCAGCATCCGGAACGATATTGCCGTCTTCATCTGTAACATCAACTGTAATATAGGAAAGTTCCGCGCCGTCTGCTGCAATTTCTGTACGGTCAGCGGATGCGGACAGTTCAGCCGCCTCGCCTGTAGTTGTCACGGATATGCGTCCTTCTGCCTTGCTCAGATCGATCGGATTATTGTTTGCATCCCATGCTTTCGCTGTGATCGTACCATCTGCGTAAGGCACCTTCCAAGTCAGATATAGATTCTTGTGCGTTGCGCTGTCAGCGCCATCGCCTTTATAAATCTGATATGTATAACCTGCTGTTGTTGTCTCCTGAGTAAACTCTTTTACTCCAAGGTCCTGTGCTTCGTTTGATCCTGCCGGTGTGAAGAACAGCTGAACTTTCGCTGCATCTGTATATACCACTACCGGTACTTTATTCGTGCTGTCTTTGGCTACCACATCTTCATTCCAAGCCGGAAGGATGTGGAGCGTATTAACCTCATCATTCCACTGGCTCTGATAGAAGTAATATGTATCCTTCGGAAGCCCTGCTGTATCAACAACACCGAAATAGGAGTTCTTCGGTGACGGCCATGTTCCCTGAGCTCCTGGAGTCGTTCCGTTCCACGGAGTAGGCTCGCCGATATAATCAAATCCAGTCCACACATATTCGCCTGCGACGAAATCACGTTTGATGACTTCGTACCATGCGCTGCTCGCCAGAGCCCCCCAGTTTACTCTTGAGTTGTCGTAGGATGTCAGCTTCTGGTCCGCCGGCGATTGTGAAGCGCCGTTTCCAAGCCTGTCATAGACGCCCCGGCTGTTGATGGATGAAGCAGTCTCAGCGCCGTAGATGAACCAGTCCGGATTTGCATTGTGCTGGGTATCATACTGATCGCCGCTGTTGTAGTTAAATCCTGCGACGCCGCCGGCATCTGACAGGGAATCCATCATATCAGACGCAATACCGGATGTCTGTCCCTTTATTGAATTACAGCCTCTTGTCACCGGTCTTGTATCATCGGCTTCCTTTGCCCATGTGATCAGCTTTGCCTGGATATCGGCATACTGCTGATTCAGGTTGCCTGCGCCCTCCTGTACTTCGTTTCCGAGTGACCACATGATAACGGAAGGAGCGTCCTGACCTCTCTTGATCATTGCTGTAAGATCAAACTGTGCCCAAGTCATGTTCTCTGCTCCACCGAGGATCTGATTCTCAGCACCGATCGTCTCATTGAAAAATCTTGAGTAATCATAGCTGTTGCCGTTCTTTGCCCATGCCCAGCCGTCGAATGCCTCGTCGATGACGAGGATTCCCTGCTCGTTGCACGCCTCGATCAGCTTGTCTGACGCCGGGTTATGTGTCACGCGGATGGAGTTGCACCCCATCTCTTTCATGATCCTCACCTGGCGGTCGATCGCGCTCTCCCATGCTTCTGCGCCAAGAGCGCCCTGGTCATGGTGAAGGCACATACCTTTGAGCTTCATATTCACGCCGTTTAAGGAGAATCCTGTATCAGCGTTAAAATCAAAATAGCGGAAACCATATTCCGTATCATATGTATCCACTGTCTGTCCGTCGATCTGGACTTCTGTCCTTACGGTATAGAGCGCCGGGTTGTCGGATGTATCCCAGAGAGTCGGGTTAGTTACCGTGCCTGAAGCCTTGATCTCTGCTGAGCTTCCTGCCGGAACATTCTGTGCCTCTGTGCTGATTGTCCCGATCGCGTTTTCCACATCCCCATCTTTCGGGAATACCGTATGTTTCAGCGTCACACTCTGATCCTGGTCAGAATCATTGGCAACGGTTGTGCTGATGTTTGTTGTCACTAATTCCCGATTCTCTGCCAGGTCCGGAGTCTCGATCTTTGTCCCGTACAGGTCTACATGTACGGGGTCTGTGATCGTCAGGTCAACGCTCCTGTAGATACCGCTTCCCGAATACCAGCGGCTTGAAGGAGTCTGGTGATCTACCTTTACGGTGATCACATTGTCCTCTCCCACCTTTACATAATCTGTGATGTCAAATGAAAACGGCGTGTATCCGTAAGGGTGAGTACCTACCTGAGTACCGTTTACCCACACGGTGGAATTCATGTACACTCCGCCGAAATCAATCCTGATCTGTTTTCCGGCAGCGCTGCTGTCAACCGTGAAGTTCTTCCTGTACCATCCGGTGCCTCCCAGGAGATAACCGCTTTCAGCCTCCCCCGTTTTGGTGTATTCCTGCTCAATGCTGTAATCATGAGGCAGGTTCACCTGCTCCCAGCTCGAGTCATTGAATGCCGGATTCTCCGCGCCTGCCGCATCGCCCATGTAGAATTTCCAGTTGTCATTGAAATTCTCTGAGCGTGTTGTTCCGGTATAGTTGTTTACATACACAGCTTCCGGATCTGAACTCATCTGCACGCTTGAATCCGTGCCCACCCTTACGACCGGGCCGGCCGCAAACACTGTAGTCGGGATTATCATCCCAGCTGCCAGGGCTGCTGCCATGACGGCTGTTCCTTTTCTTTTTAAGTCTCTTTTTTTCATCCTGTTTTTGGACAAATTATCCTTTTTCAGTCCTTTTCCTCCATTTCCCTAAAATTTTGCAAAACCGTATTCCTTTCATCAAAAAATCCGGATTTAATTAATGAAGACGTCCCTAAAATATGCAAAAATTTTATCATCTTACTTACTAAATCCGGTCTTGCCCTTAAAAGGTTATAATACAATTATGCAATTGATAGTTATTATTGTAACATTTCTATGAACTTTTTCCTATTTTTTCATGAACAAAAAATAAATTTTGGTAAATTCACTAAATAGCAAGTCCATTAACACTGTTAGAAATACATTTTTTGGATATATTTTACAAAAGCTGCTGCGGTAATAAAATCCGCAGCAGCTTCATCCTAAACCTCTATTATATTAAACTTTATTTCAGACTCTTCCGCCTCTACACAGACACACGGCTTATCGGGATAATATCTCGTCGTAAATACGTATTCTCCGTTATTTAAGAATACCTCTGCCGAAGACATGTCCGCCAGTATCCGTACGCTTTCCAGCCTCTCAAGTTCAACGTACCGAAGACCTCTGCCGGCTGATGCGGATGCCTTATCCCGGCTTAAAAACCTCATCTCAAACCGTCCGCCGGTATATTCGAGTACAAGTTCTTCTGCGAGCACAGCCCGGAACCGGTTATCGGAGATGCAGTCCACAGTCAGGTCATAGACCTGATATCCTTCTATCATAAAGGGGGCTGAAGGAGCTCTTTTTTTTGCCCGCTCTATCAGCTGTTCTCTCTCTTCCAGCTCTCTGACCGGACGCTGGCGCACCTTTCCGTCTTCCACAAAGATTTCTCTCGGGAAGGTAAAACAGTGCTGCCATCCGTCTTTTACAGTAGGATTGGTATATTCATCACAGTCCGGCATACCCATCCAGCCTATCTGTATCCGCCTGCCGTCCTCTGATTCAAAGCTCTGAGGAGCATAGTAATCAAATCCGTAATCCCAGAGCCTGTACTCTGACAGCCTGTGTTTCCCGAGTATATCTCCCTCCACTTGGAAGTACCCGGACTGATATACATTTCTTTCGTCCCATACTCCGCCTCTTAACCCCTGTACTGATGCCGAGAGCAGTTTCACACCGCTTACCTCAAAATAATCCGGGCACTCCCACATATATCCAAAGGGAGCTTTTGTCTCTGCTCTGTTATGCAAAGTCCAGTTTATCCCGTCCTCAGATCGGAAGATCAGCGCCTGTCCTGTATCCGCTTTCGTCCTGGCGCCCTGTATCATATAGAAGATACCCTGTTCTTTCCACACCTTCGGGTCTCTGACGTGGAGGGTCAGGTCAGACGGATAGTCCGTATTTTTCATAAGGAGACGCTTGGGTCCGAAATTCTTCCCGTCTCTGCTTGTCACAAGGACAGTATTCGCCTCCCGTCCGGCATTTACATAATCATAATCTTCCCGGTCCTCCAGCTTTACATTTCCCGTATAGTATACATACATCACGCCGTCGTCGATAAAAGCGGAACCAGAGTACACCCCATGGCAGTCAAATGGCTGATCCGGATACAGCGCCGCCCCCTGGTATTCCCATCTTACCATATCCGTGCTCGTGCAGTGCCCCCACAGCTTGACACCTCCCTCGGGATTAAACGGGGAATATTGAAAATATGCATGGAAGACGCCGCCGAACTGACAAAGCCCGTTTGGGTCATTCAGCCATCCTGCCGGAGGCATCACATGGATCTTCTGCCGGAAACGGCTGTCCGCGTCCGCCGCTTTTTCCGCTTCTTCTGTAAGTCTGATCAAATCCCTTGTCAGTGCATTCATATTCATTCTCCCTGTCTCTGTTATTTCTTCAATGTCATAACCGGAGCATCTGTGCCAACTTCCCCGGGCTCTGCTTTTTCCACTTCAGAATACTGGTCAGCATTAGTGAGGATGACCATCACATCCGGAGAATACCCCTCATTGCGGATCGTGTCAAGATCAGCCTCGATGAGCACATCTCCCGCATGTACATGATCTCCGTCTGACACCTTCTTTGTAAAGCCTTTTCCGTTCAGCTTCACAGTATCCACTCCGATATGTATCAGCAGCTCGCCGCCGCTCTTCGTGGCGATGCACACCGCATGTCCTGTATCAAACACATTGATCACCTCGCCGCCGCAGGGGGATACGATCCTGCCGTCATCCGGCTCTACCGCAGAAGTTACGCCCAGCATCTCCGATGCAAATGTCTCGTCACTGACTTCCGACAGAGGTATGATCCTGCCTTTAACAGGGCTTTTTATTGTCTCTTCCGATATCAGTACAGAATCAGCCGTCTCTTTGCTTTCATCGTCTGTCCCTGATGCCGCCACTTTTGCATTTTTATCTTCAATGCCGGCTGTCTCCGCCTCCGGCTTCTGGTCTTTATATATGATGAAAGAGATCACAAATGCAACGCCCACTGCGATCGCCATCTCGATCACATACTGTACCGGCTGCTCAAGGCAGAGCAGGATACCGAATATACCTGTCACGCCTGTGCCCTTTGCCCCGAGGTGGACAAGAGACGCATACAGGGCTCCGCATCCGCCTCCGATACAGCCTGCGATAAAGGGTCTGAAAAATCTCAGGTTCACTCCAAAGATAGCCGGTTCCGTAATTCCCATAAACGCGCTCAGAGAAGACGGAAGAGCCAGCGATTTGATTTTTTTGTCTCTGGATTTAAGCGCTACCGCAAGGGCTGCCGCACCCTGAGCGACATTTGCCGCGCTTGCCAGCGGGAGCCAGTATGTCACGCCGTACTGCGCGATCTGTCCGATATCGATCGCAGTATACATCTGATGGATACCGGTCACGACTGTCGGCGCATACAGACCGCCCATGATCAGGCTTCCGATGCCAAGCGGAAGTGTCAACAGCCACTGGATACCTCCGAGAATGGCATTCTCCGCCCACACGAAGACAGGTCCGATGATAGAAAGTGTGAGATAACCTGTCACAAAGACACTGACCAGAGGAGTTACAAAGAGATCCAAAACCTCCGGAACAATCTTGTGGAGTTTCTTCTCGATCACTGAGAGGACCCACACCGCGATCACGACCGGGATGACATGCCCCTGATAACCGACCATATCGATATCATAGAGTCCGAAAAATACGGACTGCGTCTGCTGAACGCCTTCCGTTGCCACGGTATACGCATTCTGCAGCGCCGGGTTTATCATGATCATTCCGATGACCGCGCCCAGATAGGGATTTGCGCCGAATGCCTTTGCCGCTGAAAACGCGATCAGGATCTGGAGGAAAGTATATGCCGTGTTGCTGAAAAGATTTGCGAACACATAGATCGAACTGCTCGTGTCCATGCTGATGAATCCGTTGTTGATCATGAAATCCAGGGAATTCATGATACCCATAAGGAAACCGCTTGCCACGATCGCCGGGATGATCGGCACGAAGATGTCTCCCAGAAGCTTGACCGCCCTCATAAATATGTTCTGCTTTTGCGCTGCCGCCTCTTTTGCCTCTGCCTTGGAGCTTGCCGTGATCCCCGCGATGGAAATGAATTCGTCGAACACCTTATTGACCGTACCTGTCCCGAGAATGATCTGGAGCTGGCCTGACGCCTCAAACACTCCTTTCACTCCGTCTACATTCTCGATTGCTTCTTTGTCCGCCTTGCTGTTATCCGCAATAACAAGACGAAGCCTTGTCGCACAATGCGCGGCAGACACGATATTTTTGCTTCCGCCGACCTGATCCAGGATAGCTTTCGCTGTTTTCCTGTAATCCATATTATCTCTCCTTCCCTTTAAATAAGCATATTATTGTTTTTTGAAATCGATATTTATGAAATCGATTTCATATTCTGAGTAAATAATAAGAAAAAAAATGCCATTTGTAAATATGGCATTTTTACTGATATTTAACATTTAATTTTGTGCACTATTCCCCTCGATCAGCCGGAATCCCAGCTTCATCTCCACAGGGATCTTCTCTCCCCGCTCGATCACATCCAGCAGCAGCTCCGCACTGCGGATCCCGCTCGTCTTGTACCCGAAGTGCACCGTAGGTATCCCTCCTGTGGCTGCCTTTAGGAGCTGGTTGTCGCCGAACCCGGTGACCGCGATCCCCTGCGCCAGGCTGATGCCCCGGGCCCGCAGCGCCCGGATCGCCCCTGCGGCGATCGTATCCGTAGCGCATGATATCACGCCGATCTCCGTCTCTTCATCCAGAAGGGAGAGTGCAGCCTCATATCCGGCTTCCGCCCGGAACGCGGATATTCGTACATACTCCTCTTCCAGCTCCCTGCCCTCTGCTCTCAGTCCTGCGCGGAAGCCGTCCTCCCTCGCCGCGCCCGCGGCCTTATCTTCCCGCGTGACGCCGATGTACGCGATATGCTTATGCTTCCCGCTCAGAGACGCCGCCAGCTTCCCCATCGCCTTTCCGGCGCCGTAATCGTCGTGGTATACACAGTTTGCATATTTCGTATTCTGCCCGGTCACGACAACAGGGATCTGGGCATTTTTGAGAAATCTCCTGTGCTCCGTTGTGATCATGGTCCCGATGAGGATGATCCCGTCCACCGGATATTTTTCAAATAAGTGGAGGTACTCGATCTCCTTTTTCGCATTGTTGTCCGTGCTCGCAAGGAGCATCTGATACCCCCGCGCCGCAAGCACATTGCCGATCCCTTCTGTGACACGACTGATGCTCTCTGAATTGATCTTGGGGACTACGACTCCGACCAGGCTGGCGCGCTTCGTCCGCAGGGTGCGCGCCTGCGCGGAAGGATGATATCCGGTCTCTTCGATCACTTTTTTGATCTGTGCCCTCTTCTCCTCGCTGATGTAGCCGCCGTTTAAGTAGCGCGATACCGCGGCGCTGGAGACGTTCGCGAGGCGGGCGATTTCTTTGATGGTCATGGTAGTGGCAGCTTCCTTCATTTGATCTGTTTTTATTCACTGTAAGGAAATTGTATCACGCATTTTCTATACTTTCAATTTTAAATCCAGTCTTATACCTTGTAATAATCCTTCTATGCCTCTTTTCCCTTTTCCTCAAAATAGAATAAACCGATCAAGACTGCCATAATTCCTGCAAATAATACCATCTTCATTCCTCCTTGTTTCTTTGTTTTTCAATGAGATCCGGCTCAGACGCCCATGCAGCCGCCTAGCCGGGAAAGGAGAACATGATGACAGAAAGAGAAAAACAATTAAACGGGGATTGGTTTGATTATAATGACCCGGAACTGAAAGAGATGCGGACGCGATGCAATAAGCTGATCGCCCGTCTGAACAGTCTCGATAATTCAAGAAAAGAAGACCGTCGGGCCGTGTTGAAAGAACTTTTCGCGCAGGCAGGGGAAAATGCAAATATAAAATCAGGATTCCATTGCGATTACGGTTGTAATATTTATTTGGGAAATAATGTTTTTTCCAACTATAATTGCGTCTTTCTTGATGTGGGCAGGATTGAGATCGGTGATGACACATTGATCGGCCCCCAGGTCGGTATTTATACAGCAGTTCATCCGGTGGATCCCGTAGAAAGGAAAAAGGGCCTGGAGAGAGCCAAGCCCGTAAAAATAGGGAAAAACTGCTGGATCGGAGGGAATGCGGTGATCAATCCCGGCGTCACTTTAGGAGACAATGTGGTCGTCGGCTCCGGCGCGGTCGTGACAAAGTCTTTTGGAGATAATGTCATCCTCGCAGGAGTTCCGGCAAAAATAATCGGTCACTGCTAGTCGCCTGCATACTTGTCGATGATTTCCACCACGCTGCCTAAATACGCTGCGCCGAATAAATTCAGGTGGTTCAGGAGATGGTATAAATCATACAATTTCTTCCGCTCCAGATATCCTGCCCTGTCGATCGGGTTGATTTCACTATATGCGGCATAAAATCTCTCCGGCAGGCTTCCGAATAACTGTGTCATTGCAAGGTCAGCTTCAAAATCACCCACATAGACAGCCGGATCGATGATCCAGGGCTTTTCACCGCTTCCGCATATCATATTTCCGCTCCACAGATCTCCGTGAAGCAGGGATGGGAATTCCGGTTCCCTCAGATAACGGTCAAGCCGGTCCAGAAGCCTGTCTGCTTTCCTTCTGACCTCCGGTCCCAGATACGCTTCTGCCATGGTGATCTGGGGCAAAAGGCGGCATTCTCTGTAAAAGTCCGCCCACTTTTCCTTCGGCTGGTTCTTCTGCGGCCCGGAACCGATGAAATTATCCTCTTTGAACCCATACTTTCCGCTGCCGCTTTCAGAGGGCACAAATTGCCGGCACTCTGCCCTGTGCAGTTCCGCCAGCTGGTGCCCGAAATTTTCCAAGTATATATCACTCCGTGGAGATCTCTCGATGTATTCTAAGGCAAGGAATGAGAATCCCCTGCTCTCGTCAATCCCCATCCCCAGAATCTTGGGAACTCCGATTTTCTCTACCGCGCCCAATGCGCTTAATCCCGCTGATTCAGCCTGAAAAAACGCCGCATTATTTATGGAATTTATCTTCACAAAGAGCTTCTCTCCCGCAGCTAGGCTCACCCTGTATGCATCATTAATATCGCCGCCGTGCATGCGTTCTGTTTTCACAATCTCAGCATTCTCCCCGAAAACATCCTTTACTGTTTCCAGAAGAGAATGATACATATTTTCCGGCATATTCCTGTTCAACATTTCACCCTCTTATCATTCTGTCCGTATGTATCTTGTTCTCTACACTTCTTTATATACTGCTTTTCCGTTTTTCTGTTCTGATTTCATGAGTGATGCCTTTTTTACCATCATTTCTGCCTTTGGCATGCTGACTTTGTATGATCTTTTTGCAGTATATTTCCTGATGAGCGTGATATGCGGTACAAATTTATCCCGGTCGTAAGGAATCCCTTCCACATCCAAGGCTGAACGCAGATCCTTTACATATGCTTTCAGCTTCTGATTGCCCTTTACGCCCGCCCATAAAATATTTCCGAAATTTCCCATGTCCGACAGGCTCAGCCGGAACTCCGGCACGGGCACTCTGCTGATGACCTCTTTTATTTTGGCAGGATCATCGTATTCGCCGATAAATGCCAAAGTCATATGAAGGTTCTGCGCGGGGACGTAATTGCCCTCAACTCCCTGCTTCTTTAATTCATGCATCAAATTAACCAGAGCTTTCTTCGTGTTATCTGAAAGCTGGATGGCTATAAAAAGTCTCATAAGATCATTCCTCCCCGATTTCAAATATTACGATCCGCTCACGGGAATCCTGTTCCGGAAACAGATCCGTGCAGTCTATCTCATCAGAAAATGTCAATTCATCTACTGTCATCAGAAAAGATATATACTCATCAGACGGATAATAAAAGAACAGCAATATTTCCCTCGGCGCTGCATAATACGACTCCAGGATGCGGCTGACTGTTTTCTGCAGGATTTCCAGTGAAAAAGGATTAAAAAAATAGACTCTGTCCACATTTTCCGGGACCGGAAACTCACCGGCATCTTTCAGTTCAAAGATAACTCGTCCGGATGAGGCGGCTTTCTCCCGATTTTTTATTGCTTTATCATAAATTCTTTCATCATATTCGATCCCAATGGACTGACACCGTGTCTGCCAGGACAGAAAGAAATCTACCCTTCCTTTGCCACATCCATAATCAAGCAGCGTATTTCCTTTCTTTAAAAATCCCGAATTTGCCAGACGTTCCAGTACGCAGTACGGAGTAGGCTCGTAGGGATACCTGTACTGATCCGCATGGGAATCATCCCTGCCTGTTGTCCTGATCTGCAAAAGCCTGTCCCATTTTTCTTCATTATTCATATCAGATCAAAATCCCTTCCAGATGATCCAGTTCATGCTGGCAGATCTGGGCTGTCCATCCGCTGAGCTTCTGCCTCTGTTTTTTCCAGTTCATGTCATAGTATTCTACTTCAATATTCTGATATCTGACGGTCCGCCTTACTCCTTCAAGAGAGAGACAGCCTTCCTCTGTCTCATAGGGTGTATCCTTCTTAAGCAGAACAGGATTAAACATAACGATATCAAATAACCCCATATTTATAATAATAACTCTCTTTCTGATCCCGATCATATTTGCCGCCATACCGACACATGCCTCGCGGTTTGCGGCTAACGTATCCTTAAGATCAATGCCAATATTCAGATCTTCTCTTGTGGCGGGTTCTGATTTCCGGGAAAGGAAAAAAGTATCTTTTATGATTTTTCTGACCATTGTATAACCTTTCTTTTGTTTGATATAAATTGTGTTGTTACAGAGGAGGTAATCTTACTCCTCTGTCTTACTTACTAAAAATAATTCTATCACCGTTTTTTTCTGACTTCCATACATTTCGCTTAAACAGAATAGTAACGTTGTTCTCTCTGGCAAACCGCCGTTTCCCGCCGTTCCTCACTGTATGGGGCGGTCAGACGGAAAGACAAGCGGCCTTTCTCAATGTCAAACTCCATGCAGCCCGTTTCTGGGTCTGCGTCGGTCTGCTGGCAGATCGCTGGATAACGGTGGCTGTATGCAAGCAGACGCTTTTTCAAGGCGGTGTTGTGAGTGCGGATATCTCATTTGTGATAAGAACCGTTGTATTTCCGTTCTCCCAGTGTTCCCACAATGGTATCTGCCAGTCTGTTCATTACAGCAGTAAACTGACTTCCTGTCTGATAATCCAGAAAGGCGTCTTCCAGATTGAAGCTCACTCTTACACGACTTTTTTCCGGCGTTACAGAGATTCCCGAATACGATTCGCCCTGCAGCTTGTTCACGGCAGCCACTTACCGGTCTTATCGCACAAAAAATAGAGCACCCACGCATTTCATTCATTGAAAAAACATAAGTGCTCTATGTATTTATAACGTTATTTACTTTGATTTATTTTCATTGAAACAGGAACGTACAACTTTTTGATTAGCAGGATTTTTCCAGAAATTGAAAGAAGCCGAAGTCCTTGATTTTTCAAGGAATTTTCGGCTTCTCAGTTACGTTCCCGAGGTGATTCGAACACCCGACCTACCGCTTAGGAGAATCGAACACACGTTCTCATCTCCGTTAATATGTGTTAATCCAAGTCAAGCAGAATCAAGGATTAAACGCACTTTCGAATCAATTTCAGTCAATCTAAATATCATCTCTGTCAGCCTTAGTTAACCCTTTTTATTCTTATAACTCGTCCATTGAATCGGTATGAATTCATCATCTTTTGTTAAAACATCTTTTCCTAAATACAGTTCAATCGAACAAGCTTTTCCATTAATATTCATTTGCTCTTTTCCATTGGGACCAATAGTAAAATAATTTTTTGCAATCTCTATATCAGGTAATAACATATCTATTGTATTCCTCTCCTTCATCATTAATAGCCTTTTCTTTGATTAAATCACTTTTAGAATAGATTGTAAGCAGATCTTTGAAAGTATTTTTATATTGTATAAACATATAATTTTTAACCCTACATATTCTCCCATTTTTCCCTCTCTTAATTATCCAAAATGATTGCAATTTCAAATTGTTCCAATGAGAAATATCTATAAATGTATTGTTGTATTTCCCTTTGCGAATATTATATCAAACCTACAAAATAGACTCAATTGTTCACTTACCCGATTTCATTATAGCGGTAATCAAATTCACTACATCTGGATTCGAAAGCATTTTTGCAATGAGCTCCGCATCCACACCTTCCGGAACCTTTAAAGTATTTTCCGGCTTCTTTCTGTCCATCTGCGGATCTGTTTCTTTTTTACCATAAAATGCATCTTCAAACAATTCTGCATTCTTCTTACGGTCATCATCCAGAATATGCGAATACACATCTGTTACCATATTGACCTGTGCATGTCCGGAATCTCCCTGGACCGCTTTGATATCTCCACCGTTCAGTTTCAGCTTATGGGTAACACTTGTATGTCGTAAACTGTGGAAGACTACAGGTGGAAGATCATATTCCCGGATCAGTTTTTTTAGATCATTACGGATAGCAGCACCATCTGTCGGATGACCAAACGTAGTCGCCATAACAAGATTGAAATCCTGATATTCATTTCCCAGAACTTCCTTTGCTTCTTCCTGTTTTTCCTTCCATTCCTGGAGCATAGCAGCTACACTCTTAGGAAGAAATATTTTCCGGACACTTGTCTCTGTTTTTGGTGTCTTCAGAATACGGACCGTCTTATTGATTTTACTCTTTTCCGGGAAGACCAGAAGTACATCCTTCCCATCCAGTTCCTTTAATGCCTCTTTGGTGACTCTCTGCAGTTCCTTATTCACATAGACATAAGCTCTGTTTTCTTCAATTGCTTCCGGGGATATATCAATACAGTCCCAGGTAAGTCCAAGCAGCTCTCCTATCCGGAGAGAGCAGGAGAATGAGAGATTAAGGGACAGTCGCAGCCGGTCATTATCACATACTTCCAAAGCGTGCATCAATGTTTCTGCCGTCCAGATCTCTCTTTTCTTCGATTTGTGTTTTGGAACAGTCGCATAGATACATGGATTTTTTTCTATCAGTTCCCATTTCACCGCCTGTTCAAATCAGCTCCGTAACAGCTTATGGATTTCCCTCACCGTACTGGTTGTCACAAATTCCTGCGCAGGTTTTTTCCCGGTCGGACTGATCACGGCGGGAGTCTTTAAAAGCTTCTGATAAAATTTCTCAATGAAACGGGTGTTAATATCTGATAATTTCTCTTTTCCCAAGATAGGAAGAATATAATTGTGAATCAGGCCCGGGCAGATTATCCGGGGCAGAAAATCCAGATTGATGTGAAATATGTGCCTTCCTATTGCGTAACAGACGGAAGAAAGTATTATCAATATACAGCAGTGGATGAATGCAGCAGATGGACATACAGGGAAATGTATGATGAGCATAGCACTTATAGTTCGAAAGATTTTCTGGAAAAACTGATTCATCATACGCCTTTCCCGATTCGGGAGGTGCAGACGGACAATGGCTCAGAATTCACGAATCGTTTATTGATAATCAAGAGCAAACATTTAACGATGTTTGAAAAAGCTCTCGGAGAACTGGGGATTTTGTATCACCGGATACAGATAGCGACGCCAAGGCATAATGGGAAAGTAGAACGTCAGCATAGGACAGATGAAGCAAGATTTTACAAACATATGAAGATGTATAGTCTGGAAGATGGACGGAAACAGTTGGCAGTATATCAGAAAAAATCGAATGACTACATCAAAACGTGTCTTGGAATGAAAAGTCCGAATACAATTGTAAAAATGTACCAGGGAGTTATGTTTTAAAGCAGACAAGGGCGACAGCAAAGGCTGCTGCCGCCACGGTAGTGTAAAAAACTTTGTGGCTTTGGTAAAAAATGGCTCCTTTTTGGTAA
>ERZ1643247.299-NODE-299-length-61739-cov-7.338370_pt1 | contig 61739 bp, 52 predicted proteins | sample MGYA00579264_ERZ1643247 | MGnify/ENA primary metagenome ERZ1643247 (study PRJEB29033, sample SAMEA4952262) | chicken gut metagenome | biome: Broiler Chicken; feature: Gastrointestinal Tract; material: Caecum | place: Ireland | collected 2018 | study: Broiler... | reverse complement strand
AAAAACAGAAGTTCCGTTTTCTTCGTCTTCGCAACTTTCAGCAGATCCTGGGATACGATATCGTAATCAAGACTTCCCTTAAACGGCGGATTTGCCAGAATCAGACTATACATATCCCTGTCCGTATTCTGATCAGAAAGACTGTCCCTGTATTCAATATACGGATTGTCCACTCCATGAGTCATCATATTCATGGCTCCGATACGCAGCATGGTCCGGTCCATATCAAATCCGTGGAACATATGATTCATATAATGCTCTTTATTTTTTCGGTCAAAAAATACTTCTTCTTTTTTATTTTCTTTCAGGTATTCACTGGCAGCCACCAGAAAACCAGATGTTCCGCAAGCAGGATCACAGATGATCTCATTCGGTTTCGGATCCATCAGTTCCACCATCATTTTAATGATATGTCTTGGAGTGCGGAACTGCCCGTTTACTCCTGCTGTCGCTAATTTTGACAAAAGGTACTCATAGACGTCTCCCCTTGTATCTGCGTTTTTCAGCTGTGCCATCTGATCGTATATTTCATCCATGGCAGTCACAATTTTATCCAGCATCAGTGGTGTCGGTATTTTAAAGATTGCGTCACCCATATATTTGGCATAGGCACTTTCTTTATTTCCATGAAGATTTTTAATAAACGGGAACACCCACTCCTGCATGGTATCATACATTTTCTGAGCTGGAAAATCATGGAATACGCTCCATTTCAACTGATTGCCGGCAATTCGGCGATTCCCTATCAGAACTTCTTCTGCAAAAATACTCTCATATGAAAGACCAAGCATTGCGCTTTCTTTAATATGAAGATTATCCGCATCATCCAAATCACGGATAAACATCAGATATGTCATCTGTTCAATCACATCCAGAGGATTGGTAAGTCCTCCCGTCCAAAATATTTCCCATAAGCCATCAATTTTATTTTTCAATTCACCTGTTATCATATGATTTATTCTCCCTGTTTTATCTATAAGTAATATGACGGCTATCTCTGTTTTTTTATATTTTATCCCATTCACTTCTTTGGCAAAACAAATTCTCTCGTCATACAGCTAATATTTTTTATTATATCATATATTTATTTTTTTCTGTTGGAAATCTTCTGATAAAAGCATAATATGTCTAATAGAAATATTTCCCATATATACATCAAAAAAAGATTATCACATTGATGTAAATTATATTTATTGTGATAGTCCCTTTAAACCAATTCTTGATAAACCTCACTAAACCAATATACCTTGTTATAAACTATATTTTTATTTAATATAAAAATAAATATAAACTCTAAATACATCAAAAGTAAGTTACTATCCGCTTTTTTTATCTTGTTGATCATCCTACAATTCTGTATAATAGAAATATATTTATATTTGAAATTACATTAATGGAGGCATAACTTATGGCAAGAGGAATCATTTATGTTATGACATCCGTTGTTCCGGGCTTAATTAAACTGGGCAAAACAAGCACTAGTAATTTTGAATCGCGAATGTATACACTAGAACGAAACGGTTATTCGAACGTTGTGGGACTCAAACGACGTTTTGCTATAGAAGTAGATGATTACGATGAAAAAGAAGTGTTGTTGGATGACATATTTAGTAAAAGTCGAATTTCAAACACTGAATTATTTGCCTTGGATATAGATCTTGTTATTCAATTATTATCATCTTTTGAAGGAACTCAAATTTATCCCGAAACCACTACCAAAGAAAAATCTTTTGACGATGCAACAAAGGAAAGAATGGTAAAAGCAAATTGGTCCATCATCCCTAATGGCATTTATTATCTTTCTGAAACCAAAAAGGGATTCGGAAAGATTACTGCAACAATGCAAGTAGAAGATGGTATGTTCATTGTACTTAAAGGAAGTATATGTGCTCCTGCTAAAGATGGTTGGGTTCCAGAGAGCCGAAGAAATGCTTCCATTAAAGATAATATCTTACAAGATGATGTTACTTGTAATTCTCCTTCAACTGCAGGGTGGATTCCACTGGGACATGCTAATAATGGATGGACGGTATGGAAAGACGGTGCTGGACAACCTATTGATATCTATCGAAAATCAGGAAAGAAATAAAATTATAATTTAGATACCAAACCTATTACTAAAAAAAGTGAATATTAAAAAATAGCTACTTGTTTACTCTTTTTAATAGTAAAATAGAAAAGAAAGAAATCTGTTTATTTCGGTTACACTCTAAATAATCAAACGTAATACACTTTCAATAATGCATAAAAGAATATTCCGAAAGCAGGTGATAAAATGACAACTCAAGAATATTTGATGGCAAGGAAATCAAAAGACTGGAAATTTAATCGGGTGGTTAGTGATAATGCTTTTAAAAATGTAAACAGAATTCATCCATTAAAGCAAAAAATGGTAGCTCAAATTGTAGGTCAGGCGAAAAACGACCAGGCTGTTCGTCGTATCATTATTTTCGGCAGTTCCACAAGGTATGACTGTGATATCACCAGCGACTTAGATATCTGTATTGACTGGAACCAGGACTGCTATGATAAAGAAGGAGTACTAAAACCTTTTACTAAAAATATGAGACAGACGATTTCTTCTGTTACTAAAGGAAATGCAGATGTGGTCGATTATGCATATTTGGATGGTACTGTTCTTAAAGATTCTGTGGAGGAAGGAGTAATTGTCTATGAGCACAATGTATAACCGTTCTCTGGTTATGTTTGAACAATCTAAAAATGCATTGGGAAAAATAGCAAATGATGACGCTTATCTGGACGTGGCATGTTTTGAAGCACAACAGGCAATTGAATTTTTAATGAAAGCCATTTTAATGGAGTACGGTATCCCTTATAATAGAACACATGATATTCGATATCTGTTAAATCTATTAATAGAAACCGGATTTGAATTTGATAAACAAGATTCTTTAGATTTATTGGCTGATACCATTACCAATTGGGAGCAGGGAAGCCGCTATGGTAAAGGAATCAGAGTATCCGTCCAGACTGTACAAAGAGTCCATAATATTTATTTGAGTCTAAATGAAGCTTTTTTGAAGATGCAGGAAAAGAATAATCTATGAGAAGTCAAATAAAATACTATAAATCAAACATCTTCTAAATTCATAAAACATATTCAATAAATTATATAGTAGCGTGCCTCTTTGTTCCAACAATGTTCCAACAATATAAACTTATAATGAGTAACAGTAATCATCGGTGATTTCTAAGTGTATGCTCTGAGGACCGCATAAATAAAGGCTCTCAAAGGATTCAGATGTTTTTATAATACCCGATATAGCCTCCTTCCTGTTGCGTTTGGGACGCAGAGGCCGTGGGTTCGAGTCTCGTCGCCTCGACTACATTTTTAGAAGCCGGATAACCGCTTAGACAGTGGTTATCCGGTTTTTTATCTCTCTTTTTAATTATAAATAAATTATATTTTTTCTGATTGTCTGTTTATTTTTTTCTGTGACATATCTTTGCTGTCTGTGCCTTCTTCTATTTTTGTCTGCGCCATCTTACAAGAACAGCTCCGGCCGCAGTAAGACTAAAAAGCCCAATAAGAATCAACGGATAAATTGGGTTATCGTCTCCTGTCTTTGGTACGTTGTCTGTGCCTGTCGGAGACGGCTGTTCTTTGGCTGAGATTTTAATTGCATCACTGTCTTTTGTGTATTCTGTTTCAGCAACCGGGGTTCCGTCATGTTTTTTGCCGGTGACTTTTACTGTGTTCTTTATGGTACTTTCAGACGCCTGCTGAGCTGTTACGGTGGCTTCAAAGGTCACTGTGATACTGTCGTTTGGCTGCAGGCTGTCCAGTGTCAGGGTGTTCGCCGTTTTCTTCTGAACTTTTATCAGATTGCCTTTGGCAGTTTCCAGGGATTCTCCCACTGACGGGGTGAATCCTTCCGGCTCCAAAGATTTTTTCCAGGAAGATGACGGGATTTCTTTGATCGTGACCTCACTTGCTGTTGCTGTTCCGTAATTGGACACAGTGATTTTATATATCACACGGTCGCCCTCGTAGTAGGTTCCTGGTTTTCTTGTCCCCTGATAACGTCCTTTTTTCAATGTGACTCCCTTTGTTTTGTCTGCCTTCTTCGCCACCCGAAGTTCCGGTTCACCCGGAATATTGACATGGTCCTGATCTTTCATCAGCTCTGTCACCGGTATCGGTGTATACGGGCTCTCCGCCGGTTCATCGCCGCTGTATGCCGGACTATCTCCGTCGAAACTGCTTTTTGGCATTTCTTCCCAAAGCGCATAGAATATCGTATCATTTTCCGGAACTGTATAGGCACAGCCCGGATAGATGATATCTGTCTGTTCCATGGCCTGCTCCCATGTCTGTTTTTCTTCGCCTTCTCCTGCGGATGCGGTGGAATCCGTGGCCTTTAGCGGCTCCAGCTTTTCTGTCGTCCAGCCAAGGAACCGATATCCATCCCTTCGGAATGAAGACGGATTTATCCGGATGACTGAACCGGCAGTGCACGGCGTCTCATCATCAATAATCCTTCCATCACTTTCTGGATTGGAAACTGTGGCCGCTCCTCCATTGCCGTCATAATATACTCTGTGACTCTGCTCTTCTTTCCATACAGCGTACAAAACGGTATCCCCTGCCGGCTGCTCAAAGCGCTGTCCCGGCAACAGGAGATCTTCCGAATCGGCTGCGGCATCTTCATCAAGACTCCAGCCCGCAAAAACTGCTCCCACATTGGAAAATGGATTTGCAATGATTGTCTGAGGGGTTCCCGCCGGAGACGGCGAGGACGGTGCCGCTTCCCAGATAGCTGCCTTCGTATTGGAGGAATAAAGCAATGCATATTCTTCGCACTGATCTGTCCATATTGCATACAAAACCGTATCTGCTGTAATCGTATACTGCACCTCCGGGATGATAAGTTCCGAGCTTCCGTCCGGTGTCATGCTCCAGCCGAGGAACCGGTATCCGTCACACTGGAAGCTGCAGCCGTCAATGCGAACAGAAGTCTGTTCCGGACACGGCGTCTCACTGTCCATTCTTTGCTCATCAGGAACCGAATCTTTCTTATCTGGGTAGTTGGAAAGGTAGGTGAGAGTATGTTTTGCAACTTCCTTCCACTGGGCATACAAATGTACATTTCGGTCCGGCATTGTAAAGGAATCATTGACATTCCATGTCTTTCCTGTTCCGTCTGCTTTGGTATTCCAGCCAGTGAACACATGTCCGTCATAAGTAAACAGATTCTGTGAAAGTATCACAGATGTTCCTGCTATGCACGGAGTTTTAAAATCGACAAAGGAATCTCTGGTTTCATTATTTCCATGATAGGTCAGCTGATACCGGAATTGTTCCTGCCCGTCTTTTTCTTTTTCCCACACGGCATATAAATCCAGATCATTTTCAAGAATCAGACTGTCTCCCGGATTGATTTCGGCTTTTGTTGCCGTTTTTTCTTTGCTCCAGCCGACAAAAATGTAATCCTCTCTCTCAAATTCACACTGTTTGATAACAACTTTCATACCTTTTGCACAAGGTGTCTCAAAATCAGCTCTCGTCTGTTCCTGATCTGAAACATTGGAATGATATGTCAGAACCGCTTTTTCATCCCTTTCCCACTGTGCATATAAATGTATGTCTTTCTTCGGTATTCGGCAGGTGTCGCCCGGCTGCAGCAGATCTTCTTTTTCATCTGGAGTCAGGCTCCAGCCAATAAAATGATATCCTTCATAAAGAAATGAACATTCATCAAGCAGCACGGCTGTTCCCGCGGCACATCTGGTCTCGCTGTCCGGATAAGACTGTGGCAGGGTATTATTTGAGTGATATGTCAAGGCATACGTATAATTTTTCTTCAATACACTGCCTTTTCCGCCCCATCGTGCATACAGATGAACATCCTGGGCCGGCATGGTATATTCCGCTCCCGGAGCATAATCCTGCCCCGTTCCGTCTGCCTTGGTATTCCATCCTAAAAATTCATATCCTTCTTTTGTAAATGGATTGCCATTAATGCGCACAGTGTCTCCCCGATGCGCCGGCGTCTCGCTGTCGGGCGTTTTCTCTGTGGTTCCATTATTAGCGTGATACTCCAATACATAGGAATGACCGGATGCCTCGGCTTCTTTTTCATATTCCTGCTGGTATTGTTCATTTCCTTTTCGGTAATGGCCTGTCACATATACCTTATTTTCCAGCTTAAACAGATCACCGGCCTGTCTGCTGACCACTGCCCGAAGCAGCAGATTCACGCTGTCGCCGGCCCGCAGACGATTCATCAGCAGGACATCCGCCCCCTTAGATTCAGTATCGATCAGATCCCCTTTCGATGTGGTATATCTGCCATCCTGAAAACGAATGCTGTCTTTATCAAGAGCCAACAAAAGCCTCTCTTCCATCACATCTCTGACTTTCAGGTCATATAAATCCGCAGTACCAGAATTGGTAACAGTAATCGTATAGACAATCTCATTGCCGTTATAATAGCTGCCGGTTATTTTTTCATTCTGATATCTTCCCTGTACTAAGACCGCTCCCGTAGTTCTGTCAGCAAGCTTCGCCACCTTTGCCTCCGGGACTCCAGGTATCTCGATGATATCTGTGTCTGTCTTTTCCGGTACAGGCGCGTCCTCCTCACCGGTAAAATAAGAAGCGTTCACAATGGCTGTATTTAACAGATCATAAAAGTTGGCAGCGTCTTTTTTTACTCTGGCGTAAAAATGCAGTACGATGGTATCTCCCGGACGCAGACTGCCCTCACCGGTTACAGTATCCACATCTTCACAGAGAATCACTCTGGAGGCATCAATCTGCCGGGCAGATACTTTCTCCCCTCTGCCTGTCAAAAGAGTGAACGTGGAATTATTTTTTTCTGATTCCTTTTGGTCTGCCGCTCCGCCTTCCGCTGCGTTGTCCGTTGTCGTCTCATCTTCTTCAGCGCCATCCTCTGTTGTTCCCTCTTCCGCTGTATTGTCGTCCTCAATCTCAACCTCTTCCTCCTTAGCATCATTCTCCAGGCGGAAGGCTGCTGTACTCTCATCGACAATCTGCTTCAGTTCTTCCGACATCACATCAGTGACGAGAATGTTTTTCAGGTTGGCTGTTCCGGTATTTTTAATATGGATATCAAAACGTACCATGTCGTTTTCATAATACAGGCCCGGCACCTTTGTTCCGTTGAGTTCTCCGTCGGTGACGATGGCTCCGGTAGTCCGGTCCGCGATTTTTACCACAGAAGTATCCGGCGTTCCCGGAATATGTATCTGATCTTCGTCTTCTGTCAGAGGATTGCCATCTTCATCTACCAGCTGCTCTGTATTGACAGGAATCAGATGCTGTCCCGGCCGCTCTTCGTTATTATCGTAGCTTGCCGTAACGGTCACCTTATTTATGAGGTGATATATATTGGCTGCGTTATTCAGTACGGGAGCCTCGAAATACAGTTCCACACTGTCACCCACCGGCAGCCTGCTGAGAAGCACCATCCGGCCATTATCCTCTGATAACGAAGCTGTGATGCTATTTCCTTTCTGCGTCTCATATCTTCCAGCCGCCGGAAGGACAAAAGACGCCCGCTCCGTGTCCACATAATCTGCCAGTTTCTGACCGGCTTCGTTGGCTTCTTCCATACTGTCGTAAACCCTCACATGGTACAGATCTGTATTTCCCGTATTGGTCACGACAATCCGATACCTGATAGTCTCTTCGGCGTTATAGGTTCCCGGTACTTTCTCCTGTGTATATCGTCCTGTGTTCACATCAAACTCTACTTCTTCTCCTTCCGGATTCCGGGTCCGCTCCGCCAGTTTTGCCACTGCGAAGGCCGGGCGCATGATGACATTTCCCGCCTGCACAGTTTCTTCCACCATTGCAGTATCATCTTTTTCCGGATATGTGAATGTCACCTCATAGACTTCCTCCGACTGTACATGATCCGGTGCGCCGCCTCTCTCTGTCACCTGATACTTACCAATATAAAGCGGCCTGGACACTGCGCTGCCATTTTCATCTGTAGTCAGGCGACCGCAGACCATGCCTTTCGGAACCAATGGTTCCTGATCCGGCGCAGCCGTCCCATCTTCTTTATACTGCCACGGCGCATAAATATCTTCCGCTGCTTTTATCTCAAACAGCGCTCCTTTGACCAATGCTCCTTCATCGTCAGTCTTAATAATCTTGAGAATTCCTTTCTGAAGTTCATTTGTATAGATCAATTCTTCTTTCTGCGTTTTTTTCCTTCCATTTTCTGCCGTATAAACAAACTCAATATTTTTCTCATCGTCTGCATAAGCATCTGTGGTAGAAAAAGTCCAGCTTACACCGGCATTATAACAGCCATAGGGAGCCTTTTCTTCCTTTATCATAAAACGTCCCAGATTATCCTCCGTAGCAACAATATCTTCCGGATTGCGATAATAGATCCTTCCGTCTTCATCTGTGGCTTCTTCCAGAGTACATGCTTTCATATAACTGTTTCCCGCCTCAGACCATTGATACAGACCAAAAACCGCGCCTTTCAGAAAACCACTGGTCTCCCGGTTCTTTTTTCTCACCCGGACAGAATACTTACGGAGAATTTTTGCCACATCCTCCAGAGTAGAAACGCTTTTATCCTTCTCTTCTCCGTAGACAACCGCATTACCTTTATCACTGGAGAAAGCATAATGCCACGTCTCATCCAGAAGATATACATTCTCAAAAACTCCCCGGGATATCTCACGCACATAATATGGCCCTGCTTTGCCAGCCAGATTGAAGAAAGAAGCCGCTCTGAAGTACGCCACGCCGTCTTCTCCCGTCACTGCTGTCATCAGAGGTTTGTCTTTATGGATATCTGCGTTCGGGCTGGCAAAAATCCCAAAAGTAACCCCCTTTACCGGACGTCCTTCCTCATTGACCTTTCTGACCTTCAGTTGTTGCGGAATCACAGTCTCAACATGATTGGACGTATATGTCGTACCGGTAGACAGTGTCGCATTATTTGAGAGAACATATCTGCCTGTCCCGGAACCACTTCTGACATACTGACTCTCGAAGTCCAGATGCAGGCTCTCCAGCTGCTCCTGCGTCTTCACTCTGACCGTGATATATAAGTCATACCAGTTTTTCTCATAGAAAGACTGCGCTGCCGGGTTGGATGCTGTTGCTGTTACCATCGTGGAACCGTCTCCCTGCACCTGCTTTTGTATCTTAAAATCAGATGCACGATTCCCTGTACCGTCATAGACGACTGCCTGCTCAACGTTGAGGTACGGGCTTACCCGGTCTGACACAACCCAGGATGAATAGTGATGCTCAGAGGCATCTTCATATGGACATACCGTCCGCACTTTATAAGTAAAAACATCTTCCAGCCTGGATAATTCATTGGAAACCCCATTGTGCGGCGTACGGATCTCCGCCTGAATATCATTTCCATTGAACACGGACTTCTGGATCTCCGGCTGCGCCAGATACGGCTGTCTCGCATCAAACCGGATATAACCGCTTGATGAACTGGTGGAATAGTCTTTCACATCAGAATTATCAAAAGGCACTTTATACTTTGTCAGATTACTTCCATTCTGCGGGCCGCCGTCATCTTTCCTGCTGCACTTTGCAAAAGTGTAGCGCAGAGTGAGCTGCGAACCCGAAAACAGCGTATAAAAGGAGCTTCCCGCATTGCCGGAAACCGCCGCAGAACTCAACGCATAAATGTATGCTTTGCTCCCCTGATTATACACACCTTTACTGTATCCGAGATATTCATTAGCTGCATCAACAGCATAAAAATAATTGGCTTCTCCGGAAAACTCAATACCCTGCTGAGCGTCAACATCCCGAAATCTGGTAAACCCTTTCAGCTGAATCGGCGTCTGCGTGCCATGAATATAAAAAGAATACCGGACAGTTACTGCATCACAGAAACAGGTGAGCACTCCGATGGACCCCACCGACTGGCCGCCCACAAAGCAGAACAGCGGACCTCCGTCATCGCCCAAAGCTCCATCGGCAATGGCACCTTTCACATCTTCCGTACCTTTTGGTTTCTTTGTAAAATCGGTCACCACCGCCTTCATGTCAATGGCGTATGATCTGCCGGAAGCCCGGTCATAGTATCGCCCCACATTATAATAAGTGCAGCTCAATTTATTCTTCATGGAAGCGTCCAGTTTAAAAACCCGTCCTCCGATAATATTCGGAGACATGCTCGCCAGTCCGATTCCGCCCACGTGCTGCGCCTTCTTTGGATCATTGACATAATAGCTGACATTCCGGGAACCGGACTGCGTGGACAGAGATGCTGTGGTATCGATTCCCCAGTGAGGGGTAAAAGAAACATAGTCATTATGTTTCTGCGTTATATCATTCTGAATCGCCCTTCTGGAAGGCATCATCGTCACCTTGCCGCTGTTTCCTATCTTCTGCCCTTTTCCATTTCTTCCCTGCAGAATAAATGTCTCATAAGTTGCTTTCGGCATATTAAAATCATTTTTTGCCCGGACATCAGCGCGCAGAAGATTCTTATTGAGCAGCCGGTCAAAAATATCCTCCTGCTGCCTAGCGGCGTTTTCTGTCGTCTGCTCAGTATTCTCCTGTTCTTCTCCGGGATGTGCCGGGATGGAAACAGAACTGTTATTCTCATTCTTCTGCGCATCGTCTTCTGTTTTCCCTTTTTGCTCTGTCTTGTCCTCCTTGATGCCTTCTTCCGAATTCAGGTCATTCTGCTTCCGGCCGTCATCGTCGTCTCCCCCTGCATTCTCTGTCTCGCCTTCTGTACCGTCTTCGCCTCCCTGTTCATTGTTTCCGGGCTCTGTCTCATCTATGGCCTCCTGATCATCTTTTCCGGGCTCTGTCTCATCCCCGGTATAACCTGCTCCCTGATCATCTTCTCCGGTCTCCGTTTCATCACTGGCAGTTTTCCCGGCTTCCTCTCCGGTACTGCCGGCGTCTTCCTCGTCAGAAGAAACTCCATCGTTATCTTTATCTGTTTCCGCATCCTTCTTATCTTGTACGGACTGTTCTGTTCCTGCAGTCTCCGTGATCGTTCCTCTGGCTGCTTTTGTATCTTGCTTCTTTCGTCCCGAATTATTCCCACCGGAAGCCTCGATATACCGATTCCTGCCGGCTGTCCGAACATTCTGATCTCTGGCTGCTGCCCAGTTACTCTTCTTTATAAATGTATCCTTTGTATCTTCCGCTGTTCCCACTTTATCCTTCGAATCAATAAAGACTGCCGCTACCCCCGTTGTCCCTGCATACAGAGGCATAGAAATCTGCTGAAAGATCAGACATCCTGTCAGCAAAACCAGCAGCAGCTTTCTCAGATGATTCTTCATAACTTCTCCTTTCTTTTCTGGAAATATCTGGAACAGTTTCCATTTTTATGGTATCATCTGCGAGCCAAAAAGTCAATCTTTAAAATTAAAAACATTTTATAGATATAATTTTTGATAAAAAAATCCCGCTTCTGCCTGAAAAATCCCCAGACAAAAGCGGGTCGCTGTACATTTGTTATGCTGTTATCTGTCCGTCATGCTGATAGACTCGATGGCGACAATACCGCCCCGGACAATCTCTACCTGATCAAACTTGCGGTTCAGCAGATCAATCAAATCATTGTTTCTTCCTTCTGTCGCCACACATTCCAACAGAACGCTGTTGATACCGTAATCAATAGCTTTTGCTCCGAATACCTGCGCAATGCGGAAGATTTCCCCTTTCTCAAACTCAGAACATTCATGAATTTTGATAAATAGTATCTCCTTCATGTGCGTCGGCGCGTCAGTGATATCATTAAGTTTTATTACTTCCACACAGCGATTCAACTGCTTCTTTATCTGTTCAAAGGTGGCGTCATCGGAACTCAGACCGATGGTCATTCTGGAAATAGTCGGATCTTCTGTCACCCCTACTGTGATACTGTCAATATTATAAGATTTGCCGGACATCATGCCAGAAATCCGCGCCAGAACACCAATGCGGTTCTCCACGTACAGGGAGACCCATCTTTTTCTTTTGGTATGATTTACTTCTCTCATGATACCGCCCTCCTAATATATGATTTCATCAAAACTGGCGCCGCCCCGGATCATCGGAAGCACAAGCTCTTCCGGTGAAACTGCACACTCTATAATAACCGGCCTGTTATGCTCTTCGGCATAATCCCTTGCCTCTTTGATTGTCTTTTCCAGCTGGGAATCCTCCGTTACCAGATAACCTCTGGAACCATAGGCTTCAGCAATCTTTACAAAGTTCGGGGAATAATCCGGACAAGTCCAGCCAGGTTTGCCGCATTTGCCTCTGCAGGACTTATGATATCTCAGACAGGTGATAGTGTAACGCTTGTTATGAAATAAATCCTGCATCTGCCGCACCATGCCAAGATAATTGTTGTTCAGCACAATATTGACCAGCGGCAGCTCCTGGTTCATGGCAGTTGCCATCTCCTGAATATTCATCTGAAAACCGCCGTCGCCGCTGATGGACACCACTGCTTTACCCGGACATCCAATCTGCGCACCCACTGCTGACGGGAGACCAAAGCCCATGGTTCCCAGTCCGCCGCTCTGCACCAGACGGTGCATGGCATCCAGTTTCAGATACTGGCAGGCCCACATCTGATGCTGTCCCACATCCGATGTATAAATGGTATCCCTGTCTGCATATACTTTATTCAACGTCTCCATGATACACTGCGGATTCACGCCCGCCTTCACCTGAATACCCAGAGGATGCTCTTTATCCCATCCCTTGACTTCCTCTATCCATTCTGTATGCTCCATCGGCTCCGTGTGATCAAGAATCTTCCGAATCGCCATCTTGGCATCCGCCACGATTGGAATATCTACCGTTACATTTCTGGAAATTGCCGCCGCCTCGATATCAATATGGACAATCTTGGCATGAGGGGCGAACTTCGCTACATTTCCCGTCACTCTGTCATTAAACCGGCATCCAATGGAAAACATCAGATCACATTCATCCGCTGTTTTATTTGCCGCATAGGAGCCATGCATACCGATATTGCCTATATATAAAGGATGATCCGTCGGAATTGCTCCCCGTCCCATCACTGTAGTAATCACTGGAACATTTAATTTCTCGCATAATTCTGTCATCTCTTCCTGCGCATGGGCCAGATTAACACCTCCGCCAATTAAAAACATCGGTTTTCTGGCTTCTTCCATCAGTGCGATGGCCTTTTTGAGCTGACCAACATGAACTCCCTTATTCGGTTTGTAACCGCGGATATTGACTTCTGTCGGATAGGATGTGGAGCCAAGCTCCGCCATCACATCTGTGGGCAGATCCACAAGCACCGGACCAGGTTTGCCGGAGCGAGCTATATAGAAAGCTTCCTTAATGCGCTGAGCCAGCATCTCTCTATCTCTTACCATTATAACAAACTTTGCCACATTCCGGGTAATTCCCACGATGTCTACTTCCTGAAAGGCATCATTGCCGATAAGGTCTTCCGCCACCTGTCCGGTGAAACAGACCAGGGGAATACTATCATAATTGGCTGTGGCTATTCCTGTTACCAGGTTCGTTGCTCCCGGGCCGCTGGTGACGAGACAGACGCCGACCTTTCCTGTCGCTCTCGCATAACCGTCTGCCGCATGAATCAGCCCCTGCTCATGTCTTGGAAGCACCAAATCAATACTATGACAATCATGGAGTGCATCTAAAAGATTGACGACCATACCGCCTGGATACGCAAAAATAGTATCCACACCTTCTTTTTTCATTGCTGTTACAAAAAGGTCATTTCCTGAAATCTTCATCTTTTCCACCCCTTTATGTTGATAATTTTGCAAAAATATGTCCTTTTTCTTTCAAAAAAGCCGCGTAATGAGTTAATGATATAACATAATTTGCCGGATTGTCAACTATTGTTTGCAGAATTATACAGCACTGCCGCAGCGCCCGCAGATAAACCCGGCACCGCGGCAGAAAACAGCCGAAGCATCTTTTTTATCGGATTTTTACTTTCTTCACTTTGCTGAATTTGCCAAAAATTTTTCCTGTACTGCTCTTTTTAAATGTACGAATCTTTACATAGTATTTTTTATTCTTTAACTTCCTGATTGTCTTTTTCACCTTTTTATTTTTCTTTATGAGAACAGTTTTCTTACCTTTTGTAAATTTTTTATTTCTGGCAATCCACACCTGATATCCATCGGCTCTGTCATTCCTGTTCCAGCGGACAGTAATAGAACGTCTGCCGGCTGCCAATTTTACGCCCTTTACTTTTTTCAAAGCTTTTGAACCGGTTTTCTCAGACTGTTTTTTATCTGACTTCTTATCAGAAGAGTTTCCAATCACCGTCAGCTTCGTTGTCACCGAGGCCGGCTGATAAATACCCGACAGACCAACCGATACGGTAATGCTGGTTGTCCCCTCTTTTTTGAGCGTTACCTTTCCGTTTGCATCCACCGACGCTACGGAAGGCTTGCTGGAACTGTAAGAGAAGACTCCTGATCCCTCTGTTTTCGGGTTCAGCTGAAATGTACCGGCAGAAAGCTTTTTCGTGTAAGAAGACGCTATTCCGGAAATACTCCTGCTGATGGATGTCTGTTTTAATTTCGCACGCTGGACTGCCGCCAGCGGATTGATGATACCGTGACCGTAAATCTTGTCATAACCTGGCATTCCGGCATCTGAAGCGGTCTCACGGAGAATCTGTGCGCATTCTGCCGCCGTCAAATTTGGATCTGCCGCAAAAACTAAAGCTGCCACACCGGCGGCATATGCAGTGGCGGCGCTGGTAGTTCCATTAGGAGCTGCGATATCTATACGATCGTTTCGGGTGGAATCTGCGCTCACAAATTGTCCGTTTTGATACTTTACCGCAGAAACGCCAAAAGAATCTGTATATGAAGCTGGATAACGATATTCTTCTATATTGGTATTTCCGGCGGAAGCTACAAACAGTACACTGTTCCAGCTTCTGGAATAAGCTTCGCTGATAGCATTCTCCACATCTGCATTATAAACAGAATCACTGAGACTGGCACTGATCACTCGGCAATTATTGCGAACAGCGTAGTCGATTCCTCTCTGCAAGGAAGACTGCCAGGTTGCGTCATTCCCGCCCACTCTTATTAGATACAGATTTACACCGTAGGCAACACCTGCCGATTGATACTGATTGTTCCCAATGGCTCCCAGTATTTTAGAACAAGATGTTCCATGTGCAACACGGTTTGCATCATCCGGTTTTATCTTGTCGGCTCCTTCCTGATCTGTCATCGCATTATAACAGCCTTTTATTTTTCCTGCCAATTCCGGATCGCTGATATCAAAACCTTCATCAAACACCGCCACATTAATACCGCTTCCTGTGGAGTAATCCCACGCTGTTAATCCCGGCCCCGCCAGATACATCTGGAAATAATCCGGCTGACTATCCGGATTAGCCAAATATTTCGCCTCTGAAATATCCGGATCATTGGTATATCCATCCATACGCGAAAACATACTATACCATCCTGTCGTAGTATCTTCCGGTCTGCTTTCCGTCAAACTCATGCCAACGATTAAAAGCATCAGTATCACAGCAGTACTTTTTTTTACAACCTTTGCCATATTTTTTCCTCCCTTTTGTTTATTTTCAAACATTTTCCGCACGCAAGCATAATTTCTCCCGAACACCTGCTTTCTGCCGCACACCTTTTATATAAAAAGTGTAACATATGGCAAAGAAAAAGACAGCCGGAGCCCTTCCCACATTTTGTGGGAACATCCCGACTGTCTTCTAATGATTTCATTTATTCTGATGTATCTTCGCTGTCCTTATCTCCGGTTGTAATTGATCAGACAACCTTTCAGGATAATCTCCCGCTCATCATCCGTAAGCTCGCCCATGGACAAAGTAAATTCATGGAGAGCGCCGTCTTTTACCTGATATACCGTAAACTTCGTCGCTTTATCTTCTACTGCTTTGCGGACATCCGGTACGAAAATATAATCTCCGTTGGCGAACGGCAGATCTTCTCCATCGATCAGGAATGGCAGCATACCCCAGTTGATGAGGTTGGAACGATACCGTTTTGTGGCATACTCATTGGCAATGTTCGCCCAGCCGCCCAGAACCTTCTGGCAGGAAGCTGCCTGCTCTCTGGCAGATCCATCGCCCGGTTTTACAGCGAAAATAGTACTTCCAACACCCATGTTACTCTCGTTCACATCGGCGTATTTAGCGTGAACGGCATCGAGAACCGCCTGCAGCTCCGGCAGCGCCTCTGTCGGACTCTCTCCGGACTCGATAGCTTTCTGTGCTTTCTGTACTTCTTTTGCCCGCCCTACATAAGCCGGATCTTTTCTGGACAGCGTAAACTCTGCCAGTCCCAGCGGATTGGAACGGTAGGAAGAAGTCTCTCCTGACGGAATCAATTCGTCCGTGGTAGTTACCGGATCATGGATCTCAGAAACGACTTTGAGAATCAGATGCTCCGGCAGCGGACTCATGGCCGGCCAGTCTTTGATGTTCGGTCCCATCTTGATCTCCACCGTCGGATCTGCGATACCTTTGCTGTCAAAGACACGATTTTCATAAATGGTACTGTCAAAGAAATATTTCTTTCCTTTTATCTCCACATCAAGATCTGTAGCCGGCGTCAGGAAGCCTTTGTTGGCTGCCGTGGCCGCAATGGATCTGGCATCCATCAGCGCCACGGAAGCGATCTGACCGTTCTGCAGCTTGGATCCTTCACGGTTCGGGAAGTTTCTGGTTGAATGACGGATACTCAGGCTGTTGTTGGACGGCGTGTCGCCTGCGCCGAAGCAAGGGCCGCAGAACGCGGTCTTCACAATAGCTCCCGCTGCCATCAGGTCAGCCACAGAGCCGTTCTTTACCAGTTCCATGAAGATCGGGGTGCTGGCAGGATAAACGCTCAGCGTAAACTCATCCGGTCCGATGGAGCGTCCTTTCAGAATATCAGCCGCCGCGCAGAGGTTCTCGAAGCCGCCGCCGGCACATCCGGCGATGATTCCCTGCTCTACGTACAGCTTTCCGTCATGTACTTTATCTTTCAGTGTAAATTCCACCTGACCGTCCAGACTGACGAGCGCTTTCTTCTCGCAGTCATCCAGTACGTCCATCAGGTTGGCGTTCATCTCCTCGATAGTGTAGGTATTGCTCGGATGGAACGGCATGGCGATCATCGGGCGGATGGCACTGAGGTCGATCTTGATCATGCCGTCGTAGTAAGCCACGTCGGCCGGAGCCAGCTCCTTATAATCCTGCTCTCTTCCGTGAATCTCATAGAACTCGCGGATGGTCTCGTCGGTCTTCCAGATGGAGGAAAGACAGGTGGTCTCTGTGGTCATGACATCCACGCCGATACGGAAATCCGCGCTTAAGGAAGCCACGCCAGGGCCTACAAATTCCATGACTTTATTATTTACATATCCATTTTTAAATACCTCGCCGATGATGGCAAGAGCCACGTCCTGTGGACCCACGCCCGGAATCGGTGCTCCGGTCATATAGACGCCCACCACGCCAGGCATATTGATATCATAGGTCTGATTTAAGAGCTGTTTTACAAGCTCCGGACCTCCCTCGCCCATGGCCATGGTTCCCAGCGCTCCGTAACGGGTGTGTGAGTCAGAACCTAAAATCATGCTGCCGCCGCAGGCCAGCATCTCTCTGGCAAACTGATGAATGACTGCCTGATGAGGCGGAACATAGATGCCGCCGTAACGTTTCGCGCAGGTCAGACCAAACATGTGGTCATCCTCGTTGATGGTGCCGCCCACAGCGCAAAGGCTGTTATGGCAGTTTGTCAGTACGTACGGCATCGGGAACTTCTCCAGTCCTGATGCTCTGGCAGTCTGAATTATGCCGACATATGTAATATCATGAGACGTCAGTTTATCAAAACGTATCTTCAGCTTGTCCATGCTGTCTGATGTATTGTGCGCCTCAAGGATCCCATACGCGATGGTTCCTTTTGCCGCCTCTTCTTTCGAAGGAGCCGCGGCACCGAGCATGGCCTGAAGCTTCTTTGCCGCCTCAGGCGTGTCCTCTACAATCTCACTGCCGTGAACCAGATACGCGCCGTGTTGTAATAATTCTATCATTTTCATGCCCTCCTGTGTGTCTCTCTGCAAAGCTGCAAAACAAAATATTGCATATATTCTATCATATATTCGCGAAAGCTGACAAGAATCTTCCTTCAAAAATATGAATTGTCCCGGGAAAAATACAAATTCTACGCATATTTTATGCATAAATATGCATCCACATCCACCAAAGCTCTCTCCACAGAGCCAGCCCGCCGCATATTACATAAGAAACCAGAAACATCCAGTAAAAGACCGGGACGCCCGCTCCGGAGCACCCTGCAAAGAGCATGATACCGTTGAAAATGCAGAGCATTGTCAGCGTTCTTTTCTGCACCATTTCCGTGATATTCTCAAAGGTATTCCATCTGCTTTCACATTGAAACAGACGAAGCAGCCCATCACTCCAGTGTTTCTTAAAATAAAAATCTCTGTCAAGGCTTGACTCATCAAGAAGTCCCAGCCACAGAATGCGGCCTTTTTCTTTTTTCCTTTCTGTCTCTGCAATGTCCGGCACATTTTCTGCGTTACTACGTTGAGTCAGATTTTTCTGGTCGGAAAAATCCTTTTCCGGCCTCTGCCAGTTTCTGTCCGGAAGAACGTACAGCCAGTCGCATTCCTTGCACCATCCATCCAAAACCCTGCTTTTTTCCTGCTTGTTCAGCCCTGCATAAGCGCGTATGGTTTTCAGCTGACGCCGGTAATCGCTGTCCAGATAACAGGCAAACTGTTTCTCATCAATCACATCCCGCTCCTGTTCCGCCAGCCCCACCCTCTTTAAAATATCAAATGCTTCTTCCCGTTTTTTATCCGTAAAAAAAATAAGCGGAACAGCTTCACGCTGCAGCAATTTTGTCAGTTTCCGCAGCGCATGAGGTTTCAGGGAAGATGGAAAATATTCTGTATCAATGACGACCGCCCTTTTCTTTCCCTTTCCGGGCAGGCAGGACGTTTCCATGGCAATCACGCCCCGTCTGTACAACATTTCCTGAGCACGGAGCGGAAACAGTGCTGACTCTGACAAAATACGGGATAAAATACCTCGTTTCTGCAGCGCGGTGGAACCTGCGGATCCCATGGCGACCGCTTTTCCTGATTCTTCGGGAAAAACGTCGCCTTTTTCATAGACAACGCCGGGATTTATCAGGCTACGGACCGCCGCGGGAACTCTTTTCCCCTTTTTGAGACGCAGAATGTCTCCAATCACGATTTCCCGCACATCAATATATCGGTAAACACCATCCCGCAGCACCTGGATTTTGGGCAAAAAAAGTTCTTTCCTTTTTTGCAGGAACATGTTATTTCTCTTTGCCTGTCCCACTTTAAGCAACAGAACAATCACCGGCAGGGGCAGTACTGCCAGCCAGCCTTTCTCTTCTGTCAGGAAATAAAATATACAGAGAAAAAGAAGAAAAAAGAAAAGCGGATCAAGACATTCCTGCTCTGCGCTGCGAATCCATGACCGCTTTTTCTCCTTTGTGAGATATTCAAATCTGTTTTCTGAAAGTCTCCGGTTTACCTCTCCGGCTGTCAGACCTTTTTCCAGGCTTGTCTCATATTCCTGCTCCAGATTGTCCGCCGGTATGTCACAAAGCGTTTGCTTTTTCATAAGGATGTCCTCCTGCCTTTGCTCTTCCCTGGGGCAGAGAGTTCTGCCTGACAGAACTCTCGCGCTGAGCGCAGCCGCTTCAGCGATAAGCTTCTGCTCGCGCAAGTACGCATCCCGCCCGGAGGGCTTTTATTTTATAGGAATTCCAGCGGAATCTCCTATAAAATAAAAATATGCCGCTTCCGTCTGTTCTATGCCAATCCTGCTTCTATACCTGCTCCAAAATCAAACCGGAACGGTAAGCATGAAGAAGTTCTTCCAGATCTTTGATCTTTTCTTTGATTTTCTTTCCATTTTCTGTATCCCGGACACGCTCCCGGTAGCTGGACAACTCGGTGATGACGGTGTCAGAATGTACATCGATCTCATTTTCTATGACATCTTCCGTCGAAGTGAACGTATTGTGCGAGACGAGACGCAGACCATAGGAGTTATAGATCAGCGTATATCCCGCTATCCCCGTAGTCCGGCGGTAAGCCCTTGAAAAACCTCCGTCGATGATCATTACTTTACCGCCGCATTTTACCGGAGATTCTCCCTGTACTGTTTTTACAGGCATATGTCCGTTGATGATATGGGAGTGTTCCGTATCCATACCAAACTCTGTGAGAATCCGGTTAGCTACCTCTTCCTTTTCGATGAGCTTGTAATAATAATCTTTTTTCTCTTCCTGAATCGCCTTATCATCTATAAAATACCGCTCAAAAGTAGCCATCTTTTCCTTGCCGTACACCGGGGAATTCTCGTTGGACCAAATGTACCACATGATATCCTTGCCATATTCATGCTCCTCCTGATTATCCTGCTCATAATAGCCTTTCCGCGCGTAATACTCCAGTACATCGTAAAGTTCTTTGCCGGAATATTCCCTACTGCCCAGCTTGACTTTGCGGAAATATCCATTTTCATCCAGCGGCACACAGCCGTGATACAGCAGATTGGAATTATAGCACAGGTACATGCTTCCTTTATTAAAGAGGAAACGTACATGCTCCTGCAGTTTGTCACAATTACGAAAATTCATGCGAAGCCGTTTCATCAGACTCTCTTCTTCTGGAGACAGGCGGTACGGATCCGCCGGATCAATGGTCGGGAAGGACTTATCCAGAAGTTCATATGTCTTCCCGTCAATGGTGATCGTTCCTTTCTCATAATCAATCTTATGAAGAAGCATCCGGTTATCCATGTTAAACTCCGGCCTTTTTTTGATGACCTGCCCCTCCAGTTTAAACTGGATGACAGCAATGGCCTTGTGCATTTTCTTATTGAGAGATACCTCCCTCGGATCATGATGATCCTCAGCGTGAACACCGAAACAATCGCATGGATCATCTCTGTAAGTCTCAATGGCAAAACTTGCCAGAGGCACCAGATTAATTCCATAGCCGTCTTCCAGCACATCAAGATTATTATAGCGGGCAGACAGCCGGATAACATTGGCTATGCAGGCTTCATGCCCGGAAGCCGCACCCATCCATACCATATCATGATTCCCCCACTGGAAATCCACGTTCTCCAGCTGCATCAGATGATCCATGATAATATGAGGCCCAGGTCCTCTGTCGAAAATATCCCCGATCACATGAAGTCTTGTGACAACCAGACGCTGAATAGTCTGGGAAATAGCCACAATAAACTCTTTGGCCCTGTTGATTCGGATGATAGTATCAAAAATCTCATTATAATACTGCTCTTTCTGCACCACCCGGTTATTCTCGCTGAGCAATTCTTCCAGAATGTAAGAGAAATCCGGAGGAAAACTCTTTCTTAGCCTGGAACGGGTATATTTCGCAGAACTTTCCTTGCAGACTGCAATGAGACGGTTCAGAGAAACCTTGTACCAGTCCAGGAGATCCTCATGGGACAGTTCCATCTTCATCCGTTCCACTTTCTGCTCCGGATAATAGACCAGAGCCGCAAGGCTTTTTTTGTCCCTGGCGCTCAGCGTGTTGCCGAAAACGTCCTCAATCTTATTACGGATGGCGCCGGAACCGTTTCTTAAAATATGTAAAAACTGTTCATATTCCCCGTGGATATCAGACACAAAATGTTCCGTCTCTTTGGGAAGATTAAGGATTGCCTGAAGATTAATTATCTCCGTGGACGCTCTGGCAATATTCGGATACTGGGTCGCCAGACTCTCCAGATACTTTAAATTCAAATGCTGCATATAGTGAACCCCCTTTATATACATTTTTTGAATAACAAAAATTCATTTCCTTCTCCCTGCATACCTCTAGCCCTGCTGCTGATAATCATCCTTCTGTGTCAGCTGCAGATACTGCCGCATCTCTATGATCGGCGCGCCGTTATTGCGGATATAGTCCTCCGTAATGATAACTCTTCCGATGTTGTCGTCCTTCGGAATCTCATACATGATATCCAGCATAAACTTTTCGATAATGGCACGAAGCGCTCTCGCCCCCGTATTCTTTTCCATCGCTTTTTCCGCGATGGCATAAAGCGCTCCGTCCTCAAACTGCAGATCTACCTCATCCAGCGCCAGAAGCTTCTGATACTGTTTTAAAATAGCGTTCTTTGGTTCTTTCAGAATAGCAACCAGCATATCTTTTGTCAATGGATTCAGCGTAAAGAGAATCGGCAGTCTTCCGATAAACTCCGGTATCATGCCAAATTTGCGCAGGTCCTCGATAGTCACATACGACAAAATATTTTTATCATTATCGTATTTATCTTTCAGTTCCGCCGCAAATCCAATGGAGGACTGCTTGTTCAATCTCTCTTTTATGATAACATCCAGATCAGGAAAAGCTCCTCCGCAGATAAAGAGAATATTTCTCGTGTTCATAGTCACCATCGGCACCATGGCGTTTTTGGAGCTTGCTCCCACCGGCACTTCAACCTCGCTTCCTTCCAACAGCTTCAGCAGAGACTGCTGAACGGATTCTCCGCTCACATCACGGCTGGTAGTATTTTTCTTCTTGGCGATCTTGTCGATCTCATCAATAAAAATAATACCTGTTTCCGCCCTCTCCACATCATTGTCCGCGTTGGCCAGAAGCTTGGACAATACGCTCTCCACATCGTCTCCAATGTATCCCGCTTCCGTCAACGACGTGGCGTCACAGATGGCCAGAGGTACATTTAACAGTCTTGCCAGAGTCCGCACCAGATAGGTCTTTCCGGAACCAGTCGGTCCGATCATGAGCATGTTGGATTTATCAATCTCAATCTCATCCATGGTATTGGTGATCACCCTCTTATAATGGTTGTACACTGCAACGGATACTACCTTTTTGGCATAATCCTGTCCGATGACATACTCGTCAAGCTTCGCCTTGATCTGGTGAGGCGCCGGAATATTTTTGATGGAAAGGGTCTCCTTCGGAGCCTTGTCTTTATCTTTTTTCTTTTTCTTCTTAGCTTTCTTCGGTTTCACCTTCTGGGCCGTCATATTGCCGGCCAGCAGATCGCCCAGGTTCATATTCCGCAGGCTGTTTAAATCCATGTTGGACAGATCCACAAACTGAATGCCGCTGTTATTGCCAAAACCAGAGCTGAACGTGTCAAAAGACTTCTGCATACAGTCCGTACAGATACTCATGTCGTTAGGCATCCGAAGCAGTTTGGCTCCCTGACTCTCTGTCCGATGGCACATGCAGCAGTATTCGGTCTTCTTCGATGTATCGTCTCCGTCGCCCTCTTCTGCCGTTGTCAGCTCCGTGGATTCTTCGTCCTCCTCAGAGTCGCTTTCATCCTCCTCATAGATATCATCGGATTCTTCGTCAAGTTCGCCGAATACCTCATCAAACCCATCGGAACCTTTTTTTCGTTCATTATATTCTTCTTCCAGCCCTCTTTTTGCCTCTTCCAGCAACGGACTGATTAAGTTGTGGTAAATCTCTTCTGCCACATTTTCTCCTGAAGCAGTTACGTTATCTTCTCCTGTCTTGTGTTCCAGTTCATCTTTTTTCATTCTCACCGCTCCTGTTTCTTCATATTTTGCAAAATAGCCTCTCCCAGTATGAAATCACCCGGGGTCGTCAGCTTGATATTTTCGTAGCTTCCCATGATCATTTTCACCCGGCGGCTGCCGTATTTTTCCATGACCATGGCGTCATCCGTCATGGTAGTGTCGCCATTTTCGAGCATCTGCCGGTACGCCTCCCTGATCTCGGACAGACGGAAGCACTGCGGCGTCTGCATCTGCCACATAACGCTCCGGTCCGGCGTGGAGATGGAATATTGCTCCTCATCCACAATTTTGATGGTATCCTTCACCGGCACCGCCATGACGCAGGCGTCATATCGCTTCACATCGCGGATACACTGAGCGATAAGCTCCGGCGTGATAAACGCTCTGGCGCCGTCATGGATGAGAGCATAGGTAATATCCTGTGCCGCGCAGAGTCCTTCGTATACGGATTCATAGCGTTCTTTACCGCCAGTGACAATGCGGCTCACCTTCTTATAGCCAAAACGTTCCACGATCTGTTCCCTGGCGAAAGGGATCTCTCCCTCGCCCACCACCAGGATGATCTCGTCCACTTCGCTGGCTTCAAAAGAATCCAGCGTATGGGCGATGACCGGCCGGCCCAGTATTTCCGCGTACTGTTTCTGTATATCCATGTGCATACGGCTTCCTTTTCCTGCCGCCAGCACGATAGCTGCTGTTCTCGTTTTGTTTTTCATTTCCCCCGCTGTATCCTTCCCTTATGCTTTCTTTCTCTCCCCGATCTTCAGATTCGGCACAGCATTCAGATCCCAGCCGTCACGGACCCCTTTTCTGTATTCATAATAGCCCGCCACGCCGATCATGGCTGCATTGTCCGTGCAGTAAACCGGCGACGGATGATAAAAGGTCAGGTGATTTTTCTCACAAACCTTTTCCATCTGCGTCCGCAGGGAGCTGTTAGAAGCCACGCCGCCGGCGATGGCAACCTTCTTGATGCCCAGCCGCTTCGCTGCCGCTGCCGTATGCTCCGTGAGCACGTCGATGACCGACTGCTGGAAGGAGGCCGCCACGTCCGCTTTGTTGACTTCGATACCTTTCATCTCGCATTGATTCAGATAGTTCAGCACCGCGGACTTCAGACCGCTGAAGCTGAAATCATCCGGCGCGTCAGCTATTTTTGCCCGCGGAAAGGAGATGGCATTTTTGTCGCCTTCCTTTGCCAGCTTGTCAATCTTCGGGCCGCCGGGATAACCGAGACCGATGGCTCTCGCCACCTTGTCAAATGCTTCTCCCGCCGCGTCATCTCTCGTTCGCCCGACAATCTCGTATTCCCCGTAGTCCTTCACCAAAACCAGATGGGAATGTCCTCCGGAAGCCACCATGCAAAGAAACGGCGGCTCCAATTCTTTATGTTCAATATAGTTGGCGCTGATATGGCCTTCGATGTGATGCACCCCGATCAGCGGCTTTCCGGCAGCGTAAGCGATGGCCTTTGCCTCCGCCACGCCCACCAGCAGCGCACCCACAAGACCTGGTCCGTAGGTGACCGCCACAGCGTCAATATCCGCCAGTGTGACGCCGGCTTCGTTAAGCGCCGCCTCGATGACGGGATTGATTTTCTCTATGTGCTTTCTGGAAGCAATCTCCGGCACCACTCCGCCAAAAACGGTGTGCAGTTTTATCTGTGTATAGATCACATTGGACAGAATCTCTCTTCCGTTCTTTACTACCGCCGCGGCGGTCTCATCACAGGAAGTCTCTATCGCCAGAATCAGCACATCCTTTTCTGTCTGCTCCATATTCTCACTTCCCTCTATCTTTCAATCTCTTTTTATTCATCCTCAAACATCAGCGTAATGCTTCTGCCGTCTTTGCCCGCGCTCGTAGCCGGAAAGATTTCTCTCGCCTTCGGAATAAATTCCTCCGGATATACTAAAGACGGACTGTAGTGGGTCAGCCACAACTCTTTTACTTCCGCGTCGCTGGCCAGTCTGGCCGCCTCATAAAAGGTCATGTGCTTGTATTCCACAGCTTTTTGCTGCTTATCCGGCTCACCGTACATGCCCTCGCATATAAACAGATCCGAATGCATGGCGTGGGCCGTGATGGAGGCTGTCGGCCGGGTATCCGTAGTGTAGGTACATTTAATACCCTTTCTTGCCGGTCCCATCACCAGATCTCCGGTGAGTGTCCGGTCTGGCAGCTCGATGGTCTCTCCCTTCTGCAGACGGTTCCAGTATTTCATCTCCACCTGATTGGCTTTAGCCCGTTCCACATCAAACTTACCTGCCCGGTCAATCTCAATGGTGTACCCGTAGCAGATCACATTGTGATTCACCCGGAAAGCACGGAGCCGGTAACCGTCCATCTCAATGGTCTCCGATTTCTCTTTGAGTTCCCGGAACTCTATCGGGAAAGGCAGATCCGGCGCGATGACCCGGAGAGCGTTTACCACCCGTTCCAGTCCCCGCGGTCCAATCATCAGAAGCGGCTCCGTCCGCTGTGCGTTGCCAAGCGTCAGCAAAAGCCCCGGAAGGCCGCTGATATGGTCGGCATGATAGTGGGTAAAACAGATGACGTCAATGGGCTTGAAACTCCATCCTTTTTCCTTGATTCCCACCTGGGTTCCTTCGCCGCAGTCGATCAGAATACTTTTTCCGTTATATCTTGCCATCAGCGAAGTCAGTTTGCGGTGCGGCAGGGGCATCATGCCCCCGCATCCTAGCAAACACAGTTCCAGCATAATTTTCCTCTCTTTTCTAAGTTTACCTTCTATAAAAGTTCTGTCTGCATCTTTTTTTCGACAGGTATGCAGAAATGTTCTGTCAGTCTGTCGTAACAGGACTCACACAGAATAAAATGGTGGATTTCTCCGTCTTTCCGGGAGAAATATCCCCATTCTTTGGTCACTTCCAGGTACTCCTCCCGGTCTGCCATCGGCTCTGTGTGAATCTCTTTTCCGCAGCAGTTGCAAATTATTCTCAGTTCTTTCTTTTCCATGTTGTACCTCCAGTCGTCAATGTCTTTTTCGCCAGTGTCATCTTTCGCCCTCATTATAAAAGATACTGTCGAAAAAAGCGTTAGTAACTATTGGAAGAACATTATCATGTTTCACCCGCAGTATCTGGCATCAGAAAATCCCAAACCATGATATACGCGTCTTCTTTTGGCTTTTCGTAATAGTTCTTTCTTATGTCTATGATCTGAAATCCTGCTCCTTCGTAGAGCGCCCGCGCCGCCGCATTAGAGGTGCGGACCTCCAGAAAGATCCGGCACACGCCCTCTGCCGCCGCCTGCCGGAGCAATTTCTCAAGAAGCTGTTTTCCGATGCCCTGCCGCCGGTGATCCGGATGCACCGCTACGTTGGTGATATCCGCCTCGTCAAGCACCGCTTTGATGCCGATATAGCCGACAAGAACTCCGTCTTCCCAGGCGGTCAGATTCAGGTAGCCCTCAGTCTCAAACATCTCCCGGATGCTTTCCAAAGACCATGGCACGGAGAAACATTTCTTCTGCAGTTCCCAGACTGCCCCGCAGTCTCTTTCAGACATTTTTTTTATTTGCACCGTCGTATTCATTTTTTATTCCAGAGACTTTCCCTTCGCCAGAAGCTCCCGCTCCGCCTGGGATTTGCGAAGGTAGACTGGCGCATGCTGCGCAGCCGTCTCTATTCTGTCCTCACGCATATAATCAAAAGCCCGCATTCCCACAGCGCCTGCTCTCTGCCGGCTCATATGCGCCGGGGCAAATGTATAGGATACCTGCATTTTTTCTTCGATGATGGAACGATATACAGGCACGCCGTCTCCAAGAAAAATCACTTTTCTTCCCAGTGCGTTGCACTCCGCGAGAATCTCTTCCACCGGACAGGCGGTCTGGTCTTTGAGAATCTGCATTGAACCATCCTTAAAAGTGTAAAGTCCGGTGTATACCTGCTTCCTTCTGGCGTCCATCATCGGACAGATGAGGTCCTCACATCCATAATAATTAAATGCAATCCCTTCCAGTGTCGGAACGGAAACCAGCGGTTTATCAAGAGCCAGTCCCAGTCCCTTGGCGGTGGCCGAACCGATGCGCAGCCCGGTAAAAGAACCTGGCCCTGCCGCCACGGCAATGGCGTCAATCTCATTCAGATCAAGTTCTGTCATTTTTACCACTTCATCAAGCATGGGAAGCAGCGTCTGAGAGTGCGTCTTTTTATAATTAACAGTGTACTCCGCAATCATGCGCTCCTCCTCGAGAACCGCCACAGACGCCACCAGTCCCGAGCTGTCAAAGGCAAGTATCTTCATGGACGCTCCTCCTCTCTTTTTCGTTCTGTCCGAGTAATCAGCCGGTATTCAAATCCCCTGGACAGATCTTTTTCTATGGTGATCTCTGTGCGCTCCTCCGGCAGAATCTCGTCAATGAGCCCCGCCCACTCAATAAAGCACACGCCGCCGCTCTCCAGGTATTCGTCAAAGCCGACCTCGTACATTTCCTCCGGATCGCTGATGCGATACACATCAAAATGATAAAAAGGAAGCCGGCCTTCTTCATATTCCTGCACGATGGTGAATGTAGGACTGGTGACCGGCTCCCGGATTCCGAGCCCTTTGGCAAATCCCTGCGTAAAAACGGTTTTGCCCACGCCCAGGTCGCCGTAAAGGCAGAATACCTGCCCGGCTTTGGCTTCCCTGCCGCATCTTTCACCGAAGGCAAAAGTGTCTTCTGTGCTGTAGCTTTCTATTTTCATGTTTCACAACCTTTTCTCATGCAAATGCTGTTTTCTCCATATGCCCGGAAAACAGTATGCTCCTATTTATTTTTCATTTTCTTCATAAACGCATTGATCTCTCCGGCCTGTTCACCCATAGCTGCAGTCGGAATCAGAAATGCGTTGACTTTACCCGTGTAAACAGTTGTTACCGATTTCATAAAAGTACATTTATATACCTTTTTCCACTCCACATCGATACATTCATCACCCAGTTCCAGATGCACACCCCATTCATCCACCATATAATGGAAAGTCTGCTGGTACGCCGGATTATTTTTGACCGTTTTTCTTCCCCTGTTCCATGTGGACAACGGAAGAGCAATGAGAATGATAGCCGCCAGCGCTATGGCAAGCCACATGTTGCTGTCATTTCTCACAACGACGATTATCGGCCAGATGACCGCGATCGCTACAGCGACCAGCATCAGCGGCTGGCGATAGTTGTGTCCGAAAAGGAAGGCGAGCATCTCCTTTTCTGTGATCTTGGCATCAATATAGTAATGCGTTCCCTCCGGCTGACGCATCTGTTTCTTTTCAGCTGCGCCTTCTCTCGTTTCCGCCGTTCCCGCTGCAGCCGTGCCCTCCACATCTGCAACTGTCACGATCTCAGGAGATGTGTCGCCAGATTCAGCGGCATCAACCTCCGCATCCACATCCGGATTCGTATCCAATTCATCCGGATCATCCTGTGTCCCCGGTCTGTCAATATCAGCGAGATTCATTTTGCTGATTTTTTCAAAGCTCTGCATGGTCGTTCCTTTCTTTTTCTCTTAATATTTCTTTTCAGATCGTTCTGAACCAATTCAATCATGTATCCATGTTCTTTTATGAACTGTGCCTATTTTATCTTCATGGTAAGCTGAATTCTTTTTTTCTTCACATCTACGCTCAGCACCTGCACATCCACGATGTCCCCGACGCTGACCACTTCCAGCGGATGCCTGATATATTTATCGGACATCTGAGAAATGTGTACCAGGCCGTCCTGATGGACGCCGATGTCCACAAAGGCTCCGAAATCAATAACGTTTCTCACAGTTCCTTTCAGAACCATGCCCTCTTTTAAATCCTTCATCTCCAGCACATCCGTCCGAAGAATCGGCTTCGGCATGTCATTTCGCGGATCTCTTCCTGGTTTTTCCAGTTCATCCACAATATCCTGCAGCGTGAGCGCTCCGATATGGAGTTCGCCGGCCAAAGTCTCCATGTCTGTAATCTGATTCTTCAGATGACAGCCGCCGCCGGCCCCAAGCTGTCCCTTTTCATATCCCATGGTGGAAAGAAGTCTGTCTGCCGCTTCATAGGATTCCGGGTGAACTCCTGTATTGTCCAGCGGATTATCTCCGTCCGGAATCCGGAGGAAGCCCGCGCACTGCAGAAATGCCTTCGGCCCCAGTTTCGGAACCTTTTTCAGCTCCTCCCTGGAATGAAAGCTTCCGTTGGCTTCCCGGTAAGCGACGATATTTTTAGCCACAGTCTTGCTGATACCGGAAATATACGACAGTAGGGAGAAGGAAGCGGTGTTAAGATCCACGCCGACCTTATTAACACAGTCCTCCACCACGCCGTGCAGCGTCTCTTCCAGTTTTTTCTGATTCATGTCATGCTGATACTGTCCCACGCCGATGGCCTTCGGCTCGATTTTTACCAGCTCTGCCAGAGGGTCCTGCAGCCGTCTGGCGATGGACGCGGCGCTTCTTTGCCCCACGTCAAATTCCGGGAACTCTTCCGTAGCCAGCTTGCTGGCAGAATACACGGAGGCCCCCGCCTCGTTGACGATGACATAGGATACCTTCTCCGGTATCTCTTTTAAAAGCTCCGTGATCACCTGCTCCGACTCCCGGGACGCCGTTCCGTTGCCGACGCTGATCAAAGTGATATGGTATTTTTTAATCAGATTATGAACCGTTTTCTTCGCTTCTTCCACCTTAAACTGCGGAGCAGTCGGATAGACGACCACCGTATCCAGCACCTTGCCGGTGGCGTCCACCACCGCCAGTTTGCAGCCGGTCCGAAAGGCCGGGTCCCAGCCCAGCACGGTCTGTCCTTTGATCGGCGGCTGCATCAGGAGCTGTTTCAGATTCTTGCCAAAAACAGTGATGGCTCCGCTCTGGGCCTTCTCCGTCAGTTCATTGCGGATATCACGCTCTATGGCCGGGGCAATCAGCCGGTTATATCCATCCACAATGGCGTCTTTGAGAACCGCCGCCATCGGCCCGTTCTCGTCATGTATCATGGTCTTACAGAGTGCATGGAGAATCTGCGGTTCCGGCGCTTCCACCTTGACGGTGAGATATTTCTCCTTTTCTCCCCGGTTGATGGCAAGGACGCGATAACCGGTCATTTTGGAAAGAGGCTCCCGGAAATCATAATACATCTCATAGACAGATTCCTCTTTTTCATCTTTCGCCCTGACGGCCAGCCAGCCTTCCTTCATGGTCCATTCCCGGATACTCTTGCGGTAGTCGGAACGGTCTGCCACCTGCTCTGCGATGATGTCGCTGGCTCCGGCGATGGCCTGCTGTACATTTTCCACGCCTTTCTCCGCATCCACATAAGAAGTGGCTTCTTCCTCAACGCTCCTTGCCGTCTTTTGCAGCAGAATGATATTGGCCAGCGGCTCCAGTCCCTTTTCCTTGGCGATCATGGCGCGGGTTCGTTTCTTCGGACGGTACGGCCGGTACAGATCATCCACCGCCACCAGAGTCACCGCCTCGGTAATCCTGGTGCGAAGTTCCGGCGTCAGCTTGCCCTGCTCTTCTATGGTCTGGAGCACCTGCGCCTTCTTTTCTTCCAGATTCCGGAGATAAAGCAGTCTCTCATGAAGATTTCTTAAAACCTCGTCCCCAAGAGCGCCTGTGGCCTCCTTCCGGTACCTGGCGATAAAAGGAATGGTGTTTCCTTCGTCAATGAGCTGTACGGCGGCTTCTGCCTGTTCTTTTCTGATTTGCAGCTCAGAGGCGAGCTGTTTGATTATATCCATATATTTTTGTCCTTGCTTTCTGTTAAATGTTATATACTAGGTATCATGCGGTTTCCTGATCCGTACTGTTGATAAACCGCAGGTATGCGTTCATAAACGCGTCCAGGTTGCCATCCAGCACACTCTGCACGTTGCCGCTCTCTTCGCCTGTTCTGTGGTCTTTGACCATGGTGTACGGCTGCAGAACGTAAGAGCGGATCTGGTTGCCCCAGCCGTTGTCGGAAACTTCGCCGCGGATGTCGGAAAGCTTCTCCCTGTTCTCCTGCTCTTTGATGAGATAGAGCTTTGCTTTCAGCATCTGCATGGCTTTTTCTTTGTTCTTGTGCTGGGAACGCTCATTCTGACACTGTACCACAACGCCTGTCGGAAGATGGGTGATACGGATGGCGGAATCGGTCTTGTTGATGTGCTGTCCGCCGGCGCCGCTGGAGCGGTAGGTATCAATGCGGATATCCTCGTCGGCAATCTCCACAGATAAATCCTCCTCAATATCCGGCATCACATCGCAGGATGCAAAAGAGGTCTGCCGTTTGCCCGCCGCGTTGAACGGGGAAATACGTACCAGACGGTGGACCCCTTTCTCAGACTTGAGATATCCGAATGCATTTTCTCCCTTTACCTCAAAGGTGATGGATTTGATGCCCGCTTCATCGCCGTCCAGATAATCAAGAACCTCCGTCTTATAGCCGTGGCTCTCCGCCCATTTGGTATACATGCGGTAGAGCATCCCCGCCCAGTCGCAGGACTCGGTGCCGCCGGCACCGGCATGGAGGGTGACGATGGCATTGTTGCTGTCATACTCACCGGAAAGAAGGGTCTGAATCCGCATTGTCTCAAAGGTTTCTTTGAATTCGTCGATCATCTCCCCGATTTCCGGAATCAGACTGGCATCGTTCTCTTCATAGCCCATCTCGATCATGGTATAGGCGTCGTCCATGGTACTTTCCAGTCCGGCAAAGGAGTCCACGGTATCCTTCATGCCTTTCAGCTCCTTCGTGATCTCCTGGGCCTTTTCTGGGTCGGACCAGAAATCCGGCTCTTCCATCTTTGCCTCAAGCTCTTCCATGCGGGCCTTCTTCCTGTCAAGCTCCAGGGACGCCTTCAGCTCTTCCATGGGCTCCTTATATTGATTAAGTGTAAATTTAAACTGATCTAATTCTACCAATTGCAGGTTCCTTTCTCATTCATTTTGCGGCTGCCGCCATGACCGGCGCCGTCTTTTACGGCTCGCAGCCTGCGGCACGTCCTGCTTTTCAGCAGAGATGCCAAAAGGGGGATGCCGCAAGAAAGCGGCAGCCCCTTATGATTGTCTGCGTGTTACTCTTATTTGTTTGCTACAGTCTACTCTGCGAATCTTCCGCAGCACTGTTTATATTTCTTTCCGCTGCCGCAAGGACAAGGATCGTTTCTGCCAATCTTGGCTTCCTTTCTCTTGTATGGTCCCTGCGCCACGGTATCATCCTTGTTGGTGCCCGTCGCCTTGGCAACCTGCTCTCTCTCCACCTTCTGCTGGATGCGGACATGCATCAGTGCGCTGACCGTATCGTGGCGGATATTCTTTGTCATCTCCTCAAACATATCATAACCGAGGAACTTGTACTGTACCACCGGATCTTTCTGTCCGTATGCCTGGAGACCGATGCTCTGACGGAGCTGATCCATGTCGTCGATGTGATTCATCCACTTGCTGTCAATAACCTTGAGCAGGATGACTCTCTCCACTTCACGGATGCCCTCTTTGTAAGCCATGGCGTTGTCGTCTTCCAGAAGCGCTTCTTCCGGCAGCTCTGCCTGGCTCCTGGCAAATTCTTCGAACTCTTTCTCCTTGGCATGGTAAAGCTCCATGGCTTCTTCCTGCAGACGCTCGATGATGGCGTCTTTATCCTTAGCAGCCTTCTCCTCGTCGCTCAGTACGATCGCCTGCAGCGGAATCTCACGGCGGAGGGTCTCGTTAAGTTCCACCATGTTCCATTCTTCCGGAGAAGTCTCTCCGCCGATCATCTCCACGTCGTCACGGACGGTATCCTTGATCATGCGGTAGATCACATCCTGCATGCTCTCGCCATCAAGCACCCGGCGTCTCTCTGCATAGATAACCTCACGCTGGTCGTTGTTGACCTGGTCGTAATCCAGCAAGTTCTTACGGATACCAAAGTTGTTATTCTCAATCTTTTTCTGTGCCTTTTCAATCTGCTTGGTGATGGTCTTGTGATGAATCTCCTCACCTTCCGGAATACCAAGCGCCTTATAGACATTCATCATACGCTCAGAACCGAACAGACGCATCAGATCATCCTCCAGAGACAGGAAGAACTTGGATTCACCCGGATCTCCCTGACGTCCGGAACGTCCGCGGAGCTGGTTGTCGATACGGCGGCTCTCATGGCGCTCCGTACCGATGATCTTCAGTCCGCCCAGCTCTGCCACGCCGTCTTCCAGCTTGATATCGGTACCACGGCCGGCCATGTTGGTGGCGATGGTTACAGCTCCTTTTTCACCGGCGTGGGAAATGATCTCCGCCTCCAGCTCATGGAATTTGGCATTCAATACGTTGTGTTTGATGCCCTGTTTGGTAAGCAGTCGGCTGACTTCCTCGGAAGCGTCGATGTTGATGGTACCAACCAGAACCGGCTGTCCTTTCTCATGGGCTTCGACGATCTCATGGATGACCGCATTTAATTTCTCCTTCTTGGTCATGTAGATGGAATCATCCTTGTCCACACGAATCATCGGCTTGTTGGTCGGAATCTCCACAACGTCCATGCCGTAAATATCCATGAACTCCTTATCCTCTGTCATGGCGGTACCGGTCATACCTGCTTTTTTCTTATATTTATTGAAGAAGTTCTGGAAAGTGATGGTCGCCAGAGTCTTGGACTCGCGATTAACCTTCACATGTTCCTTCGCCTCGATAGCCTGATGAAGACCATCGGAATAACGACGGCCCGGCATAATACGTCCGGTGAACTCATCGACAATGAGAACTTCATTGTCTTTTACCACGTAATCCTGGTCGCGGAACATCAGGTTGTGAGCGCGGAGCGCCAGAATAATGTTGTGCTGAATCTCCAGATTCTCCGGATCTGCCAGATTCTTGATGTGGAAGAACTGCTCTACCTTCTTCACACCTTCCTGCGTCAGCATTACGTGTTTTTCCTTCTCATTTACAAGGAAATCACCGTCTTCCTCGATGTCAATACCCATGATGGCGTCCATCTTGGACAGCTCGCCGTCGGAAGTGCCCCGCTGCATCTGTCTTGCCAGCACGTCGCAGGCCTTATAGAGGTCTGTGGACTTACCGCTCTGTCCGGAAATGATAAGAGGTGTTCTTGCCTCATCGATCAATACGGAATCGACCTCATCGACGATGGCATAATTGAGATCCCTCTGCACCAAATCTTCCTTATATATAACCATGTTGTCACGAAGATAATCAAAACCAAGCTCATTATTGGTAACATAAGTAATATCACAGTTATAGGCTTCCTGACGCTCTTTATTATTATAGCTGTTCAGGATCACGCCGACCTTAAGTCCCAGAAACTCGTGTACCTGGCCCATCCATTCCGCATCACGCTTTGCCAGATAATCATTGACCGTCACGATGTGAACGCCTTTTCCTTCCAGCGCATTAAGATATGCCGGCAGAGTTGCCACCAAAGTCTTACCTTCTCCTGTCTTCATCTCAGCGATACGTCCCTGATGAAGAATAATACCACCCATGAGCTGTACCCGGTAATGCTTCAGATGGATGGTTCTGTCCGCCGCCTCTCTTACTACGGCAAAGGCTTCCACCAGCAGATCATCCAGAGTCTCTCCGGCAGCCAGACGTTCCTTGAACTCTGCGGTCTTCGCACGAAGCTCCTCATCGCTCAGCGCCTGCATCTTCTCATCCAGGGCCTCTATCTGATCCACTGTTTTTGATATTCTTTTTATCTCTTTTTCGCTTTTGTTACCGAAAAATATATCTGCAATTCCCATATATACCTCCTGTAGGACATAATTACATTTTAAGCATACGCAGTATATTGTAACATTGATAAACCTGCATTTCAAGCCGGGAAATCTTTAAATATTCTTACTATTGGCGGGGTTCGGCTATATACAGATTTTACAAAAGAAGCGGGAACGCTGTCTGCGTCCCCGCCTAGTGTCGATAACTATATCTGTCATGCATCTCGATTAGAACTCTGGCTCGATCAGTCCGTAAGTCTTATCTTTCCGCTTATACACCACATTTACCTCGAAGGTCTCGGCGTTGCGGAATACATAAAAGCTGTGTCCCAGAAGTTCCATCTGGATACATGCCTCTTCTGCATCCATCGGCTTGATAGCAAACCGTTTGCTCCGTGTAATAGTAATAGTTTCATGATTATCCGCATCTTCCTCAAGGAATTCATCAGTAAATGTACCGATTCCTTTGCCGTGGCTGGATATCTTGGTCTTATATTTGCGGATCATCCGCTCCAGAACATCTACCGCCATATCTATCGAAACATACATATCTGTACTCGTCTGCTCTGCCCGCAGGATCGTTCCTTTCATCGGGATTGTTGCTTCCACTGTCTGATTTTCTCTCTGAACACTTAATGTGATCTGTACCTCGGTATCCGGTGTAAAAAACTTGTCCAATTTGCTGAATTTGTCATTAATCGCCTGTTTTAATCCTTCTGATACCTCCAGGTTCTTTCCATAAATAATGTAACGCATAGGATCACACTCCTTCTTTTTATTCTACGGTTTTATTATACCAACTTTTTACAAGAGTTGCAATCAAATAGTATAATTTTCAGAATTTTTTACTTATTATAATTAATTTTTCCATATCAAAAAATTTTCTCTGAAAATAATTTATGGATTTTTTTGGTAAATATTAAGAATTACACAAAACGAATGTTTTATCTTGACGAATCTTTCCACAATCACTGTTCACAGAAAAAATTGTGGATAATGTGGATAACTCAGTGGATAACTTGAATTTATCCCGATTTTTTCCGTTTTTTTCTGTGGACAACTTTTCCAAGTTGTCCACCGGAAGTTTTTTCCATCTTTTTATTCTTCAAAAAACGACCTTTTTCTTATATATTTTGCACAAATTTTACAAACAACTTCCAACAATCCTCAATTTTATGTTTTCAGAAATTGTTCCGGATATTCAACTTTTTATTCTGAATTTTTCAGAAACAAAAAGGAGAAGTCCACCAATTAAAATACAAAAATCACTGATGTTAAAAACAAGCCTGCGGACACAGGATACAGGACATCTGGTAAAACGCAGATAGTCCGTTACTGTCCCCTTTTTGACTCTGTCCACAAAGTTACAGAGACCTCCTCCAAGCAGCAGCGCAAGTCCCGTCCCCTTTACGGATATGGACTGTTTTCTTCCTTCCTTTGCCAGAAGCAGACCGCAGACGGCAAGAATCGCCCCGCTGCACATTTTTATCTCCTTCTTCCGGTCGGAGAATAGCCCCGTGGCCGCCCCTCCGTTTTCCAGGCGGCGAATCTCTATACCTCCCGGCAAAGTCCACGCTTTTTTCCCTTCTTCCTCTTTTTCAGAAATATACTGTTTAATCAGAGTTTCTCCGGCGATAACAGTCAATATTATTTTTGCGTAAGTCTTCATGATTCTTCTCCTTTATCTTATTTTTTGTAAATATCACATTTTTTTGGCATATTTTAAATTATAACACTTTTCGAAAGGATTGAGACGTTTTGCCACCTAAAAAAATATTTTTGTCTGTCAAAAATCTCTCCCATGCCTACCACACAAAAAACGGCGAGACACAGGCTCTTCACAATATAAATTTCGACCTTTTTCCCGGCGAATTTGCAGCCATCGTCGGTCCTTCGGGCTGCGGCAAGTCCACGCTTCTCGACCTGGTCGCCGGCTTCATTCCTGTGCAGACGGGCTCCCTTGTCTATCCATCCAGCGAGCGTCCGCCCGCCATCGGATACATGCTGCAGAAAGACCATTTATTAGAATATAGAACAATCTACAAAAACATTATCCTGGGACTGGAAATTCAGCATCAGCTTACAGCGAAAAACATTGCGTATGTCCGCTCCCTCATGGAACAGTATGATATTGCCGACTTCGCCGACGCCCATCCCCATGAGCTCTCCGGCGGCATGCGCCAGCGGGCGGCGCTCATCCGCACCCTGGCAGGGCACCCGTCCTTTCTTCTTCTTGACGAACCGTTCAGCGCCCTTGACTACCAGACCCGCCTGGACGTATCCAGCGATATCGTAAATATCATCCGGGAACAAAAAGTTACGGCTCTTTTGGTCACTCACGACCTGTCGGAAGCCATCAGTATAGCTGACCGCATCATCATTCTCGGAAAACGTCCAGGCTCTATCCGCTCCATTGTCACCATCGACTTTGAGACGAAACACCGGCCTTCCCCGCAGAAAGCGAGACTGCACCCGAAATTTCAGAAATATTTTGACCAGATATGGAAGGAGCTGAAATCTGATGAGAGCATTTCATAAATTATCCCAGGGACTGCGGGATGAGAGAGCGAAAGCGGCCGCCCCGGCGGTGCCAGATTCCACCCGAATTGAGACAACCGGCGTCCTCGCGGCAAGCCCGGCCCAGACCCTTTATATGAAAAAAATAAAACAGCACCGTCGTCTGGTACTGTTTATTCAGGTGTTTCTTCTTGTATTTATTATTGCTGCCTGGGAGATCTGCTCCGACGTCGGACTGCTGAACTCCTTTATCTTCAGCAGTCCATCCCGGATGATCAAAAGCGCTGCGGAGCTTTATCACGACGGAAACCTTCTGGGGCACATCGGCATCACCCTGGCGGAGACCTTCGGAAGTTTCCTCCTGGTGGCGGTCTTCACCATCCTCATCGCCGTGTTGCTCTGGTGGAACCAGACCTTCAGCGAGATTCTGGAGCCGTACTTCGTCATCCTGAACAGCCTGCCGAAATCCGCCATGGCGCCCATCTTCATCGTGTGGCTCGGCAACAACATGAAGACCATCATCATCACCGCCATATCCCTGGCAGTCTTCGGCAGTATCCTGAACCTGTATACAAGCTTCATATCCACGGACCCGGACAAAATCAAGCTCATAAAGACACTCCACGGCAGCCGCATCGACTGCCTCACCAAGGTGATCCTGCCGCTCAATCTGCCTTCCATCCTGAGCATCCTCAAGGTGGATATCGGCCTCTGCCTGATCGGCGTGGTCATCGGAGAGTTCCTAGCAGCAAAACAGGGACTGGGGTATCTGATTATTTATGGGTCGCAGGTGTTGAGGTGAGACAATTTAGGGAGAGAAATGATAAAATGAGCATTAGTAGAGTTTTATTTGAACCCCTCATAACCATCTGATATAATGAAAAAACATATACTGGCTGACTGCTGCAACAGTCCAGGGTTCTGCTACCAACACTATCATCTCGTTATAAAAGCTGACTTATTGCTTCGCAAAACTGTGTGACGATAGAAGTACATTCCATCGTTCACATACTAAGGAGGTATTATGGATAATCTATTTTCAATCGGCGAGTTGTCAAAATATCAGAATATATCAAAGCAAACTTTGATTTTTTACGATAAAATCGGTTTGTTCAAGCCTGCCTATGTGGACCCGAATAACGGTTATCGTTATTACAGCTCTAAACAGATTGACTATCTGGACACCATCCTGATTATGAAGAAAAGCGGGTTCTCCCTGAAAGAAATACGGGAGCATATGCAGAGTTATACCATCGACAGCAGCCTGTCTGCGCTTGGAAAACAGTTGACCGCCATCGACCGTCAGATCGAGGAACTTCGTCTGATTCGCAGCCGGCTGCAGCATCGCTGCACGCAGATGGAAAATGCAAAAATATACCGTGAAAAAGAAAACACAGTTATCCTGGAAAATGTAAAGGCGCAGTACATTTTACTTCACGCAGTGGAGCCTCCTTACAGTATGCGGGAGATCAGCATCGCAACGAAGCAGTGTTTCGCCGATTCTTTTCAGAAAAATCTACCCATCTTTTTTCAATGTGGTGTGGTTGTCCCTTACCAGCATATCATGGAAGGACGTTTCACCGAATCCACCTTTGCTTTTCTTCCCATAGAAGCAACGGAGCAGACCTGCAACATCAAATATCTTCCCGCCGGAAAATGTGTCAGTATCTATCACGTTGGGGATTATTTATCCATCGGACGTTCTTATCAGAAGATTCTTGATTACTGTCAGGCGAATGACCTGCAGATCGTATCGGATTCTTATGAATTCTGTATTAACGACTATATAACGACTTATGATGAAAACGAATACATCACCAAAATTATGTTTTATATCCGACAGCCTGATGCATAAATTAACGCCACTCTGCAAAGGTAACAGGATTCGCAAATAGTTCTACTCCGCAAAGACGGCCCGAAAAAAAGAACAGGCAGGAAGCCTGAAAATGATATGCTCCCTGTCTGCTTTTTGTTACGGATTTTTTTCTTATTCCAGATACATGTGCATCGGCCATGTAAGATACTCCACATCCTCAAGTTTCTCCGCTGTGATATATCCCGCCGGTGCATTTAAAATAGTAGGAATCCGATTCACCAGTGTGGCGCAGGTGTGTTCCGGCGTCGCAGGTTTTACCACGTGAAATTCTGTATCCGGCTCTCCGATAATCTTCCAATCGCACATGTCTCCATCGTCCGGCCCGTAAACTTTGCCGATGCACTGGGTTTCAATCGTAATTCCCTGAAACGTTTCCGTGGTGACCACAGCGCTCATACCGATACAATTGCCTTTTTTGATGGTCTCGCCGGTGGTCTCACACCAAAGGTCGGTATCATAAAAATACGGTACACATTTCTGGCTGATGGATTTGATAGTCAGTCCCAGTTTATTTGCCAGAGCCTCATTGGAATTCCAGACATAGGCCGGCTCCACCGTTTCCGGATGAGCCAGCTGCGCCTCAAACTCTTCCGGTGTCAGACCCACCCCATGGGCTTTAGCCAGCGCAAGACCGTAATCTTCCACATTATAGCTGACGGCTCCTTCTATTTTTTTGATGCTGTGTACGCCGCCCGCCACAGCTCCGATCATATTGATCCAGTAAATGTCCTGCATCCCAGTGCCGGTGATAGTGCAGTTATTTTCCTTAGCCAGCTTATCCAGACGATTGGTAATGGAGGCCGCGGTCGTCCACGGATAGATTGCTTCCTCGCAGGTGGTGACCACATTAATGCCACGGGAGAGGCAGCGTTCAAAATGCGGCAGCACATCATTCATAAAACTGAACAATGTCACAACGGCAATATCCGCATCACATTCATCAAGCACCGCGTCAGCATCCGACCGAATCGGAACATTCAGCTTCACACCCAATCCTGCATAATCGCCGACGTCCATACCCACAATCTCAGGGTTGGTATCAATTGCTCCCACGATTTCCGCGCCCTTTTCAAACAGATAGCGCAAAATGTACTTGCTCATTTTTCCACATCCATACTGTACCACACGAATTTTTTCAAGATTAATCATAAATGAATCGCCTGCCTTTCTAACACAAATAAATCTGTTTCTGAAGATTATCAATTACCTTCTGTAAATAGCATAAACGATATAGTTAGTATAAGGTCAATACTTATTTCAAATATTATTATCAGATTTTACCGGTCAAAAAAATTTTCTCTTTTTTCTATTGACATTATAGTTACTATATGCTTTATCCTGTTTCCAGATTACAAAAAAACAAGGAGTGGATATATATGTCTGATAGAAAACAACCAACAATAACCACGGCGATCATTCGCAGAATCCCCTGGAAAAAACTGCTGTTTATTATTCTCGGCGCAGCTATCTGTTCTTTTGGAATACACAATATCCATCAGCGTGCCGATATCACAGAGGGAGGCATCATCGGACTCATGCTTCTGACAGAACATTGGCTCGGCATTTCACCAGCCTATATTACGCCGGTGCTTGATATCATCTGCTACCTGCTGGCTTTTAAATATCTAGGCGGAAAATTCATTATTATGTCTATTCTTTCCACCTTTAGTGTATCGGCATTTTATTCTTTATGGGAACTGTTTCCACCCATGCTTCCTGATCTGTCCGCTTACCCTTTACTGGCCGCCATAAGCGGAGGTATCTTTGTCGGGCTTGGCGTTGGAATCATTATCCGGCAAGGAGGTTCGAGCGGCGGCGACGATGCATTAGCTCTCACAATTTCCAGGATCACACACTGCCGGTTATCACGAGCTTATCTGTTTACAGATTTTGTAGTATTGGGACTTTCACTCACATACATCCATTTTTCCAAATTGGTTTTTTCTGTTTTTACAGTTATTATTTCTTCATTCCTGATTGACCGTATCCAGGAATTTCGACTACCGGGCCGGCCAAAATTATTAAAACATAATACAATTTCTCCTCCAAATATAAAATGCCACCGGATAAGAAGAATTATTCCTGGATGGAAAAAGAAATCAGGAAAAAGAAACAGGGAAGTATGTTGATTACTTCCCTGTTTCTCTCCAGCATAGTTTCCTCGGCGGCATGTTTGACTTCAAACAAGATTGCCCGGCGGTATTTTCGATACTTGATCACCACATCGGAACGCCCCAGCCCATGTTCATAATTGGATTCCACAATATAGCCTGCACCGGAAAACAGGCCGGCCAGAAAGGCATGATAAAAACTTTCCTGATAGTCATGGTAACTGATCGTATCAAACAAAATATTTGACAGCATTTCGGTCAGCACGTTTTATCTATATAATAGTAGCTATTTTTTCTTATCTTATCAAAGCTGGAGATACCAATGGGTAAAGAGTATCTTTCCACACCGCAGTTCCCTCCTATATTTTCAATTTTGACTTTATTAGAAATTGTAACACAATGTTATAGAATTTTTATTGATTTTTTTCCTTTCCTGCATATAATAAAAGTAGGGATTTCCCTACTTTTTTAGAAAGGTGGTATAACATCATGGTAACAAACACATTTGTAGACAACGCTAAGGTTATGTCAAAAGGTCAAATTACTATCCCAAAAGATGTTCGTGAAGTTCTTGGCGTGTCAAGTGGCGACAGAGTGACTTTTATCGTTGAAGGAAGTAATGTTCGCATTGTTAATTCTGCCGTTTATGCGATGCAAATACTCCAGCAGGACATGGCCGGGGAAGCAGAACGTACCGGACTAACCTCAGAAGATGATATTATGGCACTTGTAGAAGAATTAAGAAATGAGGATGAAATTTTTTGATTTTGCCTCTGCCGCTGCTTTTTCTGAAAGATGTTAAAAGAATTGAGAAAATTAACTACTGCTCAGAAATATTTTTGCCCACTTTATTCTTCTTCCACAAAATGTACAGTAGCCTTCTCCCAATATTTCTTATAAACTCTGTCTTTTTGTCCATCAAGATTTAACTGATACATGCGAAAAGTCACCAGCACATTTTTTGGCTGCCATAATTCTTCATAGGAATATTGGTATTTCATCCCCAGTTTCTTCATCATGTTACCGCTTCTTGGATTCTTTACATCATGCGTAGCGGTAATATACGGGATCCCGTCCTTTTTGAGCTGTTCGATCACTGCTTCGCAGGCTTCTGTGATGATACCATGATGCCAGAACTCTCTGCGCAGTCCATATCCAAAGTCAAAACTGTCCTCCATACCGACATTGACATAGCCAACGGGCACATTATCTTCTTTTAGACATACTGCATAATTATAGGCGCTTTCCTTCTCATACTGTCTGAACAGATGCTTTTCATAAAACATCCTGGCTTCTTCCATCGTTTTCATCGGAAACCACGGCAGAAATGTATTGGCTTCTTTATCGCTGTAAATCTCATAGAGTGCTTTCAGATCACTTTTTTCAAATTTTCTTAAAATCAGTCTTTCTGTTTTGAGAGTTGGGGTATTCATTTGGTCTCCTATGTAGTTCATTTTGTTCTGCAAAAAAATCCAGCAATTTTTTAATTCTATATATATTTTATCGAGGAAGCTGAAAGACGGCGCCCGATACAAACATATCAAGCGCCATCTTTTTAATTATCAATAAAATCAGTTTCCGTTCCCACTTATTTATTTTATTTTAATGGTCACTGTCATCTTCTTGTTGCTTCCATCCGTCGCCATGGCCGTGATCTTTACTTTTTTGCCTTTTCCAGGCTTCTTTGTCTTCACCTTGCCGGACGCGGATACGGTGGCATATTTCGTATTGCTGCTGGTCCAGATCAGTTTCTTGTTGGCGCCTTTGGCGGTCGTCACTTTCGCTTTCAGCTTCAGTTTTTGTCCCGCTTTCACCGTCCGCTTCTTAGCTCCCGCTATAGTCACTTTCTTCACAACGCCTTTCATGGATTTGATACGGAAAGCGGCTGTAGTTCCGCTGCCATCGGCAGCTCTCGCCGTAATAATGACAGATTTACCGCCGGTCTTTTTCTTCACAGTCACCACGCCGGACTGACTGACGGTTGCCACCTTCGGATTGCCTGTTGACCAGATCAGCCGCTGGTCAGATGCATTGACCGGGAAGATGCTGGCAGTCAGTTTGATGCGTTTGCCTGCGGCGATTTTATTGGAAAGACCAGAAAGACTCATTGCACTAATCTTTACTGGTCTGTACGTTTTGTCAGTCTGCACAGTATTTTGTCCCGAAGAAGATCCCGGAGTGGTCTGATTATTTCCCTTATCCGGTTCTGTCTGAGGCCCGCTTCCCGGAGTGTCTGGTTCTTCCGGCTTATCCTCGGAAACATTCATCACGGTAATCGGCATATTTACCTTTCTTGTCCGGTAAACCTCCTCGTAAGTGATGACCAGCTCCTTTTCTCCCGGAACCGTCATATCGATTTCCGATACATTTGTGGTGTAATCCGTAACGATCGCTTCGCTTCCATCTGTATACACGGCTCTTATTTGCAGATCATTCAGATTCAAAACCTCACCTTTTTTATACTCTACTTTCGTCTTCGAAGCCACCAGATGATCCAGAGTTTTCAAAGTGTCTTCTCCCACATAAACGGAAGCGGTATTGTTAAACGGCAGCAAATCCTGTTTTTCATTCGTAACCTCAATCTCAAGGGTATCACTGCCCAAAGCTGCCAGTTCTTCTCTTGTAAAGTCCCGGGTTGCCTGCTCGCCAGCGGCAATTTTATCCAACTCTTCTGTTTTGATAGGCTCACCTGTTTCATTTTTTATTGATAAGGAAGCTGTGGTATCATAACCGCTCGTATTGGAAACAATCACAGAAAATGTATCCATGTCCGGCTGTTCTACAGTCAGGTTCAGTTCCGCACCCCCCGCTGTGATCTGCTGTGTATCATCGCTTCCACCTGCCTCAGAAATAGTCTGCACCGTTAACTCTGCATTTTCCGGTAAATTCTCAGGCATATCAGCAGTAATTTCTACCTGTTCCGTCTGTCCCGGTTCCATTTTCTGATTCAATACAGCTTCTCCGATCACTTCTGTTCCACATGCAATCTGCACTTTGTCATTTGTACCTGTGCTTTCCAAACCATCATTGGTCACCGGAACCGTCAGCACTGCAGTATCTCCCGGCATCATATCTTCCTCGGTATATTCTATCGCTCCCATCTCCAGTTTACTCTGAGGGAGGACAGAAGAAATGCACAGATCTGTCGTTGTCTCCATGCCCAGTTCACCGTTGAAGGCAGCATCTGTCCTGGTAAATAAAAATTCAAAATCTGTTTCATTCCAGATGCCCGACGGATTCGCCGCATAGCCTTTCACATTTGTCAAAGTTACCGGCTCACTGATCTTACCATTTCTCATCACATAGGCATAAAGGTTACTTCCATCCGTGTCTTCTTCAGGTTTATTGGATGCGCATACAACCAGCTCACAATCATTTCCCTCTATCACGTTATAATCGGAAGTAATCACTGCATCTCCCAAATATGTATGAATCTCCCCACCGGGAACGTCCGCATATTGTAAAGAAGCTGCGCTATCGGCATCTTCCGCATACCATAAAAGAACATTTTGTCCATTTATACGGGCAAACGCCGGGCTGTGATTCTGCGAATGGCTAACCACTTCCGTCACCGTTCCCTGCATATCCATCACCGAGATGGAAGTCTCCAAATTTTCTTCTGTTCCGAAAGAACATTCCCACGCCGCCATTATATTATTCCTCATAGAGCCTATTGCCACTGACTGTACAGGAGCATTTACCTCTTGAGATGCCCGCGATACAAAGGCATCTCCCTCCAAAGCTGCCACATGAACAATGTTCGTACCTGTTCCTTCCAAAATATCATTGTTTTGGTTTTCATACCACGAAATGTATGGGACATGGTTATTTACCGTAACAGCCGGTTTCAAATCCGCGTAGTCATTATCCGTTACCTGATAAATGGTCACATTTCCTGCAGCGGTTTCCTCCAGATTCAATCTTGCCACAGTAATCTCGCAGGCACCTGCCATTTCTTTCATGGAATTCTCAGTTTGTGGCTCATCTTCCGTCTCTGTAAAGGTTCTCTTTGCGTCAGCCCAGGCAATATAGATATTTTCTCCATCCACAGCCGCCACTGCATCAAAATCAGCAGTTCCGTCGTTTTCCACCTGTATCGGATCAGACCACGATGCCATATTCTCATCATATATGGAATAGACCACTGCCGTATGATTTCCTGTGGTTCTGCCTGAAATATCTGCCGTATAAATCAATACCTTTTTCCCACTGTCTGTCTGCAATAGTGTCGGTTTCGCACTGGCATATATATCCGATTGCAGGACCTGCACCGCTGATTCTGAAGTTGCTTCCACACCGTCAGTGTTTGCCGCTCTCGCCCTGCTTTTCTTCTGAGAAGACATCTTTCCGTTCCAGGCGGAACTGTCTGTCCGCTTTATCTCCCACTGGCCTTCATCAGGCAAGCTATATGGGGCACTTTTTGATCTGGCTTTTGCATTCTCTGATGAATAATATTCCCAATCACCCTCCAGCAACGCTTTCTCATAGGAAAAGCACAATGCAGTGGCGCTGACACCAAGTTCTCCTGACAGCGTACCGGTGAATTTTCCCTTCGGAGCGCCATTTCCCGGCGCTTCCATCTCGGCTGTCAAAACATTTTTTCCGGAACCATATACGGACACATCCGCAATATAGGCAACGCCGACGCCGCCGGACAATTTCAGCTTTGGCAGCGTCAATTCTACTTCTCCTGAACTATATACACTGCTGTTGGCCAAATCCAGTCCAAGAGAAGTTGTCACCGCCACGCCGGCTTCTCCCGAGAACTTCACTACAACCGGAACGACAACAACCACTGTCTGCCATTTCTGCTCCGCTTTCGCTTTAATCTCTATGAAAGACTTTCCGCCAAAAGACTGGATTCCATCTTCTGTGATCGTGCCTTCCGCATAAGCAAAGAAACTGATATCCGGCTTCACCTTCATTCCCATGGAAGCTATTCCGTGTTTGCTGGATAAAAGTGCCTTGCATCCTTTTCTATAAGATTCTTTCTGCGTCTCTACGAACTTTTTAAAAGTTGCCCATCCATTTTCATCCAGATCCTCTAGACTATCAACTCCCACGCCAAGCCGGAACTCATTTCCTTCCCGTTCAAACTGCACCGGAATTTCTCCAAAATCCAGCGAGACCTCTCCGCCGCCGATCAGAGGAACATTATCGGGAACCTCAAACTCCACATCGCCGCCGACCGTCAGCTCCATGTCGTTTTCTTCGGTGTTATCGCCGGTTACGGTAGTATTACCGGATGGCAGCGGTGGCAGCGGAACATCATCCGGACAAGTACTGCTGTAATGAATGGCAGCAGTTTCTAAAGCGACATTATAGTCTTTGATCGTAATGTTTTGCCACGCTTCTTTACTGCCGCCATAATAGACATCTGTCAAACTGTCACACATATGAAATGCATATTCATCTATCCCCGTCACACTTTCCGGAATCCCTATGCCTCTCAAACTGATACAATTGCAAAATGCAGTATCTTCTATCTTTGTTACGCCCTCCGGAATCTCATACACGGTCTGCTTTTTCCCAATGGGATAACAAAGTAACGTGGTTTTTTCTTTATCAAATAACACGCCATCTTCTGAGGAATACGCCGTATTATTTTTATCTACCTTTATGCTGCGCAGACCGCTGCAATATCCAAACGCACTATTTCCAATGCTTATCACGCTTGCCGGAATCTCTATACTGTCCAAACCAGCGCAATTTTGAAATGCCTCTTCCCCTATTTTTCTTGTTTTATCCGGAATCTCTATGCTACTCAGATTGCCACAGCCCCAAAATGCCCAGCTCTCTATTTTTTCCAAATTTTTCGACATCTTCACACTATTCAAACTGCCGCAATTGTCAAATGCAAAAGCTTCTATCACTGTCACGCTATCCGACAGCTCTACACTGCGCAAATTGATGCAACTTCCAAATGCTCTGACGCCCACTTCCACCACCGGAACTCCTTCAATAGTATCCGGAATAACTGCCTCCGTGACACTCTCATCACAGTCCGTAATGGTTCCCGTGGACGTATCAAACGTTATATTTCCTCCGGTAACCGCATAAGTAATTTCCGTATCCGCTGCTTCTATCTTCAGTCCAGGCACAGAAAGAACCATAGTGAGCACGACTATCATTGCCATCATACAGGAAATCAATCTTTTTTCCCACATCATTTCATCCATCCCTCTTTTCTCTGCAAGATTAATTCTTTTATCGTTTCTTCGCTGAAATATCTTTTCTTCCTCGCCACCTCGCTTTTGAACACAAAATGTAATAAAATTATATCATAACTTTGGAATTATTGGCCTATTACTTTATAAGCAGTATCTCTTAATTATTTTATCATTAAAAAAAGGATACGGCGCTAACCGTACCCTTTTTCTCTTTGTTATCTCTGTAATTGAAGATCCCTTTTCTTCAATGTCTCTCTTAGTGTCTTCACAGAGATATTTAATTTTTCTGCTGTTTCTTCATCAGAAAAACCAAATTCTTTACACATCATGATTTTTCCGATGAGCTCTCCAATCTCCATGCCACGCTCCATACCACGCTCTTCATACATCTCCGATAAGTTGCACATCAAATCAACCTCCTTCCCAAAACCGTCTTCCATTGGAATTCCGTATTGGCCTGACAGCTCTTCCTTAATCTCCTCTTTTGATTTTTCCGATGAAAACACCGTATTCAGCAGCCCGATAAGTTTGTCATCTTTTTGATCCATGTCCTCCCTCAGGCAAATCATGACAACTTCTAGTTTATCATATGCCTCCTTCTCATCCGGGATACCAGTAAGAAGGTCTTCTTTTTGGATATGGTACCGACTAATGGCATTGCCGATATAATCTGGCGGATTGAAGCAGATCCAGATGGAATAAACTTTTTTCAAATTATCGTAATGTTTCAGGTCAAATTCCTGATTAATCTGTGAGGAAATCATCCTGGCGCAGTAAACAAGCCCTCTTGTCACGATTTTATAACCAGGGTAATAGTTTTTCTGTGCTTCCACATCAAACAAAATTTTTGTTTTCCCTTCGTTGACAAGGATATAAAAACGAATGTCGTAATATATAGTTCCCTCATTCCTGGATGTTGACTCTGTATTACTGCCTTCAATCCGTTCCTCTTCTTCCAGAAAAGGAACGCTTCCAATAGAAGGGCTTCCCTCAATGGAAGCAATGATTTCGTCAATCTCCATATTTGCCACTTCTTCTACTGTCCTTTTCAGTATACGGGCAAGGAGCGGCTTGTGGGACAGCACAATCTTGCACTGTTCATCCAGTTGTCGTTTTTGTGGATCATCCTCAATACTATGAGCAAATGATGTCTGCATTTATTATCCCTTTCTTTGAATTTTTACAAAAACAATATGAAAGAATCAATATAAAAGGTTTTAAAAACGAGATTTTTTATTGTTATTATGTATTGTACCACATTTTACGAAAAAAAGAGGAAATGTTTTGTTTCGCTCTGTCACTAAATCTGAAAACCAAAGGAGACCCGTGCCAGGTATTTCCTTTGCCGACTCGCTGGCCATAAAACACTTTTTTATTTATTTTATCTTTTATATTGTTTTTATATTTTTACTATAATAAAATAAATAAAAAAAGTCAAGCCAAATTTAAAAAAAGCAATCCCCTACACAAAGTTCAACATAATTTGCAACACCTATCTCTCTTGTCACAAAACAACAAGGCACTAACAAACACAATCAACAAATATGATGGCATCTTCCTAACTCGAAATTCTTTAATATTTCCTGAAAATAAAATTCAGATGATAAAGATTGAAAAAATAAAAAGATACGATTAAACAGACTATTGAATCTTCTCTCAAATTACTATAGACTACAATCAAAAACTGCAAATCTGGCACTCATTTTAACCAACTTAAATATACTCAACTAAGATTCATTTAATTACTCGTGAAAGGAAGTGTATCTCATGCCAGGCTTACAGACACCACCGAAAATTATCACTTTAGAACAGTACGAAAATCTTCCCGAAGATACCAGAATTGAGGTTTTTGACGGCATGGCATGTGACTGCATAATTCCATCCCAGACTCACCAAACCGTTCTCACAGAACTTCTTGTTTCCATCCGCGCTTATCTGAAATCCAAAGGAGACAAGTGCCGGGTATTTCCTGCGCCTTTTGACGTAAAGCTCTCCGACAAACCGCTGACCATCGTTCAGCCGGATATTATGGTTGTCTGTGACAAAGAAAAACTGGATGGAAAGCGCTGCAACGGCGCTCCGGATTTTATTATTGAAATTGTCTCGCCGGGTAATCCGACAGACGATTACATTCGTAAATTATATTATTATAAGAAATACGGAGTAAAAGAATACTGGATTGTTGACCCGAAGCGGAAAGCTGTGACTGTGCACTTTTTTGAAGCAAATGTTCTGAGTGTACCATATACTTTCGATTCCACGATTAAAGTCAACATTTACGATGACTTATATATCAATTTCCCGGAGATTGCCGATTTGCTGGATAGGTGAATATTTCCGGCCGCAAAAAAGAAAGACATGCCCTTTTACACATGTCTACAGTCTGGACGGGCAGCAGATGCCATTTCTGCTGCCCTCATAAGATTTTCTGATAATTTTCTAATAAAATGCTGCCATTTACTGGATTGATTTTCCCAGTTCATACGCCTGCTGAATTTCCGGCTTATCTTTAATATCTCCTACATTCATATTCCCGCCGGCAAGAACATGACCAAGATTCTCCCAATGCAAATGTTCCATCAGATGATCATAATAAGTAAGTACGTCCTCGAATCCCTGCCCTTCTGCTGCCATCAGCAGAGCGGAAGCCCTGTCATGTCCTCTGAGAAGGTTGCCATCGCCTTCCTCCAAGGCAAACAAACGGTCAACGGCTGTTCTGATCTGACCACTCATATTCCAGTAATAGAGCGGAGAAGCCAGTATTACCATATCACATTCTCTTATGGCCGGATAGATCTGCGCCATATCATCCTTTTGTACACAAGGACATTCTTTACTGCTGTGTCCGCCGAAGCATCCTTTACAGCCATGGATCTCCATACTGTCAAGGAAGAACTCTGTTACAGTATTCCCCGCACTTTCCGCGCCTTCAGTAAATGCTTTTACCAGCATAGATGTATTTCCATTCTTTCTTGGACTTCCATTCAACACCACGATTTTCTTGCTCATTACATTTTACCTCCTATCGTTTTCATAAACGATTACATCGTTATGATATATCCGTCCTAAAATCAGTATGTAACCCACATTCCTGCAAAATTGACTTTTTCAGGTACTGACATTATAATCATAGCAAGAATGAAACGAAAAACAAGTACGCACATTAAAGTGCGATACTTACAATCAGGTTATATACTTACCTAAAGGAGAGTGTAGAATGGGCGAAAGATGTATCGCGGACGAATGCCTCAGTTCAACCGGATTCAATTACACGCTGTCATTGATCAGCGGGAAATATAAAATGACAATATTGTATACTTTAATGGAGTTTGGGGTAGTCCGCTTTAATGAAATGAAAAGGTACATCGGCACAATTTCCTATAAAACTTTAAGTTCAGCGTTGAAAGAGCTGGAAGCCGACCAGCTTGTTCACCGGGAAGAATACCCGCAAATCCCGCCCAAAGTAGAATATAGTCTGACTGAGCGGGGCAAATCTTTAATTCCTATTTTGGATGGCATGTGCGAATGGGGAGATAAAAACAGATTATAGCCCCCATTCCCTTTTCAGTACATTTCTTTCAGCTCTTTCAGTTTCTGCTGCCGCCGGCGACCGGTATCTCGTTTTTACTGCATCACCGGACGCCTCATATACAAAAGCGGGTATGGATTGCCCTGCTCGTCTAAATCTATTCTTTTGTAAACCTGAAATCCCATATGTTCATAAAATCCCTTTGCCTGGGGATTCTGTTCATTTACGGTCAGTTTTTCCACAGAGTATTTTTTTATCCCATATTGAATCAGGCGTCTTCCCAGCCCCTTTCCTCTTTCTTCAGGAGCGATAAACAACATTTCCAATGAACCGGCCTCCACTCCCATAAATGCAACCGCCCGACCCGATTCATCTTCTGCAATCAGCAAATGTAACACTTCATTTAGGGCCTGCGGCACATATTTTTTATACTCTGAATCTCACTGTCCGATAAAAACAGGTGGGTAGCCCGCACGGAATTTTCCCATACTTCCAGCAGGCCCTTTATCAAATCCGGAGTCCGTTCTTTCACCTCAACTATTTTCATGTCTGCCTCCATATATTCACGACATTTTCTTATCTTCTCATCGACATTCCCGCTTCATGGCAAAATATCCGATCAGCACGGTCCACACATAAGCACATGTTTTTGGAATCATCAACATTCCGATCATAGGGATGGCATCCGCCCACAGCACCACCGCCATCCATCCAAACAAGCGGAACTGACGGTTTCCTTTGCTGCCGCGGATCATTAAAATTCCGATTGTAATGACGGAAATCAAATAGACAACGTCAAATAGTGTTTCTCCAATTGCTTGCATCATTTATTCTCCCTTTCTTTCATTTTGCACATTGGCGGCCGTAAATATTGCCCGGCCATAGTTACGGCCAAATAACAGCCCGGCCAGCAAGAGCGAAGCTCCCAATCCGGTATAAAAAAATGCGATGAACCGCTCCGGCGCCAGTCCGCCCACCCGAAGGCCAATGCCGCCGGTCATCATCACAGCCATGATGATGAAAGCTTTCCGGTCAAAGAATTTTAGGAAAAAATGTGGTTCATCGGGGTAGGAATTGATCCTGTCCGTATGTTTTTTGACCAGTTTTCCAAAAATAAACCGCTGGAACACGGCAAAGACAAGTACGGACAACAGATAATTCGTCACAGTAAGATACGCCGGGTAGGCCATCAGGCCGATGCGAAGGATATTAAATCCCGCCGCACTCCACACCAGACAGGCGAGGAGCAGCAGGGTATTGCGCTTTACTTTCATAATCTACCTCCTTTTTGAACATTGTTCAGTTTCCGGGATAAAAAATTCCCACATCTCAGCGGGAATTTTATAAAGCCAATCAGCTTTTATAATTTCAGTCAGCTTTTTCATAGAGGGTTCGCCGGATGATTTCCAGCACTGCGCCCGGATTATAATCCTGCCGCAGCAAAGCAGACAGCATCAACGAAAACAAAACATCCGCAAAGGTCTCCGCCGTAAACTGCTCTGTAAAAGCATCTGCCCTGATCTTTGTATCCCTCTTCAGGACGGAACATAATTCATCCAAAATGTGCTGCCAGGTCCGCTGCATCCGCCGTTTTCCGTCGGATTTCTCTTCCTGCATGAACCCCAGAGAATGAAGAGTAAAAAATCCGGGGCATTGTTTGCAGCCATATTCCATCCGTCCGTATATCCATGCGATGCAGGTTTGCGTATCTTGAAACATGCTCTCATCTTCCGGACGGTGAAAAATCTCATGCCAGACACTCTCCACCACAGCTCCCATCAGCTCCGCTTTGGAATCAAAATAATTGTAGATTGATCCCACGGACACGCCGCAGGCAGCCGCAACAGAACGGATATTAACCGCAGACCAGCCCTGCTGCTGAATCATATCCCGGCTGATTTTTAAGATCTCTTCTTTTGAAGTTACGATTGTATTCATTGCATCACCTCAATATGAACATTGTTCATTATATAAAGGAGTGAGAAAACTGTCAAGTGATTACAGCCTTGCGCCTTGATATTTCGATAATTCTATTCTCATATTTTCAGCATCAGGTAATTTTTATTATCAGGATTCTTTTATCAAAACTCTTTTCCCTTAGCAGAAGAAGCAGCCTGATCTCCCAAACTGCTTCTTTCACTATCTATTATTTCTTTTAAAATTTACTTGGGGAATAGCGAACTGTTACCACAATTACCATCTTCTGAGCCTCGTTAATCCGAAAGACGACTGTATAATTCTCTACAAAAAGTTGTCTGTATCCCCGGTTAGCATAAGCTCCTTGTTTCCGTTCTGGGCAACGATATGGCATAGTATCCAACGAGAGTATTGCATCCTCGATTCGATTCACTAAGTTCAAAGCCGTCTCTGGTTCCAACAGCGTATGGGCAATGTAATTATAAATGCCCTCCAAATCTTTCAACGCTCGGCTCATCAATTTGACGCTGTATTTATCCAAAATGCTTCCTCCTTAAAGACTTCAACGCTTCCTTTGCATCATAAAGCTTCCCGTCTTGTTCGAATTCGGCCTCTGCTTCTGAAATTGCGGTATCTATCGCTGTATTTTCCACCATTTCCTCATAGGTTTCAATACTCATCACCACCAAATCACCATATCCATTTTTCGTAATAAATACGGGCTCACGCCGGGCATGACAAATATCTGATATCTCGTTAGTGTTACGAAGATCTGTAATCGGTCTAATCTGTGGCATACTGCACCTCCTTTTTGTACATTATTATAACATAATTATGCTCAAAAGTACAAAGGGCAAAAATGTATTTATTATGATTTCTTCTAAAAGACATTTACTCCCTCACTCTCCACTGACCTTTTCCTCCTGTCTTATCAAAGTAAATCTGACCTTTCTTTTTGTAATCAGCAAGCCAGCGGCGCAGGGTAGAAAACGTAACATCCAGACGTTTTGCCAGTTCTTTATTGGTGAGAAACGGCTCTTTTCTGAGGATATCTGGGATACTTTCTTTTTTCTTCTTTTTGATAATGCGGGTATCGGAGAAGTAGCGGGCTGTAGGCACTTCTATGAGATACTCCTGCAGGTAATCTTTCTGTAAGACCCCCGGCTTCTGCATGATCCATCCATGGACAGATGCCACCCCAGGCAAAGCCACCGGATTCAGTTTTATCTCCAGCCGGTCTTCAAAAACCCGGATGTGGTCCATGACCTGCATAAGCAGTCCCGCTTGAATCTTTTCGCAGCCGTCCGCCCGGAGCTTTTGCTCAATTCCCACCAGACGTTCCTTCGTCTGCCGGATTTTTTCTTCCTCCACATCCATCCTCTCCAGCCGCTCTGTCCAACGCTGTTCTTCCTGCTCCAGTTCTTTTTGCTTGCTTTTATACCCTTGCTTTGAGATGGTGTTATCGAGCAGCAGATCAAGCAACCGGCTCTTCCGGTTCCTGACAGCCATAAGATTCTTCTCCACTTCCTCTTTTTTCAAATGTGTCTCTCCCGTGAGAAGCACCTCAGAAAGTATTTTGATAATGCGACGGATCATATTTTCTTCATCCTGCCATGCAAACAACTGTCCGGACAGCTCCCGCATCATGCGTTCCAGTCCTTCCTGCTTTAAATGGATATTGTCGCAGCCGGTAATCTGTCCACGCCGCAGCTCCTGTTCATCCGCTCCCCATTCTTTAGATTGATTCTTCCCTTCTGCCACCTCTTGCTTCTTCCGCCCGTGCTTTAAATAAGAAGAACATCTCCACTCCACGATGACATGCTCCGGATTGGAATATTGCCGGCGGAAGGTTTTATAGTAGGGAGCACCGCACTCTCCGCAGATCAGCTTGCCGGAAAAATCATAGAGTTCTCTGTGTTTTTTCTGCCGGCCAGCGCCCTTTACCTGCGCTGCCGATAATTTAAGCATCTTATTGGCCTTTTCCCACAATTCCTCCTCCACAATGGCAGGTACAAGCCCCTGATGATAAATCCACTCCGATTCCGGATTCTTTATTTCTTTCTTTTTCTCAAAGTCAAAGTGCCGCTTATTCATGACCACGATGCCTTTAAAGAGCGGATTTTTGATAATTCTCCGGATGCTGGACTCCTCCAGCTGATTGCCATTGCGGTTCCGGATGCCGTCCTGATATAAAATCTTACTGATCGTGCGGGAACCGCAGCCTTGCGCCGCCAGCCGGTAAATCTTCCGTATCATTTCCGCTTCCTCGGGATGAATGGACACGGATTTATCCGGATTCTTGACATATCCATAGGTATTATTATTGATCAGAACCGTTGTTCCGTTTTTCTGCCGGTACTCGTGCGCATTATTGATTTTGCTGCTCAAATCCCTGGAATACTGTTCCGCCAGGATCGCCTTCACTCCGGAGATAAGGCGATCGTCAGTTTTATAAAATGCTCTGTCCATGTATATATAAAGGAGCTTGTCATTGTTGACAAGCTCCTCCACAAACAGATACCAGTTTTTGGCCGAACGATTCAGGCGATCCAGGGATTTGATGACGATAATATCAAATTTATTCTTATCCTTTATGTCGTCAAGCAACCGCATGTATTCTGAGCGACCATGCTTCGTTGTCCCGCTCTCCATCTCGATATATTGGTCAACAAGCACCCATTCATTGCTCTTTACCGCATTTTGGGCTTCTTGCACCTGCACAGCCAGTGCATCCCGCTGCGTCTGTTCCTGCGTGCTGACACGGCAGTAAATGACGGCGCGTTTTTGCCTTTCTTCCATCGTTTAATCCTCCGCCAGCCACTGTTTTAAGAAAAACTTTTGCTCCTTTCCGTTAAATCTACCCTGCCTCACATGATTACAATTTTAGACATCATTAGAAAAATATTCGTTCCTTATATATTCTTTTAATATTCCACGGATAATTTATTTTTTTAATTGTTTACACATAACTGTAGAACGAAAATATATGATAAAAATCTAGTCGTTTTAAAAAATATTATAAATCAAATAATCACTACAACAATAATTTTGCATGGATATTTCGAACATATTATTTGTATCATATTGTTTTACTGTCCATTTTCTATTCTTGTATAAGAATACCCTAGTTTTCTAAAATTGTCCCCAATATCCATATTAAGCAACATAACGATTTTATGTCCAAAAATTAGTCTTGCATCAAAAAATTTATTGCCAATTTCATTCTCCGATGAAATATTCATATAAAACTCATCATCTAGTGTGGCCTGTGTTTGCAGTATTATTTTATTTGTCTTAACATTTTTAAAAGTAATGTTAAAAATTCTTTCACCTATATGTTCCAATATCATATGTATATTATTGTTTTTATCATTTGTATACAAATTTACTGTATTAAAAGTATCCTCATTATATAAATTAATCAACGTTTCTCCACCAAGCAAATCGAATCCAGATGAATAATCATTTTCATTAATATTTATCCATTCATTTCCTATTTTGAAATATAAATACTTTCCGTTCCGACTCCAGAAAAAAATTTGATATTGCTTTAATTCATTTTTATACACAGATACAATATACCCCTCCTGTCCCTGAACAATACCCTCATAATGGTATACATGTATATCATCCAGAACATTAAAACTGTCTATTCGCTGAAGAAAATCTTCTGTTGCAATCTCAACGTTTTCTTTTTCATGCGAATCAATGCCATTCGGCGTCATTTCATATGGAGAATTATCAAAATTCTCCACTATATTCGATCTTTGATATTTTTCTAACAACGCTTGCGACATCTTTTCTCCATCATCAAAATAATTCGTGTTGCAAACATAATTAATTATAGTCTCAATCTGTTCTTCAGATACCGTATGCTGTTCGTATACAGTCATATTATCCAAATAATAATTAAGATATTCTATAGCTTTATCAAATTCCCTCTTTTCCATCAAACAATAAATATATTGAACTGCCAGTTCATAATTATTTGCTCCCTCATTTATCAATAACTCACAATAATGAACAGCTCTATCCCAATCATTTATGTATACAGCATTATCAATTTCATATTTTTGCGCACTGTATTCATTCAAAATATCTAATATATCTGATAATTCTTCTTCTGCTCCTCTAGACAAAAGACATAACTCCTGATTTCCTCCATAATCCTCATAAAGTTCTCTCAACCTGTACAACGGAACACAATCATCTGTTACATTCGCGCTCCCGTAATAATTTTGTAAAAAAAATACTATTGGTTTGTATGACAAATCATATTCTCCCTGTTGTTCATAAATCTGACTGATATAATGAAAAATACCATATCCATCCCAGCCTTCGTTAAAAAGCACTTCCAGCCGATTCATCGCTGGTTCATACTTCCCATCTTCATAATATTCAACAGCCTCTGTATATGTTTCATTACTAGCTTTAATACCATAAAATTTTTTATACACATATATAGTCAAAGCAACAACTGTTACCAAAATCACTATTACACTTAGCCAAAATACTTCCTTCTTTCTTTTATTTGCTCGATAATTATCACATTGATCAATATAATATTGGATTTGTAAAACAGCTAATTTGCTTTGAAACTCACTATTTTTTAATTGTGTAAATAATTTTTTTTGTGTTTTTATTTCTTTTTCTTTTAATATATTAGAAATTTGAGGTTTAAGTGCTTCTGTTTCTTTATAAGCCTGATATCCTTCTATATAATTTTCAACTTTATTTAACATTAACTTCACACCTTCACATAAATCATTGTACTGGCAATCAAAAGAGAACACACAATCAATATTATTTTACACAATACAATAACCCCTTTATCTGCCCTTAGTTTGTGCGGAAAAAATCGAAATATATTTCCATAGTCGAAAATTACTGCTACAGGTATGATTACCAAAAATAAATTTAATTTTATTATTTCAATGATATTATTGTTCCATATAGATAAAATAAACGCCCGAATTAAGTACAAATAAACTAATATCGCAACAAAAGATCTCTTTTTATCGTAATGTCTAAATCCTGGAACATATTTTAAAAAGCTTATTTTGCGATACACCCTTTCTTTCTTTGCCGTAACCAAAGCCTTTTTCAACTTAAAAATATTTTGGTAGCGATCCCTTCTGTCTTCGGCAGTTGCCTTTTTAACAATTCTTCTTAAACGGGGATCTTGTACAAGAACACCTTCTCTCGGAGTTTTTTTTGTCATAATATAATTCAAAATACATCCGATAGAATATATATCTGCTCTAATATCTGTTTTTGTAATCCCAATAACCTCTGGAGCAATAAATCCTTGCGTTCCCATCATTTCTGTATCTCCTCCTACATCAAACGACATTCTAGTGGAAAGTCCGAAATCAATAAGACTAATATTTTTAAAATCATCCTCGCTCATAATATTATTAGGTGATAAATCTTTATGAATCAGACCCGCCTTATGTATATCAGCCAACGCATCACATATCTGAATACAAATATTTAAAGCATCCTCAGAAGTAAATGCATTACTTTTTTCATTGAACATATACTCATGTAATGTCTCTCCATCAATATACTCACAGACTGCTGCATATTTATCTCCGATTGAATACACACCATATACACTAGCTCTATAAGGGTTCCACATATTAGCAAGCATCTTATAGATTTCTGCTCTTTTCTCATCCAACTCCTTTATTATCACTATTTCATCTGTTTCCCAATCATCAGAAAAATCTGGAATGGCCAAATATGTAGCATATTGGGCCTTCGATGCTGATAACTTTTTATTTAAAATATAATGTTTTTCCAATTCTTGCACTTGTTTTTGTTCTTCCATCTCTTTATTTAAATATATTATTTAATCCTTTATCACATAATTTTTCTTTAATTTCCTCTGCAGACATTTTTCTCCACAACCCTCGTATAATTATACTGTCCGCAGCATTTTTCGCATATAATTCTTGGCATCCTGCTAACTTTAAAAACCGATTTGTTTCTTCTAAAGTTGCACCAAGATACATACACATTTCTACTACCACATATTTGTTTGGATGTTTATCATACCGTTTGCCGGGCTCGGGAACTTGAAGTAACTGATTTATATAAGATTTACATACACTACAATATGTTGACAGTTTACTTGGAGTCATTCCTTTACTCTCTATAAATGCCGACATTTCAATCGGAAACTTGCCTTCTACAAAATCTTCTTTAATCTTATCAAAAAAATCTTCTTCTTCATTTTTTAAGTCTTCCAGTACCATATCAGTTGAGCGCTCTTCTTTAAACATATCCTTTTCTCCTCTCCCCCGTGACAAATCTCACTTTTATTCGTCCATATATTCAACTCCATTATTTATGTCTTGTAAGTTATATTATAACACATCACCTCATTTTCTTTATAACTTTTTCAAAAAATGACCACTCTGAGTTGTCGAAATTATTAGTCATCCCCTATATAATCATATCTATCAAAAGCAAATCAAATACACTTTATAGGAGGGAAAATATGGAAAGAATAATTAAGTCAGCAACTGTTATTGCTAAAGTCATCATCGTCATATACAAAATAAAAAAACAATAATCATCTAATTTTACAAATTTAAAAAACAGGAGGAAAATTTATGAAAGAATACATCTCATTCAATAGCCTTACAGATCATCAAAAAAAAATTCTGATAGAATATGCACTCAAATTCGGTAGCCTAGCTATAAAAATGTTCGAAGAATTAATTTTAGAAAAAAATAAGTTCAAATAATCAAACTATTGTGCCACAATAAAAAATGAAAAATATAGATTTTTCTAGGAGCTGTCGCATCATTGATTAAGAAATCATAGATGCGGCAGCATCTTTTTGCCCTTTTTGATCCAAAATATTTGTTTCATTTGTTCTATTTCTGTAAAAAAGCAAACTTTAATAAACCTTTTCCGCAAAAAAGGCTTATCTTCAGGATTTTTTTTAACTAGTCAAAATCAGGCGGTTTGTTTGAGTGGAAATGAATGCCGGCCTGTTCTTCCTGCCTGGATCTTATGATGAAGTTTATTCATGTTACAGCCAATCGCCAGCAGGATGCTCTGGGCAGTTACATTTGCTTTCCCGCGATACAGATATCGTCTGAATTCCATATCCTCTTTGATGTTTGCAAAACTTCCCTCCGCCTGGATACTACGGTTCATACGAAGCTGTGTCCCATAATCACTGGTGATCCGTTCCAATGTCTCCTGACGTTTCTCTTTCATCTTTTTTGAAACGTACAGTACTTTCTGGCGGTCTTCCATTGGTGTTTTGCAGTTGTTCCCCTTGATACATCCTGTCTTGAAAGGGCATCCTCCACAGCTGCTGCTCCGATATACCGTAACGGTCCGCCGGTAGCCGCTGGCTGTCTTTTCTTCCTTTTCATACTGAACAGTCAGCGCCTGTCCATTTTTGCAGTAATAACAGTCCGCCTCCTCATCATACTCCATGTTTTCCATCCGCCCGATATCCCGACCGTATTTTCGGGTTTTAGCAATCTCATAGTTCTGAGGTTTGATATAGGCCAGCTGTCCGTTTCCTTCCAGAAACAGGTAATTCTCTTCGCTCTCATATCCTGCATCCGCTACGATTTCCCGATATTTAAAGGGAAGATAGAGTTCCATGTCTTTCAGAAACGGAATCAACGTCCTCGTATCTGTAGGCCGTGGACTGATATCCAGCCAGGTGATGTATTCCGAATCCACCCCATGCTGGAGATTGTAAGCCGGTTTTAGCTGCCCATTGAGCATAGCATCTTCTTTCATCCGCATAAACGTCGCATCCGGGTCTGTTTTCGAATAACTGTTGCGGTCTCCACAGATATGGAGTTTTCTGGTATATTCTTTCAGTTTTGCTATGTAAGTTTCCAGGGTTTCTATGGATTTTTGAAGGCACGTTTTTCTCCGTCCGGGTCCATGGACAAAGACGATGCCTTCCTCCTGTCTGATCCTGCACAGCTTTTTCCGCAGCCTTTTTAAGGTGTGAAGGGAGACTTTCCCATTATGAACGATCCTGAAACCGTAAAGATTTTCACACTCTTCCACAAAGACAAGGATCTTATCGAAAAGTTTTGACTGATTTTTTGTAACAGCCTTTTTCCAGACAAACGTATATTTGTTCGCAACGGATTCTATTTTCGTTCCGTCAATAAAGATACTTTTCCCGGAAATCTCCCCAAGGGAATATAAGAGTTTCGACACCTCGGCCAATGTCTTTTTCGAGCATTGTGCGAAATGCAGAGAAATAAAACGTGCAAAGGTTGCATGGTCAGGTGCTGGTTTCCCTTCCAAAAGGTACATGAAGTTGATATCCCTGCGGCATGCAGTTTCGATATCCCGGCTGGAATAGATCCGATTCATGCTGG
>ERZ1643247.298-NODE-298-length-61811-cov-28.968667_pt1 | contig 61811 bp, 56 predicted proteins | sample MGYA00579264_ERZ1643247 | MGnify/ENA primary metagenome ERZ1643247 (study PRJEB29033, sample SAMEA4952262) | chicken gut metagenome | biome: Broiler Chicken; feature: Gastrointestinal Tract; material: Caecum | place: Ireland | collected 2018 | study: Broiler... | reverse complement strand
GATATTCTTCAAGGACACGGGAATCTCCGTAGGGAACATGATCTACACATTCCATTAGGGGATGCTGGTACATACGCCATTTTTCTTTCCCTCCCACAGATACCGCTCCGGTTGTTTTTCCGTGAAAAGCTCCTTCGCAGGCGAGAATCCGGGTTTTGTTAGGCTTATTGCGGCTGGCCAGTTTTACCAGCTTAATGGTGCCTTCCACAGCTTCCGCGCCGCCGGTGGCAGTTCCGACCTTTGTGAGTTTTCCTCCCGGTGACAGAAGGGAGAGATCGTGAGCAAAAGCGGCGGCAATGTTGTGGTAGGCGATAGTACCCATCATATACTGCTTTGTCCGGAATACTTTTTCGATTTCATTCCAGACAAACTCATTGTTGTTTCCAACTGTTACAACTCCTACGGCGCCGATCATATCAAGATGGCGGTTGCCTTCGTGATCAGTAAAATAGCAGTCCTCCGCCCGGGTGAAAAATTTTGATCCGCCGTTCAGAGTCCGTTCCCGGTTCAAATGGGTAAGCTGCAGTTCTTTTGTTGTCTCAAAATCCATGGCAATGGCGTCGTCAATAGAATAAAAACCGTTCAGAAGTTCTTTTGCTTTCATATTTTTCCTCCTTTATAAATAAAAAAAGACGCAGAAAACAATTTGTTTCCCACGTCTTTGTAAGATGTTTTCAGTATAATCCGGGCAGCAGGTGATTTATAGTAAAAAAAGGACATTTTACCGGATAATAAGGTGATCATAATAGTGACTGGCCTGCAGCAGTTTATGGAACTGGCCGGGGCTCATGGAGGAAAATTCCCGGAATTCCTTCTGAAAGTGCGTCTGATCGTAATATCCGCATTCTGCCGCAATCTGTGAAAGTGTTTTCGGATCTGAGGAATTCAGACTGTTCATAGCCGACTGAAAGCGCAGATACCGGCTGAACCGTTTAATGCTTACGCCTGTCAAAGAGGTGAACAATCTGGAAATATGACGTTTGGTGTAATGAAGGGATTTCTCCAGATCCGTCATTTTTAGCTGGCCGTTTTGCTCATGGATCTGAGAAATGATCTGCATGAGACAGAGCTGGTCTCTGCCGCGGATGTTCTTATTGATCTCAGGAAAAATATGTGTCATAAATAACCGGATCTGGCGTTCAAAGTCCGTCTCACAGCAGATTGCTTCTATACAGGAACGGTCATGTAAAAAAACAGAGATCCCGTATCTTTGATCAGCCAGGTCCTTTGCAAGAAGGTCGTGAAACTGCAGAAGACCTCCCGGTAGAAAACGGACGCCGAAATATGTTTTTCCCTGACGGAAAATATCAGGCGTACTTTTGTTTACGGTTCCGCAGATTTCCGCAGAAGGCCGCTCCGGATCACATTCAAATATGATGTCTGTGCTTCCGTCGGGAACCACCATAACCGGACGGCCGGAGGGGACGGTACACTTAAATTTATAAAAATGAGATATGACGGACCCGGGAGCATATCTTTTCAGATATACATTGGAGGAAAGTACAAAAAACGGCTGGATGATTTTCAATTCTGTGATCATGAAACGACCCTCCTTTTGTCTCCTTTAAACAACATATTTTTTCAGAATCGGTATTTTCTGCATTATCCAGGAACCCAGACAGGAAAGAAGAAAAGCCGCCGCCCAGAAGAGGAAGATCCCGCCGTAGCCAAAAGCCAGAGGCGTAATGCCGAGAAATTTGTAAAACAGATTTAAAAATACCGGATGCAGCAGGTAAATTCCAAAGCACAGCTCTCTGTGACGGGACATCCATGACACACGGACTCCGCTGTTGGCCGCAGTAAGAAAAAGACAGACGGTCAGAAAAACGATCAGCGGGGAGTCATAGGAAACACGGAACAGCTTCAAAAACGCCATATCCGCAGTCAGCACTCCTATCGTCAGTATTGCGGCCGCGGCTGTCAGGCGCGGGCTGGTCCTTCCGTATTTCAGGAAATAGTATCCGGACACATAATAGAAAAGATAAATTCCGGAAAAAGGAAAGGTAAATCCAAGATCAAATCCGGAAAGCTGTTCCAGGAAAGGGATAAAGCTGCTGAAAAGAAATCCCAGGATCAGACCGTACTGCAGAAGCTGTTTTTTTCCATAACGGATCACAGCCCGCAGAAGAGGGGTAGCCAGATACAGTCCGGCCAGCTCGTACAAATACCACATATGGGCCCAGCTTTTTCCAGAGAGGGTATTGAGAAAACCTCTCCCTATGATTTCAAGGGAGAAGTTTTTTTCTGTCACATAAAGTTCGATCACTGCAAAAACAGTTCCGAAAACCAGCAGTGCCAGCAGGATTCTCCTTACATAATGAGTCAGGATTTTTCTGACGGATATCTGTTTTTCAGGGTTCAGAAGAAGAGCTCCGGAGATCATCAGAAAAACAGGAACTCCCGCTGTCATGAGCGCCTTGGCGGTATAGTAAACCGCCCGCTGATCGGAAGTCATTTCTGCCGATAATATAGCGGTAACGCCGGAAACTACATGCAGCATCACAACCATGGCAGTAGCGCTCCAGCGGAGAACGTCAAGAAAAGCGGTTGATCTGTTGTCCTGTTTCATAATCGGATCCTCCTCCCTCACAACAGTGTATTATCTGTTATTTTAATACACTTGGGAGAGTGTTACAAGACAGGATATCTGATATTCGGGGACATGCGTTGAAAACGGCGGAAAAGGATTGTAAAATAATGAACAGATCATAAAGATACACGGAGGAGGGGCTGTAAATGAAGGTCATGGGAATTGATATAGGGACAACCTCTGTCGGGCTGTCTGTTCTGGACAGGCAGACAAGGCGGCAGGTAAAGGCGGAAACAATCCCGGGCGGCAGTTTTATAAGGACAGACAGACCATGGGAAAAGCTGCAGAAGGTGGATGAGATAGAGAAAAAGGTAATTGATGCCGTCCAAGAGCTTCTTTCAGAGTTCAAAGACATTGAGGCGATAGGACTTACGGGACAGATGCATGGGATTCTGTATATAGACCGGAAGGGAATCTGTGTCAGTCCTCTTTATACATGGCAGGACGGAAGAGGCGGCAGAAAGAATTTTGAAGGAAAATCTCTGACAGAAGAAATATATACAAAGACAGGCATACATGTATACTCAGGATATGGATGGGTAACGCATCTTTATAACCAGAGAAAAAATCTTGTTCCGGAAACAGCGGCGTCTTTCTGCACGATCGCAGATTATATAGGAATGAGACTTACGGGACGGGAAAGTCCCCTGATACACAGCAGTATGGCGGCCAGTTTCGGCTTTTTTGACCTGGAGAAAGGACAGTTCAGGACGGATCTGCTGAAAGACCTGGGAGTAACCGGCGATATTCTGCCAGATACAACGACAAAGGTGGCTCCGCTGGGGAAATTCCGCGGCATACCGGTATATACGGCTATCGGCGATAATCAGGCAAGCGTTCTGGGCGCGGCGGGACGGGAGCCGGGCTCCATACTGATAAATATGGGAACAGGAGGACAGATTTCCGTGATCTCAGACAGAAATATCCAGATTCCGGGGATAGAAACGAGGCCTTTTCTGGATGAAAATTATCTTCTGGCAGGAGCTTCCCTCTGTGGCGGAAGGGCATATGCGGTCCTTGAAAATTTTTTCCGTCAGTATGGAAAGGCGGCAGGTATAGGCGACTGTCCTCAGTATGACATTATGGACAAGATTCTGAAAGAGGCACAGCCTGAAGAACCGCTGCTGGTGAGAACTACCTTTCAGGGAACAAGAATGCATCCGGATATGAGAGGCAGTATAGAGGGAATAAGCGAGGAAAATTTTACTCCTGCCGCTCTTATAAACGGAGTTCTCCGGGGTATGGCCCGGGAGCTGTACCATATGTACCGGGAAATTTCAGAACAGATAAAACTGGAAGCTCCGGTGCTGGCCGCTTCCGGCAACGGGATCAGAAAAAATCCATGGCTGCAGAAGGCGTTTGAGGAGGTTTTTGAGAAAAAACTGGCGCTTTCCCCTTACATAGAGGAAGCCGCCTGCGGAGCGGCCGTGAGCTGTTTGTGAGGGAGGAAATTCTTACCGGAAAACGAAAGATTGTCAGTGGAAAGACACCGAAATCCCCCTTCCGCAGTGACTTTTTTCCAACAGTAGGGTATAATAACCAAAACAGTTGGCATTAGTGTAAGGAGCAACAAATATGAAGTTTTTTCATTTATCAGACCTGCACATAGGTCTGAAGCTGATGAACCGTGACCTCCGTGAAGATCAGGAATATATTTTCCGGCAGATTACGGATCTTGCCTCCCGGGAACAGCCGGACGCGGTGGTGATCGCCGGAGATATTTATGATAAAGCCGTACCGTCCGCCGAAGCGGTGGAGGTGTTTGACAGCTTTGCAGCGGCCCTTGCCGACGCTGTGCCGAAGGCAGCGATCATGATGATCAGCGGAAATCATGACAGCGCGCCCAGAGTGAACTGTTTCCGGAATATTCTTTCCAGACAGAAGTTCTATATGGTGGGCCAGCCTCCGCAGAGAGAAGACGAATATATAGAAAAGGTGACGTTGGAAGATGAACACGGAAAGGTGAATTTTTATCTGCTTCCTTTTGTAAAGCCTTCCATGGTAAAAATGGCAGTGGGAACAGACGAAAACGGAAACAATCTTTCTTATAACGAAACAGTACGCCGTATTATTGAAAGGGAGAAGATCGACCAGAACCAGCGGAACGTCCTGGTCAGCCACCAGTTCTATCTTCCCTCTGGAAAGAAGGCGGAGGAAGTGGAGCGGATGGATTCGGAAATACGGACAGTGGGAAATATTGACGAGGTTTCCGCGGATATACTGGAGATTTTTGATTACGGGGCCCTGGGCCATATCCATAAGCCTATGAAGGTCGGCAGGGATCGTTTTCGTTACTGCGGAACCCCTCTTGCCTGTTCTGTAAGCGAGGCGGGACAGGAAAAGGGGATTCTTATGGTAGAGCTGGGAGAGAAAGGAGAAGAACCCGGGATTTCTGTTCTTCCTTTAAAACCGCTGCGCCAGGTAAAAGTGATCCGCGGAAGTCTGCCGGAAGTGCTGGGACAGGCCTGCGAGGACTATGTGTCGGCAGTTCTTACGGATAAGGCGGATCTGGACGTGATCGACATGCAGGACAGGCTTCGCCATGCTTTTCCCAATCTTTTGGAAATACGGCGGGAAAATCTGCGGAAAGCGGATTATACTGGAGAGATGAAGGCGGAAGAGGATATGCTGGATCCCTATGAGCTTTGCTGCTCGTTTCTTCAGGAGCTGGACGAAGAAGAAAAAGAGATTCTCCGTGATGTGATCCACACGGTTCAGGAGGTGAAGTAGGATGCGGCCGCTGAAACTGACGATGCAGGCATTTGGCTCCTATGGAGAAAAGACGGTGATAGATTTTGAAATGCCGGATCAGAATCTTTTTCTGATCACGGGAGATACTGGGGCGGGAAAAACAACGATTTTTGATGCCGTTGTTTTTGCCCTGTACGGCGAGGCAAGCTCTTCTTCCAACAAGAAAGAGGGGATCGTGCTGCAGAGCCAGTATGCGGATTATAGCAGAGAACCCTTTGTGGAGCTTGTTTTTGCGGAAGGAACAGGAAAAGATCGGAAGATTTATACAGTACGCAGAGTTCCCCGGCATTTAAAGCTGATCACAAGAGGGGCGGCAAAAGGCGTGGGAACCAGGGAGATCACAGGAACAGTTTCCCTTCTGATGCCTGACGGGATGGAATATCCTCAGAAAGAAGCGGACAGGAAGCTTCAGGAGATCGTAGGTCTTACAAAAGGGCAGTTCATGCAGGTGGCAATGATCGCCCAGGGAGAGTTTATGGAGCTTCTCCGGGCAAAATCCGACGACAAAAAGGCAATTTTCCGAAAGCTGTTTCATACGGGGATGTACGAGGATATTGCCAGCGAACTGAAAAAACGGAAGCAGGAAAAGGAAAAAGAGATTGCCGTTTTGAAGACACGTTTTCAGACAGAAGCGGCCCGTGTGGAGATTCCGGAGGAATATGAGCGCGGAGAGCAGATCCTTGAGCTGAAAGAAAAGATTTCAGAGGGAAATCTGGCTTTGGCGGGAGAATTTATGGAGGAGCTTAAAACGCTGACGGAAACGGCAAAGGACGCTTTTAAAAGCTCGGAGAAGGAATATAAAGAGGCGGCAGGCGCAAGGGACAGAGCGAGAGACGCGCTGACAGAGGCGGAAAATCTGGAAAAGCTGTATCAGAGCCTGGATAAAGCGGAAGAGGAACGAAGGGATCTGGAAAGCCGCAGAGAAGATATGCGTCAAAAAGAACTTTTGGCAAAACAGCTTACAGGAGCTTTTGAGATCCGGAAAAAATATCAGTGGGTAAAAGAAACAGAGGAGGCTGTCTGCAAAATCCGGGAAGCGCTGAGAGAAAATCAGGAACAGCTTCCGGTCCTTTCAGAAAGAACAGAGGCGTCTCTCAGGGAAGCAGGCAGATTAAAGGAAGCCTTTGACCGGGAACAGGAAAGTTTCAGCAGGATATCGGAACGGGTAAATACAGCTTTGGCATTGTTTGAAAGAATCGCCCAGGCGGAGAAAAAGACGGTTTCGGCAGAAAATCGTTTTCGGACAGCCAGGGAAGAGGAAGAGTCCTTAAGAAAAGAACTAGCCGCTCTGGAAGAAAAAGAAAACTTATGGAGGGAACAGGAAGGGAAGCTTTCCGGTGCGGAACAGAAACTCCTTTTCTGGAATACAAAGTATCAGGAGGCGGAAGAACTGGCCAGTGAAACGGAAACGTTAAAGACTTCTTTTCAGGCGGCAGAAGAATACCGTATAAAGGCGGAAGAGTTCCGTTCCGCCTATGCCGCCTCCAGGGAACAGTATGAGAGAACCAGAGATTCCTATGAAAAGATGAGACAGGTTTTTCTGGACGCTCAGGCAGGATTTCTCGCCAGAACGCTGGAAGAGGGAAAGCCCTGCCCTGTCTGCGGATCGCTTACTCATCCCGCGCCCTGCCAGTGGAAAGAAGAACATGGGGATATTTCCGAGGAAGCCCTTGAAAAAATGGAAAATAAAAAGGAAAAGCTTCGCCAGAAACAGGAAGAACTGGCGGCGGAAGCGAAATCCAGCCTGGATCTTGCGGCGGCGAAGAAAGAAGCCTTTCAGGAAAAATGGGAAGGGATAAAGGAAAAATTAACCGCAAAGCTTCCTGAGTTTCCGGAAGCCTTTGGATGGGAAAAGGCGGAAGAAGCGGCAAAAGACTGGGAGAGATCTCTTAAGACAGAAGGAGAGAAGCGTAAAGAGGACGTGAAGCTTCTTGGCAATATCCGCAGATCTCTGGAAACGGCACAAAAGGAAAAAGAACGAAAGAGAACAGCTCTGACATCCGCCGGGGAATCGGCCAGAGCTGCGGAAAGCGAATTTGCGGCAGCCCGGGCAGAGCTTTCAAGTCTTTCCGGATCTGTGGAATTTTCCTCTCAGGAGGAGGCAAAGGAGCAGTTAAAGAAGGCGGAAACAGAGAAAAACCGGAGAAAGGATAGCTGGGAAAAAGCGGAAAAGGCTGCCGTATCCTGTAAGGAAAAGCTGCAGCAGGCCGAGACTCTGACGGCCCGTTATACAGAGGAATTGCCCTCTATGGAAGAAAATTTCAGGGAAAAAAGAGCCGGTTATCTGTCTGAAATGGAAAAGAGAGAGCTGACGGAAGAGCAGTGGAAGATATTTGTACAGACATACGGAGAGGAAACTTCGGAAGCGCTTCTGCAAGAAGCAGCCGATTATAAAAGCAGTTGGGAGTCCGCCGGAAAGCTTCTGGATTCTCTTAAGGAAGCGGTAGGAAAGAAAAAACGGCCGGATCTAAAGAAACTGAAAGAGGAGGCGGAGACTGCCGAAAACAGATGGAAAGCCGCCGAAGAAAGAAAAAATCGCTGCCAGTCATTGCAGAAGAATAACCAGGAGGTTTATGCTGCCCTGGCTCCGGCAATGGAGGGACGGCGGCAGGCGCTGGCCTCCCACGGAAAACTGGACGCTCTTTACCGGATGACTTCCGGCAATGTCAGCGGCGCCAGGATGGATCTGGAAACCTATGTGCAGAGGTATTATCTGGAACGGATTCTTCATGCAGCGAACAGAAGGTTCCGGGAAATGTCCGCAGGTCAGTTTGAGCTTAGAATGTATGATCTGAAGAAAGCAGGAGAAGGGAAAAACAGAGGGCTTGATCTGATGGTCTATTCTAATGTAACCGGAAAAGAGAGGGAGGTCCGGACTCTTTCCGGAGGAGAATCTTTTATGGCGGCTCTGGCTCTTGCTCTTGGAATGGCGGATCAGATCCAGCAGAATTCTTCGGCTATTCATCTGGATATGATGTTCATTGACGAGGGATTCGGCTCTCTGGATGAACATTCCAGAAACCAGGCGGTGAAGGTGCTTCTGCGGATGGCGGAGGGTTCCAGACTGATCGGCATCATTTCTCATGTGACGGAGCTGAAACAGGAAATAGAGGATCAGCTTCTTGTAAGAAAAGATGAAAACGGAAGCCATGTGAAATGGCAGATAAGCTGAAAGATAAAGGAGAGAACAGATTGATTTCAAAACCTATGCGTACAATCCTGCACGCGCTGTCCTACGGAAATATTGAGGTGGAGGCGTCCAGGAAACTGGCGGATCTGAAAAAACTGGACGCAATGAAGATTTTTTGGAAAAAACTGGATACAAAGGTGTATAATAAAGAATATGAAGTACCGATCCGGCTTTATTTTCCCTCCGAAGAGATGATGGAAGAGGGGATTTCCGGACAACAGAGTTTACCTGTTCTCCTTTTTTTTCACGGCGGAGGCTGGGTGACGGAAGGTGTGGAAACCTACGACCGTGTTTGTGCCCGGATGGCTCAGTCCACAGGACAGATCGTAGCTTCTGTGGAATACCGCCTTGCCCCTGAACATCGTTTTCCCATACCCTTGGAGGATTGTTACGCGGCGGCCAGGGCTCTTTATACAAACCACTCTATCCTTCACACAGAACCGGAAAGGATCACGGTCATGGGCGACAGCGCCGGCGGAAATCTGGCGGCGGCGGTGGTGCTGAAGGCAAGAGATACAGGAGAGTTTAAGATTGAAAGACAGATTCTGATCTATCCTGCTCTGAATAACTGCTACACGGAAGAATCTCCTTATCCTTCTGTGAAGGAAAACGGAAAAGATTATCTTCTGACAGCGGTAAAAATGCAGGATTATCTGGAGCTTTATAAGAGCAGTCCCGAGGATCTGGAGAATCCTTATTTTGCTCCGCTGAAAGAAAAGGATCTGCGCGGAATGCCCAGGACGCTGATCCTTACGGCGGAATTTGATCCTTTAAGGGACGAGGGAGAAGATTATGGAAGAAGACTTCTGGAAGCGGGAAATCAGGTGGAGATACACAGGATACCGGACGCTCTTCACGGATATTTTGCTCTGGGGATACGGTTTCTCCATGTGAGAGAAAGCTTTGGATATATCAATGGATTTCTGGAAAACAGTGCAGATAACAAAAGCTGACATAACAGAGAAGGAAGCTGTGAAAAGTGGAAAAAAGATATTCAGGATGGAGAAAATTAGATAATGCCGCGCTGGCTTTTCCTCTTGTGACCGGGAAAAATGATACAAGAGTATTCCGGTTTTACTGTGAATTGAAGGAGGCGGTGCGGCCGGAGATCCTTCAGGAAGCCCTGGATCAGACAATGGAGAAATATCCGCTGTTTCAGGCTGTCCTGAGAAAAGGGCTGTTCTGGTTTTACCTGGAAAGGAGAGATATCCGGCCTGTGGCCAGGGAAGAGACGAAACCGCCCTGCAGCCGTCTCTATATTCCGGATAAAAAGTCGCTGTTGTTTGAGGTCACTTACTATCAGAACCGGATCAATTTCGAGGTATATCATGCCCTTACAGACGGTACGGGAGCCATGAATTTTCTTCTGGAACTTGTGCAGAATTATCTGATCCTGGCGGTGCCGGAAGCCGGACTTCCAAGGATTTCCACGGAAGAAAAAATAACGGCGGGCGATCAGGAGGAGGACAGTTTTTCCCAGTATTATACCTCTGATTCTCCGAAAACGAAAAAGAAAAAGCCCTCTGCGGTGAGGCTGAAAGGCGAGAAACTGGCCCATAATGAAATGCAGATTCTGGAGGTGGCGGTGCCGGTAAAGGAAATCCTGGAAAGGGCCCGGTTCTACGGCGCTTCGGTCACTGCCTTTTTGTCGGCTGTGTTTATCTGCGCGATCCATGAGGAAATTCCCAGAAGCCGGCAGAAAAAGCCGGTAGCCTTGATGGTTCCGGTCAATCTGCGGAATTACTTTCCTTCGCAGTCCATGGGAAATTTTTTCGGATGGATCGAGGTAGGCTGTACTTTTTCAGAAAATACCACGTTCCAGGAGGTTCTGGACCATGTGAAAAAGCAGTTTGAGACAGAGCTTGTCAAAGAGAAGATCGCTGAACATATGAACGGTTATGTGAAGCTTGAGAAGAATCCTGTGATACGGGCGGTTCCCCTGGAGGTAAAACGGTATTTCCTTATGGCAGGGGCCGAGCTTGGAAGCAGAAGTATAACTTCGGTATACTCTAATATCGGAGTGATCCGTCTCCCGGAGAAATATCAGGATTACATAGAGAGATTCGGATTTTTTGCCAGTACGGACTCTATGCAGCTTTGTTCCTGTTCCTATGGGGATGAGCTTCTTCTGGGATTTACATCAAAAATACCTGACGACAGCATCCAGAGAAACTTTTTAAAGATCCTGAAAAGAGAGGGGATTTCTTTCCAGGAAGAGCAGAATGATTTTCCCGGCTGCAGAGAAGAACAGAAGCAGGAGAGCAGAAAGCTGGTTCAGATTTTTACTTTTCTCTGTATAGCGGCGGCCGTTGTCTGCGGCATGATCAATTATATGACGCTGAAAACACTGAACTGGTTCTGGTTTGCGGCAGCAGGCAGTTTTTGCGCATGGCTGGTGGTGATGGTGGCGTATACCAAGCGGAGAAATATACTGAAAAATGAGATGTGGCAGCTTCTGCTCATAACGGTGATTGCCGTCCTGTGGGATATTTTCACCGGATGGAGGGGATGGTCCCTGGATTTTGTGCTTCCTTTCGGCGCTATGGCAGTGCTGGGTTCTGTGCCTGTGATTGCCAAAGTCAGCCGTTTGGAACCGGAGGAATATCTGTTTTATCTTGTTCAGGCTGCTATTGCCGGATGCGTTCCCATTATTCTTGTGTGGACAGGGACGGTGCGTTTTCCATATCCTTCGGTAGTCTGTTCCGGGATCAGCTTTCTGGTGCTGGCGGGTCTGTTTATCTTTCAGAAAAAGAATACGCTGAAGGAGTTCCGGAAGAAATTCAGGATGTAAAAACAGAGCTGGATTTGGAAAATATTGGGGGTTGACACAGCGGCGGCGCCATAGTATATTATGCTTACAAATGAAAAAAGCAGCGGACAATATTTGTCATCGGATGAATATTTTTAAGACGCTTGAACGTATTCCGTAGATCTTAGAAGGAATGCGTTCAGGCGTCTTTTTCTTTTGTCCTGTTGTATATTGACGCTGCGGTAAGACATAAGCAGGAGGCTGTTATGAAAGTAGTAAGAAAAGATTTCTGGAAGTATATTTCCTTTGGGGTTTTTGGAATGCTGGGATCCTCGGGAACCATTCTTGCGGATACTTTTTTTGTGTCCAACCGTCTGAGAGCGGAAGGTCTTGCAGCTCTGAATATTGCCATTGCGGTTTTCGGACTGATCAATGGTCTGGGAATGATGCTGGGGATAGGAGGAGCCACCCGTTATACGATATGCAGGTCCCGGAAGCAGTACCAGGAAGCGGATCAGACATTTACTCTGGCTTTTTTTTCCGCTCTTGGTATAGGGCTGCTTTTTCTTCTTGCCGGAATATACGGCGCTTCCCGGATCGCGGGATTTCTTGGGGCGGATTCGGAGCTCTTGCCTTTATGCGCCGTTTATTTGAGAACAGTTCTGTGCTTTGCGCCCTGTTTTATATTGAATCATTTGTTTATGGCTTTTATCCGCAATGACGGAGGCCCCAGGCTTTCCATGAGTATTATGATCGCCGGCAGTCTGGCGAATATCGTACTGGATTATACCTTTATGTATCCTTTGAATATGGGAATTTTCGGAGCGGCACTGGCTACCGGACTGTCCCCTGTCATCGGACTGGGGACAGCCTCTCTGCACCTGCTTGCCGGAAGAAACGGCTTTCATTTCCGCCGGGTGAAGCCGGGATTTTCAAAATTAAAATATATGGCCGAGCCGGGGATCGCCAGTTTTGTTAATGAGTTTTCCTCCAGCGTTGTCCTTGTAGTGTTTAATCTTCTGATCATGAAATTTGCAGGAAATACAGGCGTGGCGGCCTATGGGATCGTAGCGAATCTGGCGCTGATCGTTCTGGCGGTTTTTACCGGTATTTCTCAGGGGCTGCAGCCTCTTTTGAGCCGCGCCTACGGCAGGGGAAACAGTGGAGAAGTCCGATATCTGTATCAAAAAGGACGGCTTCTGGCGTTTCTGACAGGACTGGCTGTTCTGACTGCCGTATATTTCTTTTCCGCAGAACTTGTATCCTTGTTTAACAGCGGGAACGACTATCATCTGCAGTTTCTTGCGGAAGAAGGGATGAAGTATTATTTTGTAGGATTCCTGTTCCTTGGATATAACTATGTGACGATATCTCTTTTCAGCACGACCAGCCGGTCCGGCTCCGCCTTTGGAATGTCTTTTTTCCGGGGCTGTGCCGGAATTATCGCGGCGGCTTATCTGCTTTCCGCTTTCTGGGGAATACAGGGAGTATGGCTTGCATTCCCTGTAGTGGAGCTGATGACCATGCTTATAGGACTGATGCAGACAGGAAATAAAAAAGATTGTGTTCCTCTCGCAACCGTGATAAAATAATAATGTTATAGCAATGCCGTTTTCAGGCGGCTGTGCTGTAAGACCTGTAAAAATCATAAATAAACGGGGAGCTTGTGTAAGCAGGCTGAGAGTAAGCTGTATCGCTTTGACCCGCAAACCTGATTTGGATAATGCCAACGTAGGGAACATAAGCCAGGAGTCTATGGAGACTGCAATATACCGTTGGTATGCTGCAGTCTTTTTGTTTTATAGGAAATATGAAGGTATACACGGGATGAAAGCAACGTAAAAGAGACGGGAATCAACACTTTCTCAGCCCGCAGACGCTGACTTTCTATAAAAAAACACTCCGTAAGGCTGGAAGCAGGTCTTTAAGGTCAGATCGGGGGCACCACTTTCTGACGAAAAATGTAACTTAATGATTTAAGGATATGCGCAGGTGCAAGTCACTGCAGAAGCAGGAGGCGCAGTTCATTTTGGCCCGATAGTGCAGGGCAGGGAGGAAAAATGACAAACTATACAACACAGATGGACGCGGCCCGTCAGGGGATTGTCACACCGCAGATGAAAATTGTGGCAGAAAAGGAACATTTTGATACGGAAGAGCTGAGAAAACTGATCGCAAAGGGAGAAGTGATCATTCCCTGCAACAAAAACCACAAAAGCTTAAGCCCCAGTGGAGTGGGCGCGAAGCTGAAAACAAAGATCAATGTGAATCTCGGCGTATCCCGCGACTGGAAAGATGTAGACATGGAATATCAAAAAGTACATTCTGCGGTGGAAATGGGTGCGGAAGCTATTATGGATCTCAGTTCTTACGGAGACACCAGAACATTCCGCAGGAAGCTGACGGAGGAATGTCCGGCTATGATCGGTACGGTTCCTATCTATGACGCTGTGGTTTACTACCATAAAGCGCTGGGGAAGATCACTTCTGAAGAATGGATTGATATTGTGCGTATGCATGCGGAGGACGGAGTGGATTTTATGACTATCCACTGCGGAATGAACCGGGCTACGGCGGAGCGTTTTAAGAAGAATAAGAGGCTGATGAATATTGTTTCCAGAGGCGGCTCCATTATGTTTGCCTGGATGGAAATGACAGGCAGGGAGAATCCTTTTTATGAGCATTTTGACGAGATCCTGGAAATCTGCCGGGAGTATGATATTACGCTGAGCCTTGGCGACGCCTGCCGTCCCGGCTGTCTGGCGGACGCTACCGATACGGCGCAGATCGAGGAGCTGATCACTCTTGGGGAGCTTACAAAGCGTGCCTGGGAAAGAGACGTTCAGGTAATGATCGAGGGTCCCGGCCATATGCCGATGAATCAGATTGCAGCCAATATGGAAATCCAGAAAACTCTCTGCCACGGCGCGCCGTTTTATGTGCTGGGACCTCTTGTAACAGATGTAGCTCCCGGCTACGACCATATCACTTCTGCCATCGGAGGCGCTATGGCAGCGGCAGCAGGGGCTTCTTTCCTCTGCTATGTAACTCCGGCGGAGCATCTCCGTCTGCCGAATGCAGAGGATGTAAAAGAAGGAATTATTGCCGCAAAAATAGCCGCTCATGCTGCGGATATCGCCAAGGGCGTACCGGGAGCGGCGGACTGGGATTATAAAATGAGTGAGGCAAGAAAACGTCTGGACTGGGAGGAAATGTTCCGGCTCAGTATGGATCCTGAGAAGGCGAGACGCTACCGGGCGGAAGCAAAGCCTGAAAAGGAAGATACCTGCAGTATGTGCGGAAATTTCTGCGCAGTAAAGAATACCAACAGGATACTGGACGGAGAAATCGTCACCATATTTGACGAATAAAAGACAGCGCTACAGGGGAATATGATTTCTTAGGCTGAAACAGGAAATTTTGGAATTGTAACCGTAGAAGTCTGATACAGTTTACGGTTGAAACAGGAAATTTTGGGATTGTAACCGTAGGAATCGGATGCGGTTTACGGCTGAAATAGGAAATTTTGGGATTGTAGCCGTAGAAGTCTGATGCGGTTTACGGCTGAAACAGGAAAAGCTGGGATTGTAACCGTAGAAGTCTGATACCGTTTACGGCTGAAACAGGAAATCCTGAGATTGTAGCCGTAAAAGTCTGATTCAGTTTAGGCGGGTAGAGGGCAGCACGCTCCGAAGCGTGCTGCCCCTTCATATACTAAGGCTGATATACAGAAAAATCTACGTTTCTGTAAATGCGAAGTCACTTCATATTATCTAAAAATACAAAATAAAGATATAAAAAAGATATAAAAAAAGATATAAAATTTCCTGCCGCGGCTATATTCTGGCCGGACATGAAATAAGAAAAATTGTCCTGAAAAGTTGCAAGGGGGGGTAAAAGTATGATACAATATATACCGGCTTTACACATAAATGATACATAAACTTTTAGGGCAAAAGGAGAAGAGACACTATGAAGATGACACAAATGGAAAAGAAACAGCTGATGATTTTTGTTCTTGTGGCTTACGGATTGACCTATGTGCTTGGGCTGGCAATGTGGGCCTTTTATGGAACAGGGGCGGATCTCAGTGTATTTCCGAACGCACAGATGATGTATCCCGCAGCGGGAGTGATGTTGGCGTATCTTATCACAAAAAAGGAAGATAAAAAGCTTCCCAGGGCACTGTTTGTATTCTTTGTTTTATTTACGGCAGTAATGGCTGTGTGCGCTTTACTGTCTGTATTCATGCCCAAAACCATGAAGTCCGGAGAGACAGAGGTATCTGCCTGGCTGATGGGCGTTCAGGTGCTTATTATCCTGGGAAGTATTGTTTTCTGGATTTTCCTTTTGACTGCCGGAAAAGAAAAAAGAGCTGCCTATGGATTAAGAGGAAAAAACTGGAAAGCATCTTTTCTCTGTATTCTCCTGTTCTTTGCACTGTATACTGTAAGAATGGGAATTGCCAGCGCAGCAGGCGGACAACTGGCTGATTTTGGAAAAATATGGGCTGATCCTATTACCTGGACCTATCTGTTTTCCCTTTTTATTAACTTCTTTCTGGCAGCAGCGGCTTTCTTTGGAGAAGAATACGGCTGGCGCTATTATCTGCAGCCGATCATGCAGAGGCGTTTTGGACTAAGAGGAGGCGTGCTGCTTCTTGGAGTTGTTTGGGGACTTTGGCATCTTCCTATTGATTTCTTTTATTATACAACGCCGGATATGGGGCTGATCGCCTGTGTCAGCCAGCAGATCACCTGTATTTTTATCGGCATTTTCCTGGCATATGTGTATATGAAAACGGAAAATATCTGGGTTCCCGTGGCGGTTCACTTTTTAAACAACAATCTGATTCCTATGTTTGCGGGAGATTATTCGGCGGAAGTTCTTCAGGGACAGGCAATCCACTGGGGCGAGCTTGTTCCGGCTCTGATCCTGAACCTTGTGATTTTCGGATGGTTCCTTTTTCTGAAGCCATTCCGGGAAAACGGGACAAAATAAATTTCAGTGTCAGTGTGCAGGGGAGCATGCCGCCCTTGTACACTGACATTATAGACAGAAGAAAAAAATAAAACAGAAAGGCCGTGATGCATATGACAAAAACTCAAATAGCCATTCTTGTTTCCGGATGTATCCTGGCGTTTATATCAGGCAGATTGGCGGTAAGAGCATTTTTGAATTTACTTCTGGGAGGGAAACTCTTCGGAGGCGATTTTCTATGACAGGAAACGGAAAAGGGGTAAAAAATGTATAAATTAATATACGGATATAGCCTATGGAGATAAGGAATTAAATAAATTTGATCTGTATCTTCCCGCAGATGATACAAGAAAAAGCTATGGTCTGGTCGTGTATCTTCATGCAGGCGGCTTTACCTCAGGGGATAAATCCGGGGACAGGAAAATATTGTCCTGGCTGTGTTCAAAGGGATATGTGGCAGCGGGCATTAACTATACGCTCAGAAATCAGGAGAACCCGGATGCAAACGTCTATACTCAGTCAATAGAAATAAAAGAAGCTGTGCCGAAAGTAATTGAGGAAGCTGAAAAACATGGCTGTCTGATCAATGAAATGGCTGTAGCAGGAGGATCGGCGGGTCACACGCTGGCAATGCTTTATGCTTACAGAGACGCAGACAGTTCGCCGGTTCCTGTAAGGCTGCTGTTCGGCGCGGTGGGTCCGTCCGGCTTTTATACAGAGGATTGGGATATATACGGGTTTGACAAAAACACAGAAGAATCCCAGCGAGGGGGCAGCGGAGCTGTTCGGCGTGATGGGCGGCGTAAAATTAACCCCGGAAATGATAAAAGACGGTTCATATATAGAAAAATTAAAACCTGTCTCAGCAGTTATGTGGATACATGAGGGTACGGTTCCAAGCGTAGTCGCCTATGGAAAATACGACAAAGTCCAGCCCTTCAAAGGTTCCAGGAGACTGCTGAAGGCATATAGAGAGAATAAGGTTGACCATCAATATTTTGAATGTTCTCATTCAGGACACGGGCTCCAAAATGACAGTAAAGTATATAAAGAATATATGGAAACTGTTGAAAAATATTTGAAAAAATATCTTCCGGTAAAATAAGAAAAAAGAGGTCAGCAGCATAATATACCAATATATCATACTTTGACAGAAAGAGGCCGCTATGATATAACAAATAGGTGAGGGCCGAAGGCCTAAAAGTATGAAATATGGAAAATGATCAGGTTCTCCGGCATGGCGTTTGCACAGGAGAACCCAGGGGGATATTATGGAAAGTGATTATCTGATCAGAAAAAAGCCTATGCAGGCGCTGCTGATTTTTTCTCTGCCTATAATTCTGGGAAATCTGTTTCAGCAGACTTATACAATGGCGGATTCCGCTATTGTGGGACGTTTTGTCAGCGAGCAGGCTCTGGCGGCGGTAGGAGCTTCGTATTCGCTGACAAATATTTTTATCTGTGTGGCGATCGGAGGCGGAATGGGAGCTTCCGTTATCGTAGGAAGGCACTTCGGAGCGAAGCAGTACCGGGAAATGAAAGCAGCCATTTATACGGCCTGCCTTGCTTTTCTGGCAGTAAGTGTCGCACTGGGCGGACTGGGACTTCTCTTCAGCAGACAGATCATGACGGCTCTGAATACGCCGGAGGACGTTATGGGGATGGCGGTCCAATACCTGAATATCTACTTTTACGGCCTGCCGTTCCTGTTTATGTACAATGTGCTTTCTTCTATGTTCAACGCCCTTGGAAAGTCCAGGATTCCGCTTTATTTCCTGATCTTTTCCTCTGTGTTTAACGTGGCGCTTGACCTTATCCTGGTGATACAGTTTGATCTGGGAGTGGCGGGTGTGGCCTGGGCCACTATGATCGCTCAGGGAATCTCGGCAGTGATGTCTTTCGGCGTGCTTATACGGGAACTGAAAAAGTTTACCTGCGGACAGGCGGAAGCTTTTAACGGCAGAGAATTGAAGGACATGACAAAGATCGCCCTGCCTTCTATTCTTCAGCAGTCAACCGTGTCGATCGGCATGATGCTGGTGCAGTCAGTAGTAAACAGCTTCGGCTCGGAGGCTCTGGCAGGTTTCTCCGCAGCTATGCGTATTGAATCTATCTGTGTGGTCCCTATGAGCGGTATAGGAAACGCCGTATCCTCTTATACGGCGCAGAACATCGGCGCCCGAAAGACAAAACGGGTAGTCGAGGGATTTCATGCCGCTATTAAAATGGTGATCGTCTGCGCGGTTATAATCTGCATCGTACTGGAATTGTTCCATGGAGGGATCATTTCTCTTTTCCTGGGAGCGGAGGGTACGGAAACCGCTGTTGCAACAGGGGAAAATTATCTGATCTTTATGGGATGGTTTTTCTGCCTGATCGGATTTAAAATGGCAGTGGACAGCGTTCTCCGGGGATCAGGAGATATGAAGATATTTACCATTGCAAATCTTGTAAATTTAAGCGTTCGTGTGATCATCGCTGTGACTATGGCGCCCCGGTTCGGAATCGCTATGGTCTGGTATGCGGTTCCGGTGGGATGGTTTTTGAACTGGGCGATTTCCTACAGCAGATACCGTACAGGAAAGTGGAAAGTCATTGCAGAAAAAGCAGTGAAAGAGGATAAAGAGGCGGATGTAGAAAACAAAGAAAAAGTTCCGGATGCAGATGATAAAGATGAGAGGAACATCTCCGGAAATGACGGATCAGGAGAAAAAGATATGAGCAGTAAGATCAGGGAAGCGATAACATTCACAGGAAGAGTCCAGGGAGTGGGATTCCGTTATAAAATGTATTACTTATCCAGGCAGTACGGCGTTACCGGCTGGGTAAGAAACGAATATGACGGCTCTGTCTCGGCGCAGGCACAGGGAACAGAGGAACAGATCGACCGGGTGATCCAGGCGCTTTCCAACGACAGGTATATTGAGATCGATCATGCCTGGAGAAGCAGGATCCCTCTGGATGAAGAGGAGCGGGGATTCCGGATGCTGAACTGATGCGAACTTCTGTTCCGGTCGCTAAACCAACCACTTCAGACAGCAGGCGGACATACTTCGTCTGCACACATCTATGATACAGAATGAATGACTGAAGAGGAGTAGTACAGACAAAGCAGATAAAATACAGAAAAAACTTGAAATTTATTTTTTTCAGTGTTATGATTAAGAAAATTGAATAAGAAAAATAACAGGTGCCGGATAACAGAAATGCTGTTGTCAGGTTAAAAGGGAAACAGGTGTGAATCCTGTACGATCTCGTCACTGTATTTAAGGAGTATGAAGCAAGGTGCTTTTGCACAGTCACTGGGCAACCGGGAAGACTGCTTTATATGTTGATTTATAAGCCAGGAAACCTGCCTGCTATTGGTACGGGGACTTACGTCCCAGATCACGAGTAATTGGTTGTACCGTATATATGCTGTTTATGATACCCTTTTACCCTTGTGTAAAAGGGTTTTTCTTTTCAGAAATTCTGGCAGACGTTCTTGTTCCCGTATTTTATAAATATGCTGATGATTTATTCTCATACATCAGGACATGAAATCAGAAGCATTTCATGCCAAGACGCTTTATAAAAGGAGGAAAAGAACATGAAAAACAAAATGGTAAAAGCGCTTGCACTGGTGATAGCAGTGACAACAGTATCTATGACGGGGCCGGCAAGTATCTATGCCTCTGAAACCGATACGGCAGAAACGGCGGAAACTGCCGCACAAGCCGACAGCGCGGGAACCGGAACAAAGGATGCCGGAGCAGACTCGGATCAGGAAGCAGCGGATAATGTGGCTGCTCTGATCGATAAAATCTATGTGCAGGAGAGAACCGACACGACAGATGCGGACTGCGCCGCAGCAAAAGAAGCGTGGGATGGGCTGACAGACACGCAGAAGGAACTGGTATCGGGAGAAAATGCGAGTCCGGATTATTTTGGCCTTGATACAGGCGATGCATCTATGGATGATGCGCGCAATGAGGATGAGATTGGAGAAAATGAGCTGCTGGTGGTAAGTTTCGGTACATCTTATAATGACAGCCGTTCAGAAGATATTAAAGGCATTGAGGACGCTTTGCAGGAAGCATATCCGGACTGGTCTGTACGACGGGCTTTTACCGCCCAGATCATTATTAATCATATACAGTCAAGGGATGGCGAAGTGATCGACAATATGCAGCAGGCACTGGACAGAGCTGTGGAGAACGGTGTGAAGAATCTGGTCGTACAGCCTACACATCTGATGCATGGAGCGGAATATGATGAAATGCTGGAAGTTCTTGAAGAATATCAGAATAAGTTTGAGTCCGCTGCGGTCGCAGAACCGATGCTTGGCGAAGTAGGAGACGATGCAGCCGTGATCAATGAAGATAAGGCGGCTGTTGCACAGGCTGCTGCAGATGCGGCGGTAAAAGAGGCCGGGTATGAAAATATGGACGCGGCAGCCGAAGACGGAACCGCTTTTGTATTTCTGGGACATGGAACCTCCCATACAGCAAAAGTAAGTTACAGTCAGATGCAGACGCAGATGGACGAACTGGGATATACGAATGCGTTTATTGGCACAGTAGAGGGAGAACCGGAAGAAACTGCCTGCGAAGCAGTGATTGACGCGGTAAAAGAAGCCGGATATAAGAAGGTGGTTCTTCGTCCGCTGATGGTAGTTGCCGGAGACCATGCAAATAATGATATGGCGGGCAGTGAAGAAGACTCCTGGAAGAGTATGTTTGAAGAATCTGGAAATTTCGACAGTGTAGAGACACAGATTTCCGGACTTGGAAGAATTGATGCTATTCAGGAACTCTTTGTTGAGCATACACAGGCAGCAATCGATTCTCTTGGCGCTGCTGATGCAGAAGCAGAAACAGAAGAAACGGCAGAGTAACGGCGAGTTTTACAAATTGAAGATTTTCAGAGGAAGCCTTGTCTGAAACAAAAATCTGCCCGGAATGTTCCTGGAACGTCCGGGCAGTGATTATGAAAGAGGGTTATGACAATGAAAGGTAAAGTAATTTTGGCAATGTGCGCATTAAGTGCGTTTGTGCTTCTGGGAAGCCGTAATCTTGTGTGTGCTCAGGATAATATGGCCGCAGAGGAAAGCGTCAGTCCGGATGAAGCATCAGAGAATGAAACGGATCAGAGCAGTGTTCTTGAGGACGGGGTATATACTGCCGAGTTTGACACTGACAGTAATATGTTTCATGTAAATGAAGCGTGCGGCGGAAAAGGTACGCTTACCGTGAAGGACGGAAAAATGACAATCCATGTAAGTCTTATTTCCAAATCTATCCTGAACCTGTTTGCAGGAACAGCAGAGGATGCTCAGAAGGACGGAGCGGTCATCCTTGAACCGACTACGGACAGCGTAACCTACAGCGACGGATACACGGATGAAGTCTATGGCTTTGATATTCCGGTACCGGCCATTGACGAAGAATTTGATGTCGCTTTGATCGGAAAAAAAGGAAAATGGTACGATCATAAAGTTACTGTTTCCAATCCGGTTCCGGCGGAGGATAGTGAGGCGGAAAGCGCAGAAGGAGCGACTGCGGAAGAGTTGAAACTGGAAGATGGAACCTACACGGCAGAAGTAACTCTTGAGGGAGGAACAGGAAAAGCTGCAGTGAAAAGTCCGGCGGAAATTATTGTAAAAGACGGCAAGGCGACCACTATTCTTGAGTGGGACAGTCCAAATTATGATTATATGATCGTGGATGGAGAAAAATACACGATGATGAACAAAGAAGGCAATTCCACTTTTGAGATCCCGGTTACGGAATTTGACAGCAAAATCGAAGTCACGGCGGATACAGTTGCCATGAGCGCTCCGCATGAGATTGATTATACTTTACGATTTGATTCTTCAACGATCAGGGAAGAGAAAGAAACGCAAAAGACCGGAACAAAAGAACAGACGGAACAAAAAGAAAAAACTCTGGCGGGTCTTACTTATGATCATAGTCTCGATCTGGAATATGCCACTCAGTTTTCTGTAGATTATTATGAGGGCGGATATGCACTGATATCTATTGCAGACGATGGAGAGTTTCTTCTTGTGCCGGAAGGAAAAAAAGTTCCGGAAGGACTGGATGAAGAAATTACAGTTATCAAAAAACCTGTGGAAAATATATACCTTGTGGCTACGTCGGCTATGGATTTTTTCTGTGCGCTGGATGGGTTGGATCATATCAGTCTGGCAGGGACAGATGCGGACGGATGGTATATAGATGAGGTCAGGGAAGCCCTGGAAAACGGCTCTATCGTTTATGCGGGAAAGTACAGTGCGCCGGATTATGAGCAGATTGTATCCAGAAACTGCGGGCTTGCCATAGAGTCCACGATGATCTATCATACTCCCGAAGTGCAGGATAAACTGGAACAGTTTGGAATCCCGGTATTAGTGGAACATTCAAGTTATGAAGAACACCCCCTTGGCAGAACCGAATGGCTGAAGCTTTATGCGGTTCTTTTAGGAAAAGAAGAGGAAGCGGAACAGCTTTTTAAAGAGCAGGCAGACAAGCTGAAAAGTGTGGAAAACAGCGAAAACACAGGAAAAACGGTGGCTTTCTTTTATATTAACTCCGTAGGAGCTGCCAATGTCCGCAAATCCAGCGATTATATAGCGAAAATGATCGAGCTGGCCGGGGGAAAATATATTTTTGACGATCTGGGCGGAGAAGACAATGCTCTTTCGACTATGAATATGCAGATGGAGGAGTTCTATGCGGCCGCAAAGGACGCAGATTATATTATTTATAACAGCACGATCGACGGAGAATTGAGCACGATGGACCAACTGCTGTCCAAAAGTTCTCTTCTGGAGGACTTCAAAGCAGTCAAAGAGGGTAATGTCTGGTGTACAGAGCAGAATCTGTTCCAGGAACCTATGGGCCTGGGAACTATGATCGAAGATATACATAGTATGCTCACATCAGAGAAAACATCACTGGATACGATGACGTATATGCATAAATTAAAATAACGCCGGAAATGGAGGAAGAGGAACATGGGCAGAAAATCAGAACTTACGGAAACTCCTGTCCGGGACAGCGTACATGAAACGCCGCAGAAGAAAGTTTATATAAGGTATCTGACAGCTTTTGTTATTCTGCTGGCACTTCTGCTGCTTTTTATCATATGGAATATCAATTCAGGCAGCATCCACATTTCTGTAAAGGATATTATTGCCATTCTGTTTCGCGGAAAGGAGGATGAGACTGCGTATAATATTGTCTGGGAGATACGCTTTCCCAGAATTCTTGCGGCTGTGATCCTGGGCGGAGCCCTGTCTGTATCAGGTTTCCTTCTTCAGACATTTTTCAATAATCCGATTGCAGGTCCGTTTGTCCTGGGAATTTCTTCAGGGGCCAAACTGACAGTTTCTCTGGTGATGATCTATATGCTGGAAAAATCAGCCGTTGCGTCATCAGGCACTCTTGTCATTGCCGCTTTCGGCGGTTCTATGATTTCTATGGGATTTGTTCTGATCATCGCCAGGAAAGTAAAAAATATGTCTATGCTGGTGATCAGCGGAATTATGATCGGATATATCTGTTCGGCGGTAACAGATTTTGTAGTCACATTTGCGGACGATTCCAATATCGTGAATCTGCATAACTGGTCTATGGGGAGTTTTTCGGGGATAGACTGGGAAAATGTACAGCTTGCCGCAGCGGTTACAGGTGTCTGTATGATATTGACTTTCCTGATGTCAAAGCCTATCAGCGCTTATCAGTTAGGAGAAGCCTATGCGCAGAATATGGGTGTGAATATCAAAGCGTTCCGTATTGCTCTTATTCTTCTTTCCAGTATACTTTCCGCCTGTGTTACTGCTTTTGCGGGACCGATTTCCTTTGTGGGGATTGCAGTGCCTCATTTGGTAAAAAGTCTGTTAAAAACGGCAAAGCCTATTCTTGTAATTCCGGGATGCTTCCTTGGGGGTGCTGTGTTCTGTCTTTTCTGTGATCTGATCGCCAGAACGGTTTTTGCGCCTACGGAACTGAGTATCAGTTCTGTAACGGCAGTGTTCGGCGCGCCGGTAGTCATTTACATTATGATACGAAGAAAGAGGTCAATGCAATGAGTAAATATGTTATTTGTACGGAGCAAATGACAGTGGGATATGACGGGAAACCGCTGATAAACAATATTGAGATCAAAATGAAGCCAGGTGAGATTTTCACGCTGATTGGTCCCAACGGAGCGGGAAAGTCTACGATCTTGAAAAGCATGACAAGACAACTTAGGCTGATAGGAGGAACGGTGTATCTGGATCAGAAAACCATGAGCCGGATGTCAGGGAATGAAGTAGCAAAAAAACTTGCCGTTGTTATGACCGAAAGAATCCGTCCCGAACTAATGACCTGTGAAGATATTGTAGCGACAGGCAGATATCCATATACGGGAACGCTCGGCATATTGACAAAAAAAGACTGGGAAAAGGTGTATGATGCTATGGAGCTGGTACATACACTGGAACTGAAGAACAGGGATTTTTCTGCGGTCAGCGACGGCCAGAGACAGAGGATTCTTCTTGCAAGGGCAATCTGTCAGGAACCGGAAGTGATCGTTCTGGATGAACCTACTTCATTTCTGGATATCCGGCATAAGCTGGAACTGCTGTCTGTTTTGAAAAATATGGTCCGGAAAAAACATACTGCAGTGCTGATGTCTCTTCATGAACTGGATCTGGCCCAGAAGATTTCTGATTATGTAATCTGTGTTCATGGCGATAAAATTGAAAAATGCGGACCGCCGGAAGAGATTTTTACTGCGGAATATATTCGTAAATTATATGGAATCACTGCCGGAAGCTACAATGAATTATTTGGCTGCCTGGAAATGGAACGTCCCACAGGAATTCCCAGAGTATTTGTTATAGGCGGAAACGGAAAAGGAATCCCCGTATACAGAAAACTGCAGAGGGCGGGAATTCCTTTTGCTGCAGGCGTTATCCATCAGAACGATACAGATTATGAAGTGGCAAAGGCCTTAGCTGTCAGTGTGGTTTCAGAAAAACCGTTCTCTCCTGTAAGCGCTGAAAGTTATGAAAAGGCAAAACAACTGATGTCCTGCTGTGAAAAGGTGATCTGCTGTATTGATGTTTTCGGACCGGGCAATTTTAAAAATCATGATCTGCTTGCGGAAGCGGAAAAACTTGGCATAATAGTTGAAAAAAATTAAAATACTGTCACAGAAGATTTGGAGGCAGACAATAAACAGTGAAAATAAGATTATAATATATGGGAGTTAGTATTGACTAATGTTTGCAAAAATGAATATAATATAATGGATTAATCAGGTATACAAAGGTTCCGCAAGGATGAAAAGGGAAGAAAGTGAGAAGCTTTCACGGTCCCGCCGCTGTATGGGAAGAGCTGTATCTTCATATGTCACTGGGAAACCGGGAAGACAGAGCACAGCAGAGACGCCCGAGTCAGAAGACCTGCCTTTGTATGAGCGTTACACACGATTACGGAGTATGATCAGGTGTAAGGACATCGGCCTGAAGAAGGCCTGTTTTTGCATCCTGCCGTTAAGGCAGTTTTTTTATTTCATAAGAAATACGGCTGCCTGATCACGAAAGGAGAAGAGAAAATGACAAAAAACAAAAAACACCGTATCCTGCTGGCTGCGGTTCTGATCTGTACACTGGGTATAAGTCAGAACGTAAACGCCATGCACATTATGGAAGGCTATCTTCCGGGAGGCTTCTGCATTGCCTGGGGAGTGATCTGCCTTCCCTTTCTGTGGATGGGTTTTCGCTCCATCCGGAAATCCTTAAATGAGAACAGGAGGGTGCTGCCGCTTCTTGCAATGGCCGGAGCCTTTATCTTTGTGATCTCGTCTTTGAAGATACCATCTGTGACGGGAAGCTGCTCTCATATGACGGGAACAGGGCTGGGAGCCCTTTTATTTGGTCCCGGGGCAGTAAGTATTCTGGGACTGATCGTTCTTCTGTTCCAGGCGATCCTTCTTGCCCACGGAGGGCTGACCACTCTGGGAGCCAATGTGTTCTCCATGGCAGTGGCAGGTCCTTTTGTATCTTACGGCGTATACCGTCTCTGCCAGAAAGGCGGAGTAAATAAGAGACTGGCTGTATTTCTCGCCGCAGCTCTGGGAGATCTTTTTACATACTGTGTAACGGCCTTCCAACTGGCGGCGGCTCATCACTCGGATGTTTCCATCGGCGGCGCTTTCGCCAAGTTTCTGGCGGTATTTGCCCCTACACAGATTCCGCTTGCGGTTATCGAAGGAATCCTGACGGTACTGATCATAGCTGCGCTGGAAACCTATGCAAAACCGGAACTGCGCGCGGCAGGTTTTTTAAAGGAGGAACGGTAAAATGAAAAAAGGAACTGTAATCGCATTGATCGTAGCTGTGCTGCTGATTGCCTTTATCCCGCTCTTTCTTTTAAAGGACGCCGAGTTCGGCGGATCGGACGATGCAGGAAGCGCAGTTGTGGAAGAAGTGGATTCCGAATATGAAGCATGGGCCACTCCTGTGCTTGAGAGAGCCCTGGGAGGAGAACTTCCGGGAGAAGTGGAAAGCCTGCTGTTCTGTGTGCAGACAGGCATAGGCGTAGGCATCGTAGCCTTCTTCATGGGAAGATTTGTAGAACGGAAAAAACAGGGACGGGGAGAATGACGGACAGAAGATGATGACCATTGACAGGCTGTGCTATAATTCCAAATTAAGATATGTAAATGCAGGAGAAAAATTTGCTTTTTCAGTTCTGAGTTTATGTGCCTGTGTGCTCAGCCGCTCAGTGACAGTTTCCTGTTTTGTTCTGATTTTACTGGGAATCCTCAGCGTATGGAAAGGGGGGATTCCCTTTTCCTGTTATCTGCGTTATCTGACGGTGCCGCTGGTGTTTCTTCTTCTCAGCAGTTTTGCCATTGTCATCAATATCTCTCATACGCCGCTGGATCTGTTTGCGGTAGAGTTAGGGAGCATTTATCTGACAGGGAGCAGGGAATCTCTGATGTACGCGCTGAAACTGATCCTGACTGCTCTTTCCAGTGTATCCTGCCTGTATTTTCTGTCCTTTCATACTCCCATGCCGGACATTCTGGGAGTTCTGAGGAAGCTGCGCTGCCCGAAGCTGATCCTGGAGCTGATGCTTCTGATCTACCGTTTTATTTTTGTGTTATTTGAAGTCGCCCATGCCATTCGTGTTTCGCAGAATTCAAGGCTGGGAAACAGAGACTACAGGACATCCATGAAGTCCTTCGGCGCCATGGCCTCCGCTCTGTTCATCCGGGCTATGAAAAAATCCGACGCACTGTATGACGCCATGGAATCCAGGTGCTATAATGGGGATATCCGGGTATTAAACGAGAATTTTCCGCCCCGGAAGACGGAAATACTCTGGATCGGTTTTTTTGAGATAATTCTTTATGGACTTGTTGTTATAGAAAAATTTTAGCGGCGGAGCAGAGAGAGGTTCTCGTCTCTGCGCTCCGGCGCCGGCAGGAGAATGGACAGATGAAAGATGTGATACTGAAGGCTGAGGATCTATATTTTTCTTATGAAGGAGAAAAGAGTCACTCCCTGAACGGCCTTTCCCTGGAGATCGAGCGGGGAAAAAAGATTGCTTTTATGGGAGCCAACGGCTCTGGAAAATCTACTTTTTTTCTATGCTGCAACGGTATACTGAAGCCGTCCAAAGGCTGCCTTTATCTGGATGGAAAGCCATACGACTATTCCAGAAAAGGACTTTTAAAGCTGCGGCAGAGGGTAGGGATCGTGTTCCAGGATCCGGATAACCAGCTTTTTTCGGCCAGCGTATATCAGGAAATTTCTTTTGGCATTCTGAATCTGGGAGTTTCGGAGGAGGAGGCCGCCAGAGAAGTGGAGGAAGTGATCCGCCGTCTTGAGATCACTCCTTTCCGGCATAAACCTACGCATGCGCTCAGCGGAGGACAGAAGAAGCAGGTTTCTATTGCCGATATTCTGGTGATGCATCCGGATATTATCATACTGGATGAGCCGGCGGCGGCCCTGGATCCCAGACATACCACGATCGTCAACAGGATCGTGGATCAGCTTACAGAACAGGGAATCACAGTTATGATGGCTACCCATGACGCGGATTACGCTATGGGATGGGCGGATCAGGTATTTCTTTTTAAAGACGGACGCGTTCTGGCGGCGGGGACGCCGGATCAGGTGTTTGCAGACAGAGAAATCCTACAGGAAACCAATCTTGAACAGCCTGCGGTCCTGGAACTGTTTGAAGCGCTCTGCCAGAAAGGGATCCTGAGTCCGAATCTGCCTGTTCCCAGGCGCCTGGCGGATCTGGAACGGTACATCAGGGAAATTTAGAGAAAACAGGAGGATATCGTTATGAATCAGTTGATCGCATTTTTTTCAAGAGCAGGAGAAAACTATTTCGGCGGAGAAATGAGATATGTGGATGTGGGAAACACTGAGATTGCGGCGGCGAAGCTTCAGGCAGCCATCGGAGCCGATATGTTCCGGATCGAGATGAAGGAGCCGTATTCTTTGGAATATAAGAAATGCGTGGCGGAAGCTGTGAAGGATAAAAAAGAAAACGCCCGTCCGGAGCTGGCAGGATTTCCCGAGAGCATTGAAGAATATGACGTGATCTATCTGGGCTATCCGAATTACTGCGGAACCATGCCTATGGCAGTATTTACTTTTCTGGAGCATTTTAATTTTGACGGAAAAATCATCCGCCCTTTCTGCACCAATGAGGGAAGCGGAATGGGAACCAGTGTGGAAGATATAAGAAAGCTCTGTCCCGGGGCGGAAGTAGACAGCGGCCTGTCCATTCACGGAAGCCATGTCCGGGAGTGCGATGAACTGCTGAAAAGATGGGAAGCCAGATAAAAGGCTTCCTTTTCAGGATTTTACAAAGATTTAACAAATACGGGAAAGCGGAGAAAATACCGGTTCTGTTAAAATAAGAAAATAGAAGATCAGAAAAATACGGCTTTTTCTGTAGAAATACTACAAGGGGTTTCGCGTATGAAAAACGGGATCACGATTTTGATCGAAACAAGATATGGAGATCTGAGAGCGTCGGAAAAACGGGCCGCGGACTATATTCTGGCTCATATGGAAAAAATACGGGAACTGTCTCTGGAAAAACTGGCGAAAAAAAGCGGGGTCAGCCAGCCTACGATTGTCCGCCTGACAAAGGCCCTGGGATTTAAGGGATACAAGGAACTGAGATACGCTGTTGTGGAACAGCTTGCCGGAGAGAAAGAAGAAAAAGAGGACAGAAATCCTATGTACGGATATTCGCTCAGCAGGAAAGACAAGCTGGAGGATATTCCGGGAAAAGTTGTGGCAACCACAGAACGGATGATGGAGGAAACGCTGAAGAGCTTTTCCATAAGCGTATATAAGAAGGTGATCCAGGCGCTGAAACAGGCCAGGATCATTGAAATCTACAGCGTGGAGAACTCCAACGCCGTAGCGCTTGACCTTTTGACAAAGCTTCTCTATCTGGGATTCCAGTGCCGCCATTTTGACGATTATTATCATCAGAAGATCAGCGCCGGAAGTCTTACAGAAAAGGACGTGGCTGTCGGGATCTCCTTTTCCGGATATTCCAGAGACACGGTGGAAGTTATGAAAGAAGCGAAAAAAAGCGGCGCGAAGACGATCGTGATCACCAGCTTCCGCAACTCGCTGATCTCCAGATATGCGGATCTTCTGATCTGCACCAGCCAGGAACAGCTCTTTTACGGGGACGCGATCTTTTCGCGAACCTCTCAGATGATGGTGGTGGATATGATCTATATGGGGCTGATCGCTTCGGATTATGACCGCTTTGCGAAACAGCTGGACAAGAACAGCCGGACCATACGGGACAAAGCGTACCCGCCCTTGTAATTTTGCTACATTTTGACATTGTAAAGACTGTGTTAAGTTAACATGTGCTTAACATAGTCTTTATTTTTTTTTGATTGAAACCATAAAAAAGCGGTTGCTATAATGGCGGTGTTTCAGGAAGACATGCAGAAAAAGAAAAGGAGAAGATCATGTTAAAGCTTGAAAATCTGAAAAAAGTATATGATGGAGTTACTATTCTGGAAAATATTAATCTTGATATCGAAGACGGAGAAATCGTTTCTATTTTAGGACCTTCCGGATGCGGAAAAACCACTCTTCTGAATCTGATCCTGGGAATTGCCGACGCGGACGGCGGAAGGATCATTTTTAACGGAGAGGACATTACAAACGTTCCTATGGAAAAAAGAGGATTCAACATTGTATTTCAGGACTACGCTCTTTTCCCGAATCTGAATGTTTATGAAAATATCACCTACGGCCTGAGAAATAAACCGGATATTTCCTCAAAAGAAGAGGTGCAGGAACTGATCGAGCTTCTGGGACTTACGGAACATCTGAATAAAAGGATCGACCAGCTTTCCGGCGGACAGAAACAGAGAGTTGCGCTGGCAAGAACTATGGTGATGAAGCCGAGGATCCTTCTTTTAGACGAGCCTTTAAGCGCTCTGGACGGCGTGATCAAGGAGTCTATCAAGGACAGGATCAAAATCATTGCCAGAGAATATCATCTGACCACGATCATTGTGACCCACGATCCCGAAGAAGCGCTTACTCTTTCCAACAGAGTTCTGATCCTGGAAAAAGGCGGCATTGCCCAGTACGGAAAACCTGCGGAGATCATTAACCGCCCGCAGAATTCCTTTGTAAAACAGTTTATCCTGAACCAGCTTGAGATCAAGAAACATAATATCTATATGCTGTTTGCAAATTCCGCGGCGCCGCAGGAAAGAATCCAGGTATGCTGAGGACAGGAGAGGGATCATGAGCAAAAAGAATAAAGAAACAAAAGTGATTTTCCTCGCAGTGGCGCTTCTCTTTATCTGCTTTCTGCTGATTCCCGTAGTGAGGCTTCTGGCAAAATCCGTTCTCAGCGACAACGGTCTGACCATTGCTTTTTACAGAGAGGTGTTTGGAACCCGGGGATTTGTGCAGGCGCTGGGAAACAGTTTTCTGATCGCGGGTACCAGCGCTCTTGTCACAACGGCGATAGCCTTTCTTCTTGCGTATACGGTACAGTATACAAATGTAAACCGGTATCTGAAAAAGATCATAGGAGCGGTGGCGGTTCTTCCGATGCTGCTTCCCACGATCACATACGGTTTTGCGATCATTTATTCCTTTGGAAAAGAAGGGCTTTTGACAAAGATTCTGGGAAAACAATTTTTCTCTATCTATGGGTTTAAGGGTCTTCTTCTGGGATACGTAATCTATACACTTCCTGTATGCTATGTGCTGATTTCCAATGCCATGGCCTATATAGACAAAAAGTTTATGACAGTATCCCGTTTAATGGGAGACAAACCTTTTGCGACTTTCCGTATTACCGTACTGCGTCCCCTTATGGGAACATTGGCGGCTTCCTTTGTACAGTCATTCTTTTTAAGCTTTACAGATTTTGGTATTCCGGCCGCGGTGGGAGGAGAGTATGAGGTTATTGCCAGCGTTCTGTACAATCAGATGCTGGGAAGCATTCCAAATTTCAATAATGGAGCGGTAGTCGCCATGGTAATGCTGATACCTTCCGTGATCAGTATTGCGTTACTCCGTTATCTGGAGAAATATAATGTACGGTACAACAGGATATCAAAAGAAGAATTGAGCACAAACCGGCTCAGGGATGTGATTTTCGGAGGTATTTCTACTGTATTCTGTATTTGCGTTTTGTCTATCTTTGCAGTTATTTTTGTGATTCCTTTTGTGCAGGAATGGCTTTATCAGATGAAGTTTACAATGCAAAATGTACTGAATGTGCTTATTGATCCAGAACTTTCCAACGTATATCTGAACTCGCTGTATGTGGCTTTTTACACGGCTGTGTTTGGTACTTTGGTAGCATATGGAAGCGCTCTTGTAACGGCAAGGAGCAAGGTAAATCATGTGCTGAAGCAGATTATTGAGGGAATCGCGCTGGTAACAAACACCATTCCGGGAATGGTTCTTGGCCTTGCTTTTCTGTTCTGTTTCTCTGGAAGCAGCCTGCAGAGTACTTTTCTTATTATGGTGATCTGTAATGTGATCCATTTCTTTTCCACGCCGTATCTGATGATGAAAGAATCTTTGGCGAAGATGAACTCTTCATGGGAGACTACGGCGATGCTGATGGGGGACAGCTGGCTGAAAACAATTTTAAGAGTGGTGACTCCCAATGCGGTTTCCACCATCATTCAGGTGTTCAGTTACTATTTCATTAATGCTATGGTAACGATCAGCGCGGTAATTTTCCTGGCGGGAGCAAGGACAATGGTGATCACCACCAAGATCAAACAGCTTCAGTACTACAATCAGTATAATGAGATCTTTGTACTTTCTCTTCTTCTGCTGTTTACAAACCTGGCGGCAAAAGGATTATTCAGCTACCTGGCATCTCGAAAAGCCAAAACTGCGGAAAATTATTCTGATGGAATTAAAGACGCGGCTCCGTCTCCGAGATTTTCAATAGCAAAGAAAGTAATCTCTGCGGCTGTGGCAATCATACTGGTCATTTCTGCGGTTTCTCTTGGGAGCGGCGGACGCAACAGTGATCTGGTAGTCATTTATTCCAACGCAGACGATGAGGCGATCCAGGCAATAAAGGATACTTTAGATGAGAATGGATATCAGGGCCAATATATACTTCAGACTTTCGGAACATCAGAGCTGGGGGAAAACTTCTGGCAGAGGGCAAAAATCTGGAGGCGGATCTGATCACCATGAGCACCTTCTATATAGACAGCGCGCAGGAACAGAATCAGATGTTTAAGGATCTTACTTTTCCTGTAAATACGCTGGATGAAATGCCGTCCTACTGTGCTCCCATTACAGCTCAGGAGGGATCTTTGATCATTAACACAAAGGTAATTGAATCCTCCGGCCTGCCGGTTCCGGAATCTATCAAAGATCTGGCAGATCCGGTTTATAAAGACATGGTTTCTGTTACCGACGTGTCGTCTTCCTCTACCGCATGGCTTCTGCTGCAGGCTCTCATTGATGCATATGGAGAAAATGAGGCGCAGGAGATTTTAACAGCAATTTATGAAAACGCGGGTCCTCATATTGAAGATTCAGGTTCCGGCCCGCTGAAAAAAGTGCGTGCCGGAGAAGTGGCGGTAGGATTTGGCCTGAGACATCAGGCGGTAGCAGATAAGGAGGCCGGTTTGCCTATAGATTATGTGGATCCGGAGGAAGGGAATTTTTCTCTGACAGAGTCTTTGGCTGTGGTGGACAAAGGGACCAAAAGAGACGAAATCGCTATGGATATGGCACAATGCATTATTGAAGAGGGGCGGGAAAAACTCCAGGAGACATATCCAAATGCTTTATATGAGGGCGAGACTACCGATCCGGCCAACGCGTCGGCAAATCCCAAAACCTTTAAGGAAAAGCATACAGTGGAGCTTCTGGAGAAACACCAGGAAATTTCCGAGGCCAGTAAATAGGAAAATTGGGGACAGGTGGATATTTTTGCTGAACCGGTAAGATAAGCAGCGTAAATACGTGTTCTGAAATTTAAAAATGGAAATGAAATATATTTAATAAAATATAACGAAAATAAAGGAGAATTTGAAAGATGAAGTACTACAAATTACTGACCCCTGGTCCTTTGACCACTACAGATTCCGTGAAGAAGGAAATGATGTTCGACCACTGCACCTGGGACGATGATTATAAGAAGATCACCCAGGAAATCCGCAGAGAGCTTCTGGAGCTTGCTCATGTGGACGAGAAGGAGTACACGGCTGTCCTGATGCAGGGAAGCGGAAACTTTGGAGTGGAATCTGTTCTGACAAGCGTAATCGGAAACGGGGAAAAACTTCTGATCGCGGCGAACGGCGCGTATGGAGAAAGAATGGAAGATATTGCAAAACATGCGGGAATTGATTATGCTATTTATCATGAGCATTATAATCAGGTTCCAAAGGCTGAGGTGATCCGCGATATGCTGGAAAAGGACCAGAAGATCACTCATGTGGCTATGGTCCACAGCGAGACGACCTCCGGTATTCTCAACGATATCGAAGCCGTAGGTAAAGTGGTAAAAGAAATGGGCCGTGTGTTCATCGTAGACGCTATGAGCAGCTTTGCAGGAGTGGATATTCCGGTAAAAGACTGGGGAATCGACTTTATCATCAGCAGCGCCAACAAATGTATCCAGGGCGTTCCGGGATTCTCCTTCATTATTGCGAAAAGGAAGCTGCTGGAGGAGAGCAAAGGAAAAGCAAGGAGTCTTTCTCTGGATCTGTACGACCAGTGGAAAACAATGGAAGTGGATGGAAAATGGAGATTCACTTCTCCAACCCATGTGGTACTTGCGTTTGCACAGGCTTTGAAAGAACTGAAAGAGGAAGGCGGCATTCCGGCCAGAAGCAGACGATACAAAGAAAATAACGAGCTTCTTATTAAGAGAATGGAAGAAATGGGAATCCATACTTATATTGACAGAGAACACCAGGGACCGATCATTACGACTTTCTTCTACCCGGAAAACTATAACTTCAAATTCTCAGATATGTACAATTACATCAAGGACAGAGGATACGCGATCTATCCGGGAAAAGTAACAGAGGCGGAAACCTTCCGTATTGGAAATATCGGAGAAATTTGTAAAGAAGATATTATAAAAGTAACAGATCTCATTGGGGAATTTCTAGAAAGCACAAAATAATGGATCAAAAAGATGAAATGATTTCGCGGAAAGATGCAGGAAAGGGAAAGTTATCATGAACAGAGATTTTGAATGTATTATTTTTGACTGGGCCGGAACGACAGTAGACTACGGATGTTTTGCTCCTGTGCGGGCGTTTGTGGAGGTTTTCCGCCATTATGGAATCGAGCCGACCATGGAGGAGGTCCGCGAGCCTATGGGAATGCTGAAGATAGATCATATCCGTACAATGCTGAATATGCCCAGGATCAAAGCCTGCTGGACAGAAAAATACGGCAGCGAGCCCACAGAGGAAAATGTAAAGGAACTGTTTGGAATTTTTGAAGAGAAGCTTCTCAGCATTCTTCATCTTTTCGCGGATCCTAAGCCGGGAGTAGTAGAAACGGTGAAGCGTTTAAGGGACAAGGGCATCGCCATCGGCTCCACAACAGGATACAATGATAAAATGATGGAAATTGTGGTTCCCATCGCAAAAGAAAAAGGATATGCGCCGGATGCCTGGTTCAGTCCGGATTCTACCAATCAGAAAGGCCGTCCATATCCCTATATGATCTACCGGAATATGGAAGTTCTCGGAATTCAGGATGTAAGAAAAGTTATGAAAGTAGGAGATACTGTTTCCGATATCAAAGAAGGCAGGAACGCGGGAGCTTTTACAGTAGGCGTTCTTGTGGGAAGCTCAGAGATGGGCTTGACACAGGAGGAGTTTGAAGCGCTTGACTTCCAGACACAGCAGAAAAAATGCAGAGAAACAGCACAGAAATTTTTGAACGCCGGAGCAGATAAGGTGGTTTATACACTGGAGGAACTGGCGGAATATCTTGGAGCATAAGAGAAAAGAAACAGAGAGGAAGACCGCGGAAGCGGAGCTTTCTCTCTGTTTTTTGGTGAGGATAAGAAGCTTCTCACAGGGCGGCGGTTCTGTCCGCTTTCAGGAACAGAAGCATTCCGGCCAGGAACATAACGGACAGCGCTCCTACGCCGATGTTTACGCTGCCGCTGAGCTGGCTGATAATAGAGACCAGCATGGTTCCCGCAAAGGAAGCCCCTTTTCCGCAGATATCATAAAGCCCGAAATATTCACCGGACTTGTCCGCAGGAATGATCTTTACGAAGTAGGAGCGCGACAGGGACTGAATGGCGCCCTGGAACATGCCTACCGCTACGGCCAGGATCCAGAACTGATACTGCTCTGACAGAATGACTCCGTAAAGGGCAATCAGAAAATACGCGCCGATACAGACCAGGATCAGCTTTGATGACTGGGCTTTGCGGGAAAGGCGGCCGAATACCAGGGCAGCCGGGAAAGCCACGATCTGAGTGACAAGAAGCGCAAGCAGAAGACCGGTGGAATCAAGACCCAGAGCGGTTCCGTATGCGGTAGCCATATCAATGATCGTATACACTCCGTCGATGTAAAAGAAGAAGGCGATAAGAAAAAACAGAACTTTCCTTCGTTCTTTTAACTCGCCGAAAATTCCTCCCAGACGGCGGAAGCTCGCGCTGAGGTTGCTTCCGGAAGAAACTGTCTGGTAGTGCTTCTGCGTATAGCTTTTTAAAAGAGGAACAGACATGGCCGTCCACCAGAGAGCTACCAGAACGAAGGCGATTCCCATGGCTGTCTGCATGGTAAGTCCCAGATTTTCATAAAACAGTACCAGAAGAAGACTGAGGATAAAGGGAATGCAACTTCCGATGTAGCCCCAGGCATAGCCCTGAGCGGAAACCTCATCGGTACGGTCTTCTGTGGTAACGTCCGGGAGCATGGAGTCGTAGACTACCAGACTCAGGGAGTAGGCGGATTTGGCGATCACAAATAAAAGGATGAACCACAGCCAGGACTGAGTGAATCCGAGGAACACGCAGCCCAGCGCGCCCACCAGAAGGGACGCCAGGAATATTTTCTTCTTCCGGCCTTTTGTGTCTGAGGCGGTGCCGAGAATGGGACCGAGCACTGCTACAAGAATCGTGGCGGCGGAGGTGGCGTAGCCCCAGTAGGCCAGATAGTTGACTTCGGAGATTCCTGCCTGATCAGCCAGATAATTAAAATAGATCGGCATAATAGTAGATACCAGAAGCGTAAAGGCGGAGTTGCCCACATCGTAGAGAATCCACTTTTTTTCCAGGGAATTCAGCTTAAATTTCATTTTATAAACTCCTTCTTCAGTTTTTCCTGAACTTTTTTCTTCTTTTGATTATAACACGAAGCAGCGGAAATCAGGATAAGAATATATCAAATATGCGTAAAGTGTTTACAAAATATTTTTGAAATATTCCAAAAATGTTTGTTGAACTCTGAAATTAATTCGTGATAAGATATAAAATATGTAATTTTCCTATATGAAAGAAGGTGGGGTGAGAGACAAGTGGAGAATTTCAGAGAAAAAGTGAAAGAATCTCTGGCAAGTGTGCTGCCCATCACTATGATTGTTTTGATTCTCAGCGTAGTGATGGTTCCTGTAGAACTAGGAGCCGTGAATCTGTTTCTGGCGGGAGCCGTTTTTCTGATCGTGGGAATGGGATTTTTTCAGCTTGGAGCGGAAATGTCCATGACGCCTCTGGGACAGGGAATCGGCGGAGCGCTGATCAGGAAAAGAAAACTCTGGCTGATCATCGGCGGATGCTTTGTCATGGGCGTGCTGATTACGATTTCAGAGCCTGATCTCCAGGTACTGGCAAATCAGGTGGCGGCAATACCAAATCATGTAATTGTTATGACGGTGGCAGTGGGCGTGGGAATCTTTCTGGTTGCGGCAGTTCTGAGAATTTTGTACAAGGTCCGGCTTTCGAAGATGCTGACTGTCATGTATATGCTGTTGTTTCTGATTGCTTTGGTTACTCCATCGGATTTTTTGGCGGTAGCCTTTGACGCAGGCGGTGTAACCACCGGTCCTATGACTGTTCCGTTCATTATGGCGCTTGGAATCGGCTTTTCCGCATCGCGAAGCGATAAAGAAGGTTCCAATGACAGCTTCGGTCTGATCGCTTTGAGTAGTGTGGGACCAATTCTTATGGTGCTTTTGCTGGGGATTTTTTATCATCCGGAGGATGCTGTTTATACAGCCGTTTCTATCCCGGAGGTGACGACGACCCAGGATGTAGCCAGGGAATTTCTGAAAGCATTTCCTCAATACTTTCATGAGGTAATGATAAGTATGCTGCCGATCATAGCGGTATTTCTTCTTTTCCAGCTAAAGACAGGAAAATATCACCGCCGTCAGTTCCTCAGAATGTGCGTCGGATTTGTTTATACGATTGTGGGGTTGATTCTGTTTCTGACAGGTGTTAATATTGGATTTGCCCCTATGGGAAGTCTTTTGGGAGAAAGCCTGGCGGCAAGTGCGTTTAAATGGTTTTTGATTCCTATTGGAGTTATAGTCGGATATTATATTGTAAAGGCGGAGCCGGCAGTTCAGCTCCTGAACCATCAGGTAGAGGATATCACGGAGGGAATGATCTCACATAAACAGATGAATCTCTGTCTGTCAGCAGGCGTGGCCTGCGCAGTTGGGCTTGCTATGCTGCGGGTACTTACTGGAGTCAGGATCTACTGGATCTTACTGCCCGGATATCTGCTTGCGATAGCTTTCAGCTATCGGGTTCCTTCGGTATTTGTAGGTATTGCCTTTGACTCCGGAGGAGTTGCCAGCGGCCCTATGACATCTACATTTCTTCTTCCGCTGACAATGGGGGTATGTACGGCTATCGGAGGAAACGTAGTTACTGATGCGTTTGGAGTTGTAGCCCTGGTAGCGCTGGCTCCTTTGATCGCAATTCAGATAATGGGACTTCTCTATAATTATAAAATGAAGAAAAAGGAAACCGGCGTGGGAAGCCGGATGCTGGAAGATACAATTATTGAACTGGAGGATGATGATATATGAAATCTGGTATGCTTTCCCTTCGGCTGATGGTTCTTATCACCGATACAGAGGCATATAAAAAAATCCATCGTTTATTCTCAGAGGAACGGATTCCCGTTTATCATCAGTGCAGAGGACAGGGAACCGCTAAGACAGAACTTCTTGATATCTGCGGATTAAGCGGAAGCGCAAGACTGATTACGGCGGCTATTATACCTAAAGTAATGACCGGAAGAATGTTCCAGCGCCTTGAGGAAGTGCTTCAGATCTGGAGAAAGGGAAGAGGGATCGCAGTTACAATTCCGATCACTGGACTCCAGGAATGTATCAGGAAGCTTGTGGATCAGGAACTTTGTGAAAAATGGAAAAAAATGGAAGAAGGAGAGGAGCTGCAGATGAAAAAAGAGGCGTCTTTTTCGATGGTGCTGGTTACAGTGAAAGAAGGATACAGTGACGAGGTAATTGACGCTGCTACAAAGGCCGGGGCCGGCGGCGGTTCTGTAATCCGGGGAAGAAGAAGAGGAAGCGAAGCCCTGGTGCAGTTTCTGGGGATTTCCCTGCAGGAAGAACAGGAGATTCTGATGATTGTTGTCCCAAAGGAAAAAAAGAGAGAAATTATGAGCGCAGTCAATGCGCGCTGCGGGATCAGTACAGAAGCCCGCGGAATGATCATTTCTGTCCCTGTGGAGGACATGATCGGTTTTGAAACGAGATAAAAGGATTTTTACGCAGAAAAAAGGATGAGACTTTTCCAAATCCGGAAAACATGTATTATGAAAGAGCAATGGAGTGAAAGACTATGGAGAACCCTTTTTCCAGGACGGAACTGCTTCTTGGGAAAAAAGCAATGGAGAAACTGAAGAAATCCAGAGTGGCCGTATTCGGAATCGGAGGAGTAGGCGGATATACGGTGGAGGCTCTGGTGCGCAGCGGGGTAGGCGCGGTGGATATTGTAGACAGCGACAAAGTCTGCCTTACAAACCTGAACCGGCAGATCATCGCCACAGAAAGCAGTATCGGAAAATATAAAGTAGACGTTATGCGAGAAAGAATTCATGACATTCATCCGGAAACGGCAGTAAATGTCCATAAGTGTTTTTATCTGCCGGAAACAAAGGATGAATTTGACTTCTCGCAGTATTCTTATGTGGTGGACGCCGTAGACACGGTTACGGCGAAGATACAGCTTGTAATGGAGGCGGAGAAAGCAGGCGTTCCCATCATCAGCAGTATGGGAGCGGGAAATAAGCTGGATCCTACTGCGTTCCAGGTAGCGGATATTTATAAGACCTCCGTGTGTCCGCTGGCAAAGGTAATGCGGCGGGAGCTAAAAAAGCGCGGGATAAAGAAGCTGAAGGTAGTGTATTCCAAGGAGCAGCCGGTCGTCAAAAATACCGTTCCCGCTTCCGTGGCTTTCGTGCCTTCCGTGGTTGGGCTGATCATAGCCGGGGAAGTGATTAAAGATCTGGTTAAAGTGGATTGATGAAATATAATAAAGGGATTTTATAACGTATGAAGAATGAAAAAACAGATATCAGGCAATACCGCCCGTCGGACTGTAAAGAAATCACGGAGTTGTTCTACGGGACGGTTCACAGAGTCAATTCGGCGGATTATACGAAAGAACAATTGGATGTCTGGGCGCCGGAGCAGGCGGATCTGGAAAAATGGAACAGATCTCTTCTGGAGCATTACAGTATTGTCGCTGTTGAAGGCGGGAAGATCACTGGATTTGGCGACATAGATGAAACAGGATATCTTGACCGTCTGTATGTTCACGCCGACTGTCAGAGAAGAGGGATTGCAACTGCAATCTGCGATCGGCTGGAAGAGATGATTTCAGGAAATATCATCACCCACGCTTCCATAACGGCGCGCCCGTTTTTTGAAAAAAGAGGTTATCGTGTCGTAAAAGAGCAGCAGGTGGAGAGACAGGGGATCTTACTTACAAATTATGTGATGAAAAAGAAGTATTACGGTAAATAATGGGAATTATGGTATTTTTCCATTGTAGATGTGGTTGCTGTTCTGACAGAACAGGAAACTACCCGTGGAGCAAGTAATTATTGGAAAGTTTTGAAAAGTCGACTAAAAAAGCAGGGAATCAACTGGTTACAAATTGTAACCAGTTCCCCGTTTGTTAAACTAAGAGTATGTTTCCGTTGAAGAATTTTTCGTTGGGTGTCGTATAGGTCAATTCTACATTTTGGAATACCTGTATTCCGAAGGTTGGCAAAGTTTTCTTCTGATTATTTTAAAGTTCCGGCTGGGGAAGGCCCAGTTCGTCAATTTCTTCTTGTGTAAGGGTATGGTCAAACCTGTCATCCCAACGATAGTGATAATAAGCCAGTTTTCCGCGTTTAAATGTTTGACAATCTGGACATTCATACAATTCATAGCGGGCGTAGACGGGTAGAACCGTATACCCTCTACCATAGCAGGGACCAGGTTCATCTGTGTGCAGCCAGTAACGGTCAAAGACTAAGTCGCTGTTTGTTACCTGATTTCCATAAAAATATCCGCATATCGTGCAACAGGTAACTGAAGTTACTCTTACCTCATTGGAAACCTGAACTCCATTTTCGTCTTGCCATGACATGGGTACGTCTGTCCCTTCATATTGCCAGTGATGTTCGCCGGTTGCCGGAATTGCTTCTGTATAGGTGTCTCCGCAGCCTGTACAGGTATAGGTCTTTACACCATTGGTTGTACAGGTCGGTTCCGTTGTTACTATTGCCTGGTAGCTGTGTTGATGCTGCTGTTTCGGAATGGTTACTGTCAGACCGTTGCTGTCGTAGCTTCCAAGGGTCTTGTAAGTGCTGTTGTAAGCACGGACGGTATATGTGTATTTCCGTCCCTGTACCAGCGGATACTTACTGGAAGAAGTATGTGTGTAGGAAGTAGTGCCGGAGCCTACAGTAGCAATCAGATGCCAGAAGGAAGCACCATAGGTCTTGTAATAAATCCGGTAATGAGTAGCGTTGGATGTTTTGTTCCAGTTGATGATAACTTTGTTATAACCGGATGTGGCAATCTTAGTCAACACCGGCTTGCCGGGAGTCTTGACGGTTGCTGCCGCATTAGGCACTGTTACGGATACGCCGTTTGTATTGTATCTTCCGGCTGCTTTCGTGGAACTGTTATACATTCTTACTGTGTAGATGTTCTTCTGACCTTTTACAGGATTCTTATCTGTATAGGATAAAGAAGAGGATTTTACGTTTGCAAGAAGCTTCCAACTGGTTCCGGCAGTCCTACGGTATACTCTGTAATAATTACCCCCGTAAGCTTTGTTCCAGGAGACTGTTACGGTGTTGCCGCTGCGTTTCGCGTAACGTAAAGATACGGTGGACGGTAATGTCTTGGTGGTCAGGCCTTTGCTGTTATAGCTTCCTGCTTTCTTGGAGGAGCTGTTGTAACCTCTTACGGTATACGTGTAGTTCTGACCGCATGTAATCGGATACGTGCTGGAAGAAGTATGTGTGTAAGATGTGGTGTTTGCGCCTACTGTCTTAATCAGCTTCCATCTGCCGCCAGGCGCTTTGTAGTAAATACGATAGTGTGTAGCATTGCTGGCCTTCTTCCAGCTAATCGTGATTTTATTATAAGCGGAAGAAGAAATCTTAGACAGTGTAGGCTTGCCTGGTGTCTTAGCGGAAGCGGTTCCGCCGATATTTACCGATACGCCGCTTGTATTGTATCTTCCGGCTGCCCTGGTGGCACTGTTGTACATCCTTACAGTGTAAATGTTCGTCTTTCCCTTTACAGGATTCCTGTCGGTGTAGGATAGAGAAGTTGACCTTACGTTTGCGAGGAGCTTCCAGCCGGAACCGGGAGTCTTACGGTATACACGGTAATAGTTGCCGCCGTAAGCTTTGTTCCAGGAGACTGTTACAGAGTTGTTGGAATTGCGTCTTGCAGAACGTAAAGCTACGGTAGAAGGAACAGTGCGTGTGGTAAGACCTTTCGCATTATAGCTTCCAGCTCGCCTGGATTTGCTGTTATAGGCACGAACCGTATATGTGTACTTCTGACCGCATTTAATTGGATACTTCGCAGAAGATACATGGGTATAACTGGTTACGTTGGAACCTACGGTTTTAATCAGCTTCCATCTGCCGCCCGGTACTTTGTAATAGATGCGGTAATGGGTGGCGTTGCTGGCTTTATTCCAGCTGATGCGGATGCGGTTGTTGCTTACCGCTGTGATGCCTCTTAACGTGACTTTCCCCGGTTGTGTGGAAGCAGCTTCCGCTGTTACGACAGTGTTCAGCGGTGAATTGTCGGGGAGCGTGCCTACAGGCTGGAAGACAGCCATAGTAAGGGCGAATGCACCAATCAGCCACTTGGTGAATTTCTTTGTATTCATGGAATGACTCCTTTCTTGTGATATTCTGTAATGAATAGTTATATTATACGCCGTTCTTCTATGTTTTTCCATATACAAAAAATCCCCCTTGATACGCTTACTGTACCAAAGGCCGCCACGCATCTCTGCGTAGCGGCCTGATTCATTCCGTCAGTATCTGGATTTTAGTATTCTCCGACGATAGTCGTCTTCAGAAGATTGGTGTTACCGGAGCGGCCAAGAGGAACGCCTGCGGTGAGGACAACGATGTCTCCTTTCTCCACATAGCCGGCTCTCTCGGCTGCTTCTGTGGCGTGGAGAAGAAGGATCTCCATGCTGTATTCTTCCTTGATCAGAACAGGGGTGATTCCCCAGGACATATTCAACTGTCTGCAGGTATGCTCTTCCGGGGAACATCCTACGATCATACAGCCTGGACGATATTTGGAAACCATCCGGGCGGTGTTTCCGGAACGGCTGACTGTAATGATCGCCTTTGCGCCAAGGTCAATGGCTGTCATACAGGTCGCGTGGGAAATAGCGGTAGTCATATCCGGCGCATGATCCTTATTGCGGATACTGAACTGCTGGTTGTAGGGAACGTCGCTTTCTGTGCGGATGGCGATTTTTACCATGGTGCGGAGCGCCTCCACAGGATATTTGCCTGCCGCAGTCTCTCCGGAAAGCATGATGGCGCTGGTTCCCTGATAAATGGCATTGGCCACGTCTGTAGTTTCCGCACGTGTAGGACGAGGATTCTTGATCATGGAATCAAGCATCTGCGTAGCTGTGATCACCTGTTTGCCGGCGGTATATACCTTATTGATGATCTCCTTCTGGATAACCGGTACGTCTTCCAGAGGGATCTCCACACCCATATCGCCCCGGGCGATCATGATGCCGTCTGCGGCCTCAATGATGCTGTCTATATTGTCTACGCCCTGCTGATTTTCAATCTTCGCAATGATGTTCAGATCGCGCCCGCCGTTTTCGTTGAGGATCTTGCGGATCTCGTTGACATCCGCGGCAGTTCTTGTAAAGGAGGCTGCGATGAAGTCAAAGCCTTCCTCAATGCCGAAAAGGATATCTTCCCTGTCCTTTTCGCTGATAAAAGGCATATTTACTTCAACTCCGGGAAGGTTGACGCCCTTCTTGTTGGAAACAACGCCGCCGTTTTTGACGATACAGTGGATATCATGTCCCTCTATACTCTGTACTTCCATACCGATCAGACCGTCGTCGATCAGTATGCTGTCTCCCGGCTTAACGTCTTTGTACAGATCTTTGTATGTTACAGATACGATTTTTTCATTTCCCTGGATTTCATCGGGAGTCAGGGTAAATTCCTGTCCTTCTGTCAGAGTGACCTTGCCTTCTGCAAATTCGCGGATACGGATTTCAGGGCCTTTTGTATCAAGAAGCGCAGCAATAGGTCTGTTCAGACGTTTCCGGATTTCCCTTAATCTGTCAAGACGTCCCTTCTGTTCTTCATGGGAACCGTGAGAGAAATTAAATCTTGCTACGTCCATGCCCTCAATGGCAAGCTGCTCAAGGATTCCTTCTTTGTCTGTAGACGGACCCAGAGTACAAATAATTTTCGTTTTGCGCATTATATGATTCCTCCTGATATTTTACGAGATAGATGGCTTTTTCAGATTTAAGAGCGGCAGCTCCCTGAAAAGTTACCAAAATATACTTCTATTTTATCATATTATGAACATTCTACAAGCAGATTTATGTATATTTTTCCAGAGGTTTTTTGTAATATCTGTGCAGAACGTCCGCATCCCTCAGGAGCGGGTATGGCGGTTGATATATTTCGCCTTGTATTTGGAATATACAATGGTCTGATCCTTATAAAGACTGTAATATCCGGAAACAGCATAGCTTATGGCAACCGTGATCAGATAATAGGAAACTCCCTGAAAGCCGAAAAGTTCAAAGGCGATGAGAATAGATGTAATAGGGCAGTTGGTAACGCCGCAGAAAAGAGTGACCATTCCGGCGGCAGCGCTTAAGGGCGCGTAAAGTCCAAGAGCCTGACCAAGAACACAGCCCAGAGTGGCGCCGATACAGAGAGACGGCACAATCTCTCCTCCCCGGAATCCTGCCCGCATGGTAAGCGCGGTCAGAATCAATTTCCAGAAGAAATCCAGGGGGCGGGCTTTTCCATCTTCAATGGCTCTCTGGATCAGTTCATTTCCGGCTCCCATATAATCCGCAGTACCCAGAAGCAAAGTCACGGCAATGATCAAAACAGCCACGGCAGCAGCGCGAAGATAGGGATTTTTCAGATAGCGGCTGTATAAATAGCTGACCCCGTGAAGAGCCAGGCAGAAAAGAATGCTGACAATGCCGCAGCAGACGGCTACAGCCGCCATCTTAAGGCCGGTCGCCGCAGAAAGCTCGGGAATCTGAAGCACATTGAAATTTTCAGGCTGGATTTCCAGGACAGCGGCGAATTTCGATGCGATCAGAGAAGAGATCACACAGGGAAGAAGGGCGGCGTAGTACATAACTCCCACGCTGACTACTTCCATGGAAAATACAGCCGCGGCCATAGGCGTTCCGAATACGGCGGAAAATGCGGCGCTCATTCCGCACATGACCATAACGTGCTTATCCTCCTCGTCCAGACGGAGCCACCGTCCGATCTGATTGCCGATGCTTCCGCCCAACTGAATAGCCGCGCCTTCGCGCCCGGCGGAGCCGCCGGTAAGATGAGTAAGCGCTGTGGAAACAAAAATCAAAGGGGCGGAGCGCAGGGGAACATCGTCCTGGGAACGAATTGAAGAAAGTACCTGATTGGTACCTCTGTCCTCCCGCCCGATCTTCTGGTACAGAAAGACGATCAGGATACCGGACAGAGGAAGGCAGAAAAAGATAAAGGGGTTTTCCGTGCGGTAGTCGGTGACAGCTTTCAGGACCCTGGCAAAAATGCTGCTGACACCGCCTGCAAGACAGCCTGTGAGTATTGCAAGAACAAGCCATTTCACCAGATTGAAGGCGTCCCGCCATATCCGTCTGCCATAATAATGAATCATTTTCAGTTCCCGTGAATGTTTTTTCTCAGCCATGTTGTCTCCTCACTGTCCGGTGCTTGTATGAAAAAGGGCAGTGCGCTAAAAAAAGCGCAGTTCCAGTTCTTTGGTATCATAAAATCAATATATCAGAAATATGAACAAAGTCAATCACGAAACAACTGACTGGACGGAAAAACCCGCCGGATTTTGCTCTATCCGGCGGGTTTGAATTCAGAAATAAAGTTTTACAGGATTTCTCCGTTGCTTTCTATAACTTTTTTGTACCAGTAGAAGGAATCCTTGCGTTTACGGGACATGTCACCTGTACCGTCGTCGTATTTGTCTACGAAGATCAGCCCGTAGCGCTTTTTCACCTCTCCGGTGGAAGCGCTGACAACATCTGTACATCCCCAGCAGGTGTATCCTATCAGATCAACACCGTCGCAGACGGCTTCCTTCATTTCCTCAATGTGTTGACGCATATAGTCAATACGGTAATCATCATGGATCTGTCCGTCCGGTGTGATCTCATCCACAGCGCCCAGTCCGTTTTCCACAATCATAATGGGGATCTGGTAGCGGTCGTAAATCTGGTTCAGTACATAACGAAGTCCCAGAGCGTCGATCTGCCATCCCCAGTCAGAAGCTTTCAGGTAGGGATTCTTTATATTAACGGTGCCGTTGCCCTGAGTGGTTTCCGCGCCTTCCTGGGTGAGACTGACGCAGTTGCTGGAATAGTAGCTGATACTTACAAAATCCACAGTTCCGTTTCTGAGGATTTCCGCATCTTCCGGAAGCATTTCCAGGCGGATGCCGTGTTCCGCAAAATAACGATGGGCGAATCCCGGATAAGCTCCCCGGACATGCACGTCTCCTGCAATGTTATTGTGGATCTGACAGTACTGCTGGGCAAAGAAGACGTCCTTTGGATGGCATGTATAAGGATAACCGTTGTGATACGCCAGCATACAGCCCAGTTTGTTTTCCGGATCGATCTCATGAGCCATTTTTACGGCGAGGGCGCTGGCCACAAGCTGGTGATGCATTGCCTGGTAGCGGGTTTCCTCGTTATTGTCCGCTTCATCCAGCATTCCTGCGCAGAATACGGCTCCGAATGGTTCCGTGAGCATATTGATCTCATTGAAAGTCAGCCAGTATTTTACTCTTCCCTTATAACGTTCAAAAAGTACCTTCGCAAAGCGCAGATAAAAGTCAATGAGTTTCCGGTTTTTCCACCCGCCGTAAGCCAGGGACAGGTGAAGGGGATTCTCATAATGGGAAATGGTGATCAGGGGCTCGATCCCGTATTTCTCCAGCTCATCGATAACCCTGTCATAAAATTCCAGACCCTTTTCATTGGGCGTTTCTTCATCTCCCATGGGGAAGATTCTGGACCATGATACGGAGAAACGGTAAACCTTAAAGCCCATTTCACCAAAAAGAGCGATATCCTCTTTATAGTGATGATAGAAATCTGTCGCTTCGTGATTTGGATAAAATTCTCCTTCTACCGGCGCGGGAACGGTGAGACGGCGTTCTTTATCCACGCTGCCTCCGGTGAGGATGTCTGCGATAGACGGGCCTCTTCCGTCCTCATTCCAACCCCCTTCATACTGGTTGGCGGCAGTAGCGCCGCCCCAGAGAAAGTTTTCAGGCATTTTTTTCTCAAGCATAGATAACCCTCCTGTCAGTATACATATTTCGCAGCGGTCAGACGATAGTCAGAAGGCAGTCGCCGTGCTGCACCTTTTCGCCGGACTTCACCATGCTCACGGAACGGATATAATCATCGCCGTTAGTTACGACTACCGGAGTAATGGGATTGTAGCCTTCTTTTTTGATTGCGTCCAGATCGAATTCCACAAGCAGATCCCCTGCTTTTACAGAAGAGCCGCTGGATACATGAGAGGTAAAGTATTTGCCTTTCAGGTTTACGGTTTCCAGACCGATGTGAATCAGAAGCTCAACGCCCTGGTCTGTCTGGAACATAATGCCGTGTTTGGTATCCATAATATTTACAACGGTTCCGTCAGCGGGAGCGTAAATTCTGCCGTTTTCAGGAATAACTGCAGCTCCGTCGCCCAGAACTTTGTCAGCGAACGTCTGATCAGGTACTTCTGTGATATCTTTTACAGTGCCGTCGGCAGGAGAAAGGATCTGGATTTTTTCTACCAGAGGTTTTGTTTCGGACGCCGTTTTTTCAGCTTTTGGCGCGGATGTTTCTTCTGTGGATTCTTCAATTTCATCCTTGAATCCGAAGATAAAGGTGAGGACAAAAGCGCCCACAAAGGAAACAGCGATCATCAGCAGTCCGTAGAAGAAATTGGTCATTCCTTTTTCGCCGATGAACGCGGGAACTGCAAGCAGACAGTTCTGCGCAATATAAAGAGTTACCTGAAGAAGTCCGCCTACGATACCGCCGATACCCGCTGCAATAGCCGCGGCTACTACAGGACGTTTCAGCTTCAGCGTAACACCGTAAAGCGCCGGCTCTGTAATTCCCATAAGAGCGGAGATACCGGAAGCACTTGCGAGCTGTTTCATGTTCTGGTCTTTGGATTTAACCGCAACTGCCAGAGAAGCGCCGCCCTGCGCCACGTTGGAGCATACCTGAGAAACGAAGATGAGAGTGTCTCCCCCTGTCGCCACAGCGTTCAGTCCGATAGGTGTGAGAGCATGGTGCATACCTGTCATAACAATGAACGGGAATGCGGCGCCCAGGATACCGACAATGATAAATCCAAGTTTAGCGGACAGGAAGTCGATAGCAACGGCAAGTCCGTCGCCGATGATTCCGCCCAGAGGACCTACGGCGATGATCGCGATAGGAGCACTGATCAGGATCACCAGGGTAGGATGCAGGATCAGTTTTACAATACGGGGAGTGATCCGGTCCACAAGTTTTACGATGTAGGACATGATCCATACCATCAGGATAACCGGGATTACAGAGTAACTGTAAGTAGTCGGAGTCACCGGGATGGAGAAAAATGTAATCGGATCTCCGGAAGCGATCATGGCTGTAAAATTCGGATGTAAGAACACGCCTGCGATGATCAGAGCCAGAGACTGGTTTACGTTGAACACCTTCGCCGCGTTTGCCGCGATCAGGAACGGCATGAAGTAGAACGCCGCGTCTCCGATAAAGTTAATTACCTGATAAGTGCTGGAGGTATCGTTTACAAGATGGAAGGTGGTAAGCAGGGTAAGCACCACCTTGATCATACCGGCGGCGGTAAGAGCCGGGATCATCGGCGTCATACATCCGGTAATGGAATCAATGATCGCGGAACCGACGCTTTTCTTTTCTGCCGTTTTCTGAGAAGAGTCAGAGTCGTCGTTTGGAACTCCCATTTTGACAAGTTCAGCGTACATCTCGTTTACTTCGTTTCCGGCGATGACCTGAAACTGATCCTGATGCCAGTTTACTCCGGAAATTTCCGGAAGCTTTTTGATATCCGCTTCATTGATCTTACTTCTGTCTTTTACATAAAATCTCAGTCTTGTCATGCAGTGGAAAACGCGGGTGATATTATCTTTGCCGCCCAATGCCTGAACCAGTTTCTTTGCCGATGGCGCATAGTCTTTTTTCATGGCTTTTCTCCTTTAAATAATATTTTTATTGAAAGGTCTTGCCCAATATGCCGGCCGTACATATCGGTCACAAGCCAGTACAAACGATTAATGTGATTTATTTTTCCGCTTTTTTTGCGGCTGCCCGGGATTTGTCCACGTTTGTCTGAATATGAATGGAAAGATATGTCATTTCCTCTTTGCTCAGGGCGTAATGGTATTTTTCTTCCATCATCAGATAAATAAGCTTCACACATCCGTATGCCTCCCGGCACTGTTCCTGGACGAGCTGAAAGAGGTTTTCATCCTCGTCATACTGAAGCTCCTTGTGAAGATATCGCTGGGCGAAATATTTTAAATGCGTCAAAAATCTCTGATAATAAAGACTTGATTCATTAAATGTTATTTCGGAAAAATAATTTTTGACGATTTCCTGAACCTGATTGACGATCATAGCGATCTGATAGCTGTCGTTATTCTGCTGTCCTTCCTCTGCGTTTACAAAGTGCAGGGCGATAAAACCTGCCTCATCCACCGGAAGAACCACCTGGAAAGCCTGACTGATCTCCCGGATCATATGCAGCCCGTATTCGTATTCCTTTTTGTAAAGCTGCTGTATATCCAGAAGAAGGACGTTTTTCAGGCTGATCCCCTTCCGGAAACGGTCCACAGTTCCCATAAGATGATCGCTCAGAGAAAGATATATGCTGTTGTTCAGATGCAGATCCGGTTCATCCTTCCTGATCTGATCCACATATTTCTGTACAAAATCCAGATATTCCTCGGGTATGGACAGAAGATACTGCTGGATCTGGACGCTGTTCTGGTGATTTTCCGGATAAAAAATTTTTTCAATCAGAGTTTCGTCGATGGTATCGCCGCGTTTTGCATGAAAACCAATTCCCAGACCTTTTACAATGATCTCCTCATTCTTATCGTTTCTGGACAAAACAAGATTATTATTCAGTATTTTATTGATTTTCATTCCCGCAGCCTCCTGATAAATATAAAAAGACCTATAATCCGGGAGATAAACGCCCAGACTATAGGTCTTGCCTGACGATAAAAATATTTCAGTCACAAGCCTTTCCGCTCATTCATTTTTAACCGTGGATATCATACCAGATTCCGGTGTATTTGTCCAGAAAAATACTAAACAAAAAACTTTTATAAATTTTGTTAAACTTTTATAAAATTTTAATTTAAAATCCGGCGAAATCTGGAGGTACATGAAAAGAACAGATTATTGAATTCCTGTTACCGTATATCCGGCTTCCTGTACCGCCTGTTTCAAAACGTCGTCCTCCACAGCCCCGGAAAGTGTCACTACGGCGGTTCCGGCTTCGTGGCTTGCCGTGGCGGTCTCCACGCCGTCCAGGGCCTCGAGGGCTTTCTTTACGTGAGCCTCGCAGTGAGGGCACATCATTCCTTCTACAGTAAGTGTCTTTGTCATATTATTTTCCTCCTTTTCTAAAGGACAGGAACCTGCGGCAGAGCAGGAGCCGTCCTGGTTTACGTTTGCTTCGGCCAGCGGTTTCAGACTGGCAGGTTTGATTTTTTTGTCCCGGCTGGCGTCGTGGATCTTAAAGAAATTCAGACGCAGGGCGTTTGTGACTACGCAGAAGCTGGACAGGCTCATTGCCGCCGCGCCGAACATGGGATTCAGTGTCCAGCCGAAGACAGGGATCCATACGCCGGCGGCGAGAGGGATTCCGATTACGTTGTAGAAGAACGCCCAGAACAGATTCTCATGGATGTTTCGCAGCGTTGCCCGGCTGAGCCGGATAGCCGCGGGCACATCGCTTAACTGACTTTTCATGAGAACAACGTCCGCCGCGTCGATCGCGATATCTGTTCCGGCCCCGATGGCGATTCCGATGTCTGCTTTTGTAAGGGCGGGAGCGTCGTTGATGCCGTCTCCCACCATAGCCACGCGTCCCTGTTCTTTCAGGGAGCGGATCACGCTTTCTTTACCGTCAGGCAGGACGCCGGCGATCACTTCGTCCACGCCGGCCTGGGCTCCGATGGCTTTTGCCGTGCGCTCATTGTCTCCGGTGAGCATGACGACGCGGATACCCATGTTCTGAAGCTCCCGGACTGCCCGGGGACTGTCTTCCTTAATAACGTCCGCCACGGCTATGATTCCCAGAAGATTTCTGCCTCTGGCAAAGAGAAGTGGCGTCTTTCCGTTTTCCGCAAGCTGTTCTGCTTTTGTTTTCAGTCCGGCGGGAACCGGTACCTGGCCGCCGATAAATTTCATACTGCCGCCCAGAAGTGTTTTGCCTTCCAGGACAGCGGAGAGTCCGTTGCCGGGAAGCGCCTGGAATCCCGTTACCTCACAGGCCTCAAGGCCAAGTTTCTCTGCATGGCTTAAAATGGCTTTTGCAAGAGGATGCTCGCTTTTCTTTTCCAGAGCAAGGGCAAAAGAGAGAAGTTCATTCTCTGTTACGCCTTCTGCCGGAAGAATATCCGTCACTTCAGGCTGTCCGCTGGTAATGGTGCCGGTTTTATCGAGGGCGACGATCTGGATCCTTCCGGCTTCTTCCAGAGAAACGGCCGTTTTGAAAAGGATTCCGCTTTTGGCGCCCATTCCGTTGCCGACCATGATCGCCACAGGAGTGGCAAGACCAAGAGCACAGGGACAGCTTATTACCAGCACGGAGATTCCTCTTGCCAGGGCAAAAGCAAAGGTCTGTCCGGTAAGAAGCCAGACGATGGTGGTGATCACGGCGATGGTGATCACTGTGGGGACAAACATGCCGGAAACTCTGTCCGCGATCTTGGCGATAGGCGCTTTGGTGGCCGCCGCGTCGCTGACCATTTTGATGATCTGGGAAAGAGTTGTGTCCTCGCCCACACGGGTGGCCTCGCATTTAATGAAGCCGGACTGATTGACAGTGGCCGCGGAGACAGAATCGCCTTCCGTTTTGTCCGCCGGGATGCTTTCGCCCGTAAGGGCGGATTCATTGACTGCAGTCGTTCCCTCCAGGATCACGCCGTCCACCGGAATGTTTTCGCCGGGGCGAACCAGAAAAATATCTCCTTTATGCACCTGTTCGATGGGAATGGTGGATTCCTGACCGTTCCTGAGGACTACGGCGGTTTTGGGGGCGAGTTTCATCAGACTCTTCAGAGCGTCTGTGGTCCTGCCCTTAGAGCGGGCCTCCAGCATCTTGCCTACAGTGATCAGCGTCAGGATCATGGCCGCGGATTCAAAATAGAATTCATGCATATATTCCATCACGGCGTCTGTATTTCCTTCCAGCTGCGCTCCGGTCATGGCGAAGAGCGCGTAGACGCTCCAGACAAAGGACGCCATGGATCCCATGGCAACCAGTGTGTCCATATTGGGAGCGCGGTGCCAGAGAGCTTTAAATCCGCTGATGAAGAATTTCTGGTTGATGACCATCACAATGGCGGCCAGCAGAAGCTGTACCAGTCCTACTGCGATATGGTTGCCTTCAAACCAGGCGGGAAGCGGCCAGTTCCACATCATATGTCCCATGGAGAAATACATCAGTATGATAAGAAAGCCGATGGATGCAATCAGGCGCCTCTTCAGAACCGGCGTCTCATGATCCGCCAGAGCCTCCTCGGCGGCAGCGGAAGAAGAGGATGTTTTGTTCGTTGCTCCTTTTACGGAAGCGCCATAGCCCGCCTGTTCCACAGCGGCGATGATCTCCTGGGGAGAAGCGGTTCCCTCCACGCCCATGGAGTTCGTCAGAAGGCTGACGGAACAGGAAGTAACTCCCGGAACATGGGAAACGGCTTTTTCCACCCGGGCGCTGCAGGCTGCGCAGCTCATCCCGGTTACTGTATATTGTTCCATAAAAATCCCTCCTTATTTCATCAGTTTCTGCAGGGTAGTTACCAGCTCGTCGATGGTTTCGTCTTTTCCCTCGCGGATATCCCGTGCCACGCAGGTACGGATATGGCTTGCCAGAAGTTCTTTGTTAAAAGAGTTTACCGCCGCGTTTACGGCAGCAGACTGTATAAGAATATCATTACAGTAGGCGTCGTTCTCCAGCATACCGATGATCCCGCGGATCTGGCCTTCCACCCGCTTCAGGCGGTTGATCAGTTTTTTGCGTTCTTCCTCGGAACGCATGGTTTTTTTCTGACAGCCCGGACAGACATTATTATTTTCCATAAGCATTTCTCCCTGAATTTTTAAGATTTAATGATAAAAGATAATGTTGCTGTACATTTGATATACCCTTATGGGGTATTTTGATGCTTTTAATATATACCCTCACAGGGTATTTGTCAAGGGCAAAATAAATAATATTCCGGAAATCATGTATGCCGACGCCGGATGTATCAGGATTCAGAAAAGAATCTGGCTGAAGAACCGGGTATTTCCGTCGTCCGCCCAGCAGACCATGCCTGCGGCGTCCGCCATTTTCTGAGCGTCTATTCCGTAGGCAGACATACAGGAATGGCGCTTGTAGGGACCTGCGCTCATGATCAGCAGGTCATCGGTTCCTGTGGCTTCCATTCTGCCGGCCATTTTTTCCGTAAGGATATTATGCTCATGTTTGGCTTTTTTGAATACAGCCGGATCTGCCTGGGACTGTGTGAGGATCGTCTGCAGCACCAGAGCTTTTTTATAGGCGAGGGCCTTTTCCCGCATCTCCTCTGCCGTACCGCATGCGGGAGGGCAGGCGGGGACAAGGCCATAGTTACCGCAGAGATTTTCCTCACAGAATTTACGGTATTCCAGTACAAAGACCAGGTCTTTCACATCAATAACTGCCGCGTTGGCAAAACCAAGGGACAGAGCTTCCTGAATCAGATTCATGTAGATTCTCCTTTCTGACAACCAGTTTATTGAATTTTATGAAAAAAGGGCATACCAGTCCGGCAGCCCCGATTTATCTTGATGAATTTCTGTCAAACCTATCTTACTATTTCCAGGATTTTCCGTCAATTAATTTTTCAAACGCAGCAGACGCAGAACTCTCCGGAAAAGTAATGGCATCTGTCTTTCGTTAATGCTACAATAGAAGCACAGATAATCATGAGAAGCAGTGGATAGAAGTTATTGTCAGGAGATTATATGATCAAATATGCGGTCATTCCGTAGAAGAAGACGAGGATGCTATTTGGTTACAGGAGGGCTGAGATAATGAAGATAAAACCGACAGCGGCAGACGTTATTATGGAAATATTGAGCCTGGTTCTGATGATTGGAGTTTCTTTGTATATATTCATCCGCTGGTCTTCCATCCCGGATAAAATACCGATGCATTATAATTTTGCGGAGGAGATCGACCGTTGGGACGGAAAAGGAGAACTTCTTTTTCTGATAGCCATAGCATGGGGGATCTGGCTTTTGATCACTGTGACGGAACGATTTCCAAAATTCTGGAATACAGGAGTTGAGGTTACAGAAAAAAACAGGGAGCATGTGTACCGCACCCTGAAATATATGGTCAAAACCATGAAACTGATCATAGTGATTATTTTCACATACCTTATCCTGCATACACTGACTGTCAGAAATCTGCCGGGCTGGTTTCTTCTGGCATTTGTGGGACTGCTGATCGGCGATATGGCTTTCTGGCTGATATGGCTGTACCGGAAGAGATAAAAAGGAAACAGAAAACCCCAGAGATGCGACCTCTGGGGTTTTCGTCTGCTATCCGACATGGATAACTTCTGTCTTTCAGCCTATTGGCATTATAGCATATGCATTTCGGGATTGTAATATTCCCGGAAAAATTACAGATAAACTTTCTTCCTGCTGATCATGAAGGACACGACAGCGGTAACCGCCTCCGCGATCCAGAAGGCGTGCCATACTCCGGAAGCGCCGAGAATGCGGCTCAGTATAAACGCGGCCGGAAGAATAATGAGTACATAACGACACAGGGAGATCACCAGAGAAGCGGTTCCCTTTCCAAGTCCCTCCAGTGCGCCGGAGGAAGTGACGGATACGGCGGATACCAGGAATCCGGCGCTGATAATGCGAAGCGCCGTCCGTCCGGCCTGTACGGTGGCTTCACTGGCAGTAAAGAGCCCTATGAGCTGTCCGGGGACTGCCAGGCAGATAACTGTGCCGGCGATCATAATGACACTGCTCATTGCCAGGGTAACAAGATAAATCTTCCGGACTCTTCTGTATTCTCCCGCGCCGTAATTATAGCCGATCACCGGACGCATTCCCTGAACGATCCCGCTGGCGGGAAGATACAGAAAGGTCTGCAGCTTATAGTAGATTCCCAGGATGACTACATAGCTCTGGGAGAACGCGGCCAGAAGGCTGTTCAGCACAGAGATGAGAAGGGAGGGCAGGGCCAGGTTAAGAACTGCGGGAATTCCGATGGAATACAGACGCAGATCGATCCCTTTGTCCGGCTTCAGATATTTTCCGGTGATACGCACACTGAGAGGATGGGCTTTATAAATAACAAGGTAGATGGTAAGATTGACCACCTGCCCGATTCCTGTGGCAAGAGCCGCGCCTTCAATCCCCATTTCAGGGAAAGGCCCCAGTCCGAAGATCATTACCGGATCCAGGATGATGTTGGTAAGGCAGCCGCACATCAGGGCGATCATGGTGACTTTCATTTTTCCAAGAGCCTGAAAGATCTTCTCAAAAGACAGATTAAGGGTAATGATCACGGAAAAGGTAAAAACGATATTGGAATAGCGCAGCCCCAGATTTATGACGCTTACATCTGGAGTAAAAAAGCGGAGAAAATGAGGCATAAACGCGATACATCCCACCGTCATAAGGACTCCGTGTATTACTGACAGTACAGTCCCGCGAGTAGCCGAGGCATTGGCGGCTTCGTTATTTTCCGCGCCAAGATAAAAGGCGATCAGGGCGTTAATCCCCACGCCGAAACCGATGGCAACGGCATTGATAAAGTTCTGGACAGGATAGACCAGAGAGAGGGCAGTCATGGCGTCTTCACTGATCTTTGCCACGAAGTAGCTGTCTACAATATTATAGAGGGAATTTACCAGCATGGAGATCACCATGGGAAGCGCCATGGACATGATCAGGGGAAAAACAGGTTTTTCTTTCATAAAGGTTTCGTTCATTTTTATCTGAGCCTCCGTTTTCAGCCGTAATGCGGCTTTTTTGTGATTCTGGAACAGGCCGGAAATTAAAAGAGCGGAGCGTACGCTGGGAGAAGTAACGCTTCGGACAAAAGAAAAGCCACACAACCGCCGGATGACAGTTGTGTGGCGAAAAGTGGCTTAACCAGAAAAATCCACACCAGGTTTTGGATGGAATGATTGTAGCACGCCACAGGAGAATGCGTCAAGAAGATTTTAAATCCCGGCGATTAAATTTTATGGCAAATCAGATGTGCAACTCTCCGGAAAAGTAATGGCATCTGTCTTTTGTTAATGCTACAATAGAACTATATAAAATTATGAGAGGCGGCGGATGGAATGAAAGCAGTTGTATATAAGGGAGACGGGCAGATCGTTCTTGAAGAACGTCCTGTGCCGGAAATCATGGATGAAAAGGACGCGATCGTTAAGGTAACTCTGACTACGATCTGTTCCAGCGACATCCATATCAAACACGGGGCTGTGCCGAGAGCCGTGCCGGGAACGATTCTGGGCCATGAATTTGTGGGAGAAGTGGTGAAGACCGGAAGCGCGGTGAAGAAAGTAAAACCCGGCGACCGTGTGGCGGTGAATGTGGAGACATTCTGCGGAGAATGTTTTTTCTGCAAACGGGGGTTTGTGAATAACTGTACGGACGAACATGGCGGATGGGCTTTGGGATGCCGTATTGACGGCGGTCAGGCCGAGTATGCCAGAATTCCTTTTGCAGACAATGGCCTTACACTGATTCCTGATTCCGTGACGGACGAGCAGGCGTTATTCAATGGAGATATTCTGTCAACAGGGTACTGGGCCGCGAAAATCGGCGAGATAAAACCTGCGGATACAGTAGCTGTTGTCGGCGCGGGACCCACAGGTTTATGTACGATGCTCTGCGCCCGTCTGTATACACCTGCCAGAATCATTGCGATAGATACAGACGAATACAGGCTGAATCTTGCGAAGGAAAAAGGGCTGGCAGATGTGATACTTATGCCGGGCAGAGATAATATAGAAGAAGCGGTACAAAGTCTGACCGACGGAAGAGGCGCCGATACAGTCTTTGAAGTGGCGGGAGGAAAGGATACCTTCCAGACAGCGTGGAAAATCGCCCGTCCCAACGCGGTAGTAGTGATTGTGGCAATGTATGAGGAACCGCAGACGCTTCCTCTTCCGGATATGTACGGAAAGAACCTGGTGTTTAAAACCGGCGGAGTGGATGGAAGTTACTGTCAGGAGATCATGGATCTGACGGCCTGCGGAAAACTGGACGCAGGATTTCTGATCACGCACAGGTGCGGCATGGATGAGATCATGGACGCCTACGACGTGTTTGAGAATAAGAAAGATCATGTGATCAAATATGCGGTCACTCCCTGAAGGAAAGGCAGATAATATGAATTTTTATAAAACAGAAAAGTATGACAAAAATTTTCTGAAGGAAAATATGATGGGCCCCAACTCTATGATGATTCTGGAGGAGCTTTTGAATGAAGTTCCGCTGAAATCCGGAATGAGAGTTCTTGATCTGGGCTGCGGAAACGGACTGACTTCCGTTTTTCTGGCAAAGGAGTATGGAGTACAGGTATTTGCTCTGGATCTTTGGATATCCGCCACAGATAATTACAGGCGGTTTCTGAAAAACGGGGTAGATGATCTGATAATTCCCATACATGCAGACGCGCAGGATATGCCTTTTGCAGAAGAATTTTTTGACGCGGTGGTCAGTGTGGACGCCTATCATTATGTAGGAAATAACGATACCTTTTTCCCGGAAAAAGTGCGTCCGCTGCTGAAAAAAGACGGAATTGCGGCAATAGCCGTTCCGGGTATGAAATATGAAGTACATGAAAACATTCCGGAGGAAATGAAGCCATACTGGGAAGAGGAAGCTCTGGCAATGTGGCATTCTATCGAATGGTGGAGGCCGAAATTCGAGAAGGGGCTGGACAACCTCAGAATATGGGAAATGTCCTGTTTTTCTCAGGCATGGAAGGACTGGCTGGGTACAGACAATCCCTATGCCGCAGAAGACCGGAAAATGCTTCGGGCAGACGGCGGAAGATATATGAATCTCATTGGAATCATAGGAAAGCGGTCGGAATAAGCCGAATACGACAGATGGAGGGAAATTAATTTGGCTGATCATGTGAAAATATATAAAAAAGAATATGAAAATCTTCCGATAAGATTTCAGAATAAGATTACTCATGACCTGGACTATCTGATAAAGGCCAGAATCCCAGGGCTGAAAAAAGTATATCTTTTCGGAAGCTGCGCCAGAGGAGAAGTCAGGAGCACCAGTGACGTGGATCTTTTGATACTGACGGAAAAAAGAATCACTGACCGGACACTTTCAGCAATGATTCGCTGGACATTGGACGAGGATATAGAGGGAATCCGGACAGATGTAGTATATACCTATGAAAATGCTGAATTTGGCAGCCAGACTTTTCAAAGAGAAATCAGCAGAGATAAAAAATTGCTTCTGGAGGTCGTAGAATGATCAGGAACACTTATATTGATATAGCGGAAAATGATCTGCAGTATCTGGAATCCGTGTTAAAAACAGGAAATACATTTTATAATCAGCTTGCGGTACAGTGTCAGCAAGTGGCAGAAAAATTTCTAAAGGGATATCTGGACCGGACAGTTCTGGAAGAGGATGTGTCGGATCTGCTCAGAAAACATAATATGAAGAAAATAGCGTCAAAACTGAACGATATGCATCCAGGGTTAAAACTGGACACAGTGGGACTGGCATATCTTACAGATTTCTATTTTGACGCCCGTTATCCGGGTGATGATTTCTACACAGTTTCCAAAGAGGAATTTGAAAAATGTCTGTCCATTATGTACGATACTGTAGAGAAATTGAAGTCTCTTGATTAGAATAATATTTTAAGGAGAAAGTTCAGATGAAATTTGCGTTTTTGATTTTGGGAAATAACTTTGACAGTAAAAAGGACAGGGCTGTGATCCACAACGGAACAGCCAGGATCATTGGCGTTCCAAATATACAGGAGGCAGCTGAAGCGGCCCGGGAACTGTATAAAGAGGAAGGGATCGGCTGTATCGAGCTCTGCGGGGCTTTTGGCCCGGAAGGAGCAAAAAAGATCATAGAGGCCACGGACAATAAAATTCCCGTAGGCTTTGTGACTCATCTGCCGGAGCAGGAAGAGATATACAAAGCGGCTTTTTCAAAGGAGAAGTAAGACGGATATATTATATTCCGCTGAAAGCAGTACGCAAGGATAATCTTTGGCTATAGGAGCGCTGAAATATGAAGATAAAAGGAAATAGAAAACCCCAGAGATGCAGCCTCTGGGGTTTTCGTCTGCTATCCGACATGGATAACTTCTATCTTTTAGCCTATCGGCATTATAGCATATGTATTTTCAGATTGCAATATACCTGAAACTTGAGTTTCCGCAGAATTATCCCCTAAGATAAATCTGCTGGGTTTTGTTATCCACAACTTTGAAAAAATGGCCAAAATATAAGGAATCCTGTTCCTTTTTGATGTAAAATTAAGTTGCCAAACAAAAACCTTACTAAACAAAAAGAAAGGGGATTCCTTATGGCTAATTCTACATCAATTACTTACCGTTTGAAAAGAAAAATTTTGACTTTTACAAATAAAATCTCCCGCAGACTTTCGAAACCAGACCGGAAGTTTACAGCAGATATGGTTTATGGCATTCTGGCATCCAGAAGCTGCCTGCTCACTGATATTTCCGACCAGCTTCATGAAACGGCACAGAAGGCGAATACTGTAAAACGACTTTCCAATCATCTTTCAGAAGGAACGCCGGCTTCTGCGGCTGCTTCTTATCTCCACACCGTAAAGAGACTCGTTCCCTCTGAACCAGTGGTCCTCATTGATGAAAGTGATATCGTAAAACCAGATGGAAAACAGTTTGAAGCTCTTGGTATCGTTCGCGATGGTTCTGAAAGCACACAGACGAAAAGCGTTTATAAAAAAGGATACCATGTAACAGAGGCCTGTGCCCTGACTGCCAGCAAGCATCCTGTCAGTGTTTTTTCCATGATCCATTCTTCTGCTGAGAAGGACTATAAATCTGTAAACACCATCACGTTTGATGCGATCAAACAAGCAGCTGCTCTTTTCGGAAAGGCCACCTTTGTTATGGACCGCGGTTATGATGACAATAAGATGTTTCTCATCCTCGACCATCTGAAGCAGGATTACGTGATCCGCCTGAAATCCAACCGGAAACTTCTTTATCACAACAAATGGACAAAGGCAACCGAACTGCGGAACCGGAGAAAAGGAAAAGTCAAAGCGGATGTTTTCTATAAGGGAAAAGAGCATACCGCATATCTTTCCCACGTAAAAGTTCAGATCACTGCCTCCCGGAAGAATATTTATCTGGTCCTGGTCTATGGGATCACGGAACATCCCATGATGCTGGCTACAAACAAAGAGATCCGTTCAAAGGATGATGTGATCCGCATTGCCAGAACCTACTTTTCCAGATGGCGGATCGAGGAATATTTTCGTTGTAAAAAGCAGACCTATCAGTTTGAAAACTTCCGTGTAAGGAAACTGGAAGCCATTAATGCGCTTAACTTTTATATTACTTTAGCTATGGCATTTTTAGCTCAGGAAGAATTAAGTCCTGAGACAAACGCCCTGAAAGTTTCAATCATACAGGAAGCAGATCCAATCAAGGATAAAGTCAGTTTCTGCTATTATCGGCTGGCAAAAGGCATCTCCGGCATACTGTCATATGCCAAAGAGGGCATCCGGCTCTGGTACCGGACAAAGCGTCCGGCGTACCGTCAACTATGCCTTAAGCTGACCGTTTGAATAGATAAAAGAATATGTCTCCCCAAGCCCGGTTCCGGCGGGGCTTATAAAAGTGCCTCTATTCTCGGTACTGCCATTCCAGAACTCTCAAAAAAACGGCAGATTGGTACTTGGAGAGGACATATCTATCTTTTCAATGCAGTTTGCGGAAACTCAAGA